>ERZ838118.1724-NODE-1724-length-25665-cov-6.254822_pt1 | contig 25665 bp, 27 predicted proteins | sample MGYA00519863_ERZ838118 | MGnify/ENA primary metagenome ERZ838118 (study PRJEB31850, sample SAMEA3708827) | human gut metagenome | biome: human gut; feature: human-associated habitat; material: faeces | place: China | collected 2014 ...
GACAAGGCCGACGCCCTGTACGCGAAGGAGGTCGAGGACGTCAAGGCCCGCTACGAGCGCTACAAAAAGCTCGCGGAGGAGTAATCCGTTACAAAAAGCCGCAAGCCGCAAAATGTTCTCTCTCTGAAACATTATATCCCTGTTTATGCCTCGCGCTGTGCGTTCCTGCCGATTTTGCGCAGCGCGGGACAGAACATCAATGTATATCCCTATTCATAGCCTGATTCAATGATAATCTTCCTTTCTGTAAATAATTTTTCAATGTCTGACGGCTACGGCTTTCTGTATAAAAAACGATGCACTTCTCTGTCATACCGGCAGAGGAGTGTTATCCTTTCTTGACATATCGCCGCATCCGTGGTACGGTTGAGGCGGAAAACAAATCCGAACGAGGAGGAAAAACGATGGATTACAGAAGATTTGGCGACACGCTGCTCGTCCGCATCGATCGCGGCGAGGAAATCCTCGAGCAGGTCAAGACGGTCGCGCTCAAGGAAAACATTCAGCTTGCGAGCGTGCAGGCGCTTGGTGCGCTCGGCAGCTTTACCGTCGGCGTGTACAAGGTCGACGAGAAGAAGTATTACGCCAATTCGTTCGAGGGCAGCTTTGAAATCGTCTCGCTGACCGGCACGATCGACACGATGAACGGCGAATTTTACACCCATCTGCATCTGAGCGCCGGAAACGACAGGGGCGAGGTGTTCGGCGGTCATCTGAACCGTGCGGAGGTTAGCGCGACCTGCGAGATGGTCATCCGTCTGATCGACGGCAGGATCGACCGTCAGTACGACGAAGTGACCGGACTGAACCTGTTTAAGTTCCTGTAAGAGCCTGATGTGATAAAAAACCTCCCGTTTTTCGTGAAACGGGAGGTTTTCTGCTGCATGGATCTTATTTTTCGGCGAGCTCTGCCTTGACTTTCTGAGCGACCCTGCGGTATTCCGGGCAGGCGAGGCCGTATTTGTCGGCCAGACGGACGACCTGATAGATGAGTCCGTCGACCTCGGAGTTTTTTCCGGCTTCCATGTCGCGCTGCATCGAGGTAGATGCGGACTCGGCGAGATCGTCGAGAATTTTCAGATGGGACTGCATGAGCGGCGCGTCCGGCTTGTCATCCAGCTCGATGCCCATCGCGCGCGCAAGCTCGAGGATTTCACCGACGAGGCGGATGAAGCACTCGCGGATTTCGCCCGGCTTCTGCATCGCGCCTGCCTTCACGTGATAATACTGGCCGCAGGCCGCCATGGGGGAGACGTGCGAGAACTTGAGCAGGGTGTCCTTCTCGACAAAGGGGGAGTAAAGCGTGTCGATACCGGCGGCGGTGAGGTCGGCGGCGACCTGACAGAGCACCGGATTGTCCGTGCGGTGGTCGGGTGTGCCGAAGATCACGCGGAAGATCGAGCCGTGACGCTGGATCACGCCGGGAGCGGCGAGATTGGACGAGATGTAGATGCAGCCGTCGGTCACGAGCAGACCGGGAAGCTGCGCCTGCATCGTGCGTCCCGTGCCGTAGATGTTGAGAATGGGGATGACAACGGTTTTTTCGCCGGCTGCGCTGCGGATAAAGGGGATGGTATCGTCGAGCGAATATCCCTTGACGCAGACAAAGATTACATCGGGCGAGGGAGCGCCCTGCGCCTTCGCGGCGAGGAAGCCGTCCATGTCGAAGGCCTTCACCGGAACGGTCCAGATTTCGCCGTCGCTCTGCTCGAAGCGCAGGCCTTTTTCCTGCATAGCGGCAAGATGTGCACCGCGCGCGATGAGCGTTACATCCGCACCGTTTTTTGCCAGAAAAGCACCGAGCGGAGCGCCTGTTCCGCCCGCGCCGATGATCATATAGCGAAGAGTCATATTCTTTCCTCCTTGAAGCTCTTTGTGCAATAATTATACCATAAAATGCATGGAAATGCAACGACAGACCGCATATTCGCCGGAGAAAAGTTCGAAATTGGTGCACGGAATGCACGGCGGAAAATTCCCGTTCCGCCCTTTCCTTTTTTGCAGCTGCGTGGTAAAATACTATCAGCCGAAAACGGCGGAGGAGGGCTCGCTTTTGAAATGGCTTCAGCATTTGCGCACGGTGCAGCATCACCGGTTTCTGGTCCTGCGGCACTGCTGGCGCGTCGGCCTGTACCGTCAGGGGCTCACGCATGACCTGAGCAAATTCAGTCCGGTCGAGTTTGCCGCGGGGGCACGGTATTATCAGGGAAACCGCAGCCCGAACGAGATCGAGCGGCGCGAAAAGGGATACAGCGCCGCATGGCTGCACCACAAGGGCCGCAACCGTCATCATCTGGAATACTGGATCGACTATGCGGCGGACGGCTCGGGCATGTGCGGCATGAAAATGCCGCTGAACTATGTGCTGGAAATGTTCTGCGACCGCGTGGCCGCGAGCAAGACCTATCGAGGCGCGGCCTACCGCGACAGCGACCCCTATGACTATTACGCGCGGTCGGTCGATCACTACATCATCCATCCTGAAACCGCGCAAACGCTCGAGTATCTGCTGCGCATCCTGCGCGACGAGGGCGAGGACAGGGCGTTCGCGGAGGCGCGGAGAATGCTCCGGGAGCAAAAGAAAAACAGATAAAAAGAGCCGTTTTCGCGAGGGAAACGGCCCACAGTTTGCCGAAAACACCAGTTTTTCGACAGCAAAGCCGCCCGGCAGAACGGAATGCCGGGCGGCTGTGTTTTTACTCGATCGGGATGGAAACGCCGCCGATGGTGAGCGAGGCCATGTCCTCCAGCGGGAGAATGCGCTCGAACGTGCCCTGACGGACGCAGTATGTTTTGCCGTCCTCCGGGTCCATGCTGCCGCCGCTCGCGAGGTCGATGGTCGTGCCGTCCTTCAGGGTGATGAACTGCTCGCCGGTAAACTCTTTCCATGTGTCGCGGTGCGAGGCCGGCGCCCGGCCGCTCTCTGCGTCCTCGAACTGTACCTCGTCGTCTACCGTGTAGGCAATGTTGTAGCCGATGGGGGAGAGAACGAGCTTATCGAGTACGGCGGACTTGCCATTGATGCTGATCTTCTGACCCGCCGGCAGCTCCTTGGAGCAGTTTTCCGCGTCGAGCTTGAATTTCAGATGCCATGTGCCATCGACAAGCGAGATCGGGCTCGGGTTATCCTCCGAGAAGTCGCGCAGGTTTTTCAGCGTGATTTTCGTCGTGCGGCCGGATTTCACCACATCGTCATACGACATGGTTGCAACGTACTGAATGGCGTTGTCGTCCGGGTTTTCGTCGTAGAACCAACTGCTGCCGATGAAGCCGCCGCTGCGGACGCCGACGTCGGTGGTCGAGTCCTCCCAGAGCAGGTCGAGCAGGTTGGTGTCCGGGTTGGTCTCGACGCCGAACGAGCTGCCGTCCTCCTTTTCGAGGGTGTAGGAGATGAGGTAGTTGTAGCCGTCGAACAGGATCGCGTCCGCGGTGACGGTCACGCCGTTCGAGGTGTCGCTCGCGCCGATGGGACGGCCGATCTGGTCGATGATCTCGGTGTCCGCCGTCGGGCCGAACACACCGGCAAAGACCTCGCTCGCTGATTTCAGCACGCCGGACGCGCCCGCGCCGATGCTGAGCACGAGCGCCGCTGCAACGCCGACCGCTGCGATGCGCGGGAAGCGGCGTACACGGCGGGGCGCAGGCTGCTCTGCGCGCTCCATCAGCCGATCAACCATGCGGTTTTTCGCTTCTTCCGAGAAATGCAGCTCGTCCAGTGCATTTTTATACTCTCTGTTATCACTATACTCTTTGTTCATAAAATTCTCCTCCAAGCGTTCCGCGCAGACTTTTGCGTCCGCGGCTCAGGTGTGCGGAAACGGCGGCCTCGCTCTGTCCAAGCATGGAGGCGATTTCGCGCACGGAATATCCTTCGTAGTAATACAGGTATACGGCTTCGCGGTACTTTTTCGGAAGCGCCATCACGGCTTCGAGTACGGTCGAGTCGGGCGCCTCGGGGGCGGCGGCTTCCGCGACCGCTTCCAGCCCTACGCACCGGCGGTGCGAGGCGCGGAGCGCATCCTTGCAGGCGTTCGCCGTGGCGCGGATAATCCACGCCTTTTCGTGCTCGGGCGAGTCAAAGACCATGCCGCCAGTCAGCAGCTTGAGGAAAACGGTCTGACAGATGTCCTCCGCGTCCTGCGTGGATTTCAGATAGGTGTAGGACAGACGCAGGATCATGTCGGAGTAGGTCTGCACCAGACGTTCCGCCTCCGTCCTGTCGATTGGTTTCATTGAAGGTTTCAGCTCCTTTCAGCAACGTTGCTTTCACCTGTAATACGAATGAGGGGCGCGATTTCTGACAGTTATTTTTCGTTGACTTTTGATTTTTCGGACGGTATAATTACAGTGTAAACGAGTAGCACAACTGCGTAAATCCAGTTTTCGTGCGGCTCGTTTTATTTTTTTGTTTTTTGAGCGTGCAGCATTCCGCGTAAGTCCAGCTTGACAAAAGCAGCTTATTCGGGGAGCAGCACGCTCTTTTTGTGCAAGAAAAAGGAGGAATTCAAAAAAATGACGGAAAACAACAGAATGAAAGAGATGCCGGTAAACCGGCTGATGATGCGGATGGGGCTGCCGATGATCCTGTCCATGGCGCTTCAGGCGGTGTACAACATCGTGGACAGCGCGTTCGTCGGAAATATGCGCGAGGGAGGCGAGGCGGCGCTCAACGCGATGACGCTGGCCTTTCCGGTGCAGATGCTCATGGTGGCGTTCGCCATCGGAACGGGCGTGGGCGTGAACGCGCTGCTCGTACGCACGCTCGGGCAGGGAAACCGTGAAAAGGCGGCAAAGGTCGCCGGAAACGGTCTGTTCCTCGGCGCGGTCATTTATCTCATCTGTCTGCTGTTCGGTCTGGCGGGGGCAGGGGCGTATATCGCGTCGCAGACAGCGGACCCGCAGGTCATCGGCATGACGCACGACTACCTGTTCATCTGCTGCACATGCTCGTTCGGCATTGTCTTTTTCTCGCTGTTCGAGAAGCTGCTCCAGGCAACGGGGCGTTCGCTGTACTCGACCATCGGCCAGATCACGGGCGCGGTCATCAATATCGTGCTCGACCCGGTTATGATCTACGGTCTCGGTCCGGTGCCGGAGCTGGGCGTCAGGGGCGCGGCGTGGGCGACCGTCATCGGTCAGATCACGTCGGCGGTGCTGCTTTTCGTGTTCCATCTGCGCCTCAACCGCGAGTTTGACCGCGGCATCCGACAGCTGAAGCCGGAGACCGCAGTCATCCGGGATATTTACACCATCGGCCTGCCGGCCATCATCGCGCAGGCGCTCATGTCGGTCATGGTGTATGCGATGAATCTGATTTTGAAATTCGACGCCGCCGCCCAGACCGCCTACGGCCTGTTCTACAAGGTGCAGCAGTTCGTGCTGTTCCTCGCGTTCGGCCTGCGCGACGCGATCACGCCGATCGTTGCCTACGGCTGCGGCATGGGCAGCCGGAAGCGCGTCGAGGACGGCATCAGGTACGGTCTGCTCTACACGGCTATGCTCATGGCGGCTGGATTTGCGCTGACCGAGCTGTTCCCGGGCGCGTTCGCCTCGCTGTTCAACGCGGGTCAGTCGAGGGCGTATTTTATCGGCGCTATGCGCGTGATCTCGCTCAGCTTTGTGTTCGCCGGTATCAACATAGCGCTTCAGGGTGTTTATCAGGCGCTCGGCGGCGGCATGGAGTCGCTCGTGCTCTCGCTGCTGCGTCAGCTCGTCGTCGTCCTGCCGCTCGCGTATGCGTTCTCTCTGGCGGTGCACAGCGGCTTGGCCGGTGTTTCGCTCATCTGGTGGGCGATCCCGACCGCGGAGGCGCTGTCGTGCGCGGCAGGCTGCGTGCTCCTGCGGCGTATCCGGCGGAAAAATTTCTCTTGACATTCACGGCAGGCTGCGTATAATGATTACCAAAGATAATTATCGAGGGTAATCACTGGAGGGACATACATGACCATTGCGATGATAAAATCGCTGCTCGATGCGTGCTATCAGGCCAAGCGCATCCGCGACCTGCTGCCGCCGCTGCCGAAGGGTGTCACGCCGGCATATATTCAGTATCTGGACGCTATCGGCCAGCTCGAACGGCAGGGCGTGCGCGTCAGGGTCTCCGATATCGGAGACACGCTCGACATCCCGCGCCCGGGCGTGACGCGGACGGTCAAGGAGATGGAGGCGAAGGGCTATCTGCGCAAGACCGCCTCCGAGGAGGACGGCCGCGTGACCTACATCACCGCGACCGAAGCGGGAAAGCTGCTCTCGCAGCGGTACAACGAGCACTATTTTTCCCTGCTCGCGCCGCAGCTCGCGGATATTTCGGACGAGGACGCGGCGTGCACCATCCGCACCATCGAGAGGATGCACCGCGTGATGAGCGAGAGGAGGGGACGCATCGATGAGTAACACAGCAGACTTTACGCAGGGCAGCATTCTGAAAAAGCTGTGCCGGTTCATGCTGCCGGTGCTCGGCGCACTGATTTTACAGGCGGCCTACGGCGCGGTCGACCTGCTCGTTGTCGGGCGCTTCGGTTCGACCTCGGGCTTGTCGGCGGTCTCGACCGGCAGTCAGGTGCTCAATCTCGTGACATTCGTCGTGACGCAGCTTGCGATGGGCGTTACCGTGCTGATCGCGCGGTATATCGGCGAAAAACGCGAAAAGGAGATCGGCGCGGTGCTCGGCGGCGCGGCCGTCGTGTTCGCCATTCTCGCAGGGTGCCTGTTCGTGCTGCTCGTGCTGTTCGCACGGCCGATCTCTGTGCTCATGCAGGCGCCGCAGGAGGCGCTCGCGCTCACGACAAGCTATGTGCGTATCTGCGGCTGCGGCATTCTGTTCATCGTCGCGTACAACGTGCTCTCGGCGGTGTTCCGCGGTCTGGGCGACAGCCGTTCGCCGCTGCTGTTCGTGCTCGTGGCCTGTCTGGTCAATGTCGCAGGCGATCTGGTGCTCGTGGCCGGTCTGCATCTGGATGCGGCCGGTGCGGCGCTCGCGACCGTGCTCGCGCAGGCGGTCAGCGTTGGATGCGCGCTCGCCATCCTGCGCCGCAAAAAGCTGCCGTTTACGTTCCGAAAGAGCGATGTGCGGCTCAATGAGCAGTGCAGACGCTTTCTCACGATCGGTCTGCCGCTCGCCCTGCAGGAATTTCTGACGCAGCTCTCCTTCCTCGCGCTCTGCGCATTCGTCAACCGTCTGGGGCTTGCGGCCTCGTCTGGCTACGGCGTCGCGAGCAAGATCGTCAGCTTTGTCATGCTCGTGCCGAGTGCGCTGATGCAGTCGATGGCGTCGTTCGTCGCGCAGAATATCGGCGCCGACAACGTGAAGCGCGCGAAAAAGTCCATGCTTACCGGCATCGCGGTGGGCGTGGCGTTCGGCATCGTGATGTTCGCGCTCGTGCTGCTGAAGGGCGACGTTCTGGCCGGTCTGTTCTCGACCGATGCGGAGGTCGTGCGCAGGGGCTTTGAATATCTGCGCGGCTTCGCGCCCGAGACCATCGTGACCGCCGTTCTGTTCAGCATGGTCGGCTATTTCAACGGCAGCAATCAGACGCTGTGGGTCATGATACAGGGACTCATCCAGACGCTGCTCGTCCGCCTTCCCCTTGCATATTACATGAGTATCCAGCCGAATGCAAGCCTGACGAAGATCGGCATATCGGCGCCGGTCGCAACTGTGGTCGGCATTGTGCTGAACATCGGGTTCTTTCTCTATCTGAATCGGAGAGATGCAGCAAAACGAGACGCGGAATAAACGGCTTTTACGGTCCTGCCGGTCTCTGTCCGCTCAAAAAATCACGAAACACAAAAGCCACCCTCGCGGGTGGCTTTTTGCTGTTTCAGATAATATAGTCATACTCGTCCGGGTTGGTGTGGATGAGGTCGGCGATCGTGATGTTGTCGAGGTAGTCGTTGATGACCTTGTCCAGACCCTTCCAGAGCGTCAGCGTGCGGCATTCAGATGCGTGCTCGCAGGCCTTGGCGCCCGGCTCCAGACAGGCGACCGGCGCCAGCGAGTCCTCGGTCAGCCGCAGGATGCTGCCGACGGTGTATTCCTCGGGCGAGCGGGTGAGACGGTAACCGCCGCCCTTGCCGCGCAGACCGGTCAGCAGTCTGGCGCGGACGAGCAGCTTGATGATGCTTTCCAGATATTTTTCCGAGATGCCCTGCCGCTCTGCGATGAGCTTGAGGGGGGTATAGCCGTCCGTTGGATGCTCCGCAAGGTCGATCATGACGCGCAGCGCATAGCGGCCCTTGGTTGAGACCAGCATACTTTCTTTTCCTCCTTCATTCGATAAACCTATTATACGACACGGGAAATAGGAAAATCAACGAAAAAGTTTTCCTAAAACCTATTGACAATATAGGAATAGTAGGATATAATTCAGATAAACCTACAGGAAAGGTTGGTATAAAAATGCGATACCAGATGACGTTCCGATGTCCGCGATGTTGACCATGGCAGACACGGAACACAGTTTATCATATAAAAATAACAACGAGATATATCAGGAGGAAATTATCATGAGCAGGATTTACACATCCGCAGACCAGCTGATCGGCCACACTCCGCTTCTGGAGCTGGTGCATATCGAGAAGGAGGAGAACCTCGAAGCAAAGGTTCTGGCGAAGCTCGAGTACTTCAATCCGGCCGGCAGTGTCAAGGACCGCATCGCAAAGGCAATGATCGACGACGCAGAGGCAAAGGGCCTGCTCAAGCCGGGCTCGGTCATCATCGAGCCGACCTCCGGCAACACCGGCATCGGTCTGGCGAGCGTTGCAGCCGCACGCGGCTACCGCATCATCATCGTAATGCCGGAGACCATGAGCGTGGAGCGCCGCCAGCTGATGAAGGCTTACGGTGCAGAGCTTGTACTGACCGAGGGCGCAAAGGGCATGAAAGGCGCGATCGCGAAGGCGGACGAGCTTGCAAAGGAGCTGCCGAACAGCTTTATCCCGGGTCAGTTCGTAAACCCGGCAAATCCGGCCGTACACAAGGCGACCACCGGCCCGGAGATCTGGGAGGATACCGACGGCAAGGTTGATATCTTTGTTGCGGGCGTAGGCACCGGCGGCACGGTTACCGGCACCGGCGAGTATCTCAAGAGCCGGAATCCGAACGTCAAGGTTGTTGCCGTCGAGCCGGCAAGCTCTCCGGTGCTTAGCCAGGGCCATGCGGGCGCGCATAAGATCCAGGGCATCGGCGCAGGCTTTGTTCCGGACGTTCTGGACACCAAAATCTACGACGAGATTATCACCGTGGAGAATGATGATGCCTTTGCGACCGGCAGGCTGATCGGCAAGCACGAGGGCGTTCTGGTCGGCATTTCCTCCGGTGCGGCTGTCTGGGCTGCGATCGAGCTTGCAAAGCGTCCGGAGAACAAGGGCAAGACCATCGTAGCGCTGCTGCCGGATACCGGCGACCGCTACCTGTCCACGCCGCTGTTCGCCGACTGATTGCAGCATACCCATTTCAAAGCTGCAAATGTATTTTATAGCCTTAGGGAGACCTGTGTGGTCTCCCTTTTGCATAAACAGACGAGTAAGGAGAAGGTAGTTATGATACCGACCCCGGAACGGGCATGGGAGCTGCTGTGCGAATATAACGAGGGTGATTTTCACAGAAAGCACGGACGCATCGTGGGCGATGCGAGCGAGCGATGCTGTTGATTGAAAACAGGCGAAACTGCCGATAAAACGGCGGACGAAGCGCGGATAATTGGATAAGATGACGGAATTTGCAATTCATACAATTCCGATATTGACACTAGGGAATGAGAGTGCTATTATATAACCAACAAAAACAGTAGGTTAACGGAAAGGAGCAGAAAAGCATGTTTATTCTGAACGAACGAATGTCGGGCTGCATGTGTATGTCTATGCCGCAGTATGCTCATCTGCTGTCTGCCCGATCGGATACGGGAACGGACGGACGCGGTCTTATCTGACGCCGCGCACTGTTCCGGATCATGGATCGTCCTGAAGCGGGGAGCTGTGGGCTCTCCGCTTTTTTGTGTAACAGGGAGGAATTGTTTTGATAGAACTGACACATATCTCCAAAAATTTCGCCTCCGGCGGACGCACGGTGCACGCCGTGCAGGACGTCAGCCTTTCGATCGGCAAGGGCGAGATCTTCGGCATCATCGGCTTTTCCGGCGCCGGCAAATCCACGCTCGTGCGATGCATCAATCTGCTCGAGCGGCCAACTTCCGGCTCGGTCACGGTGGACGGAAAAGAAATGACCGCGCTCTCTGCGAGGGAGCTGCGGCAGGCGCGCAAAAAGATCGGCATGATCTTTCAGCACTTCAATCTGATGCCGTCGCGCACCGTGTTCGGAAATGTCGCGTATCCGCTGCGCGGCAGCGGCCTTTCCGGAGAGCAGATCGCGGACAAGGTGCACAGGCTGCTCGAGCTGGTCGGCATCGGAGACAAGGCGGAGGCGTACCCGAAGCAGCTCTCCGGCGGACAGAAGCAGCGCGTTGCCATCGCGCGGGCGCTCGCAAACGACCCGAATGTGCTGCTGTGCGACGAGGCGACCTCGGCGCTCGACCCCCAGACCACCAAGGCGATCCTGCGGCTGCTGAAGAACCTGAACGAGAAGCTCGGCATCACGGTCGTCATCATCACGCACGAGATGGCTGTGGTCAAGGAGATCTGCGACCGCGTAGCGGTCATGGAGCACGGCAGGGTCGTCGAGCAGGGCGAGGTATTCAATGTGTTCGCAGATCCACGGCAGGAGATCACCCGGAGCTTCATCCACACGACGTCCAATCTCCGCAAGATCGAGGAACTCATCGAGGAGGACTCTCCGGTGGTGCAGCTGAAGCCGGGCGAGCTCATCGTGCGCCTGAGCTACATTCAGCGCAACGTTTCCGAGCCGCTGATCTCGACGGTATCGCGTAAATTCGATATTACGCTCAACATTATCTTTTCCGATATTGCCATCGTGCAGAATGCGCCGATCGGCGGCACGGTCGCCATCATCAGCGGCGAGCGCGCGCAGATCACGCAGGCAATCGCATATCTCATTGAGAAAAACGTAGGTGTGGAGGTGATCCGTGATGCAAGAATTTCTGAATAACATCATTCCGAACGTCATGGCAAAGCTGCCGGACTTCTATGCGGCGATCGGCGATACGCTGCTCATGGTGGTCTGGTCGGGGGCGATCTCGTTCGTGCTCGGTCTGGCGCTCGGCGTGCTGCTCACGGTCACAAAGCCGGGCGGCATTCTGGAAAACAAGGTCGTCTACCAGATCGTCGACAAGCTGGTCAGCCTGTTCCGCTCCATCCCGTTCATCATCCTGCTGACGTGGGTCATGCCGTTCTCCCGCGTCATCATGGGTACGGCGCTGTATGTACGCGGCGCGATCGTTCCTCTGGTGTTCGGCGCGGTGCCGTTCTTCACCCGACAGGTCGAGGGCGCGCTCGCGGAGCTGGACGGCGGCCTGATCGAGGCGGCGCTCTCCATGGGCTCGACGCCGCTTGAGATCATCTTCCGCGTCTACCTCAAGGAAAGCGTCGCGGCGATCGCACGCGGCACGACTATCACGGCCATCAGCCTGCTCAACCTCACCGCGATGGCAGGCGTTGTCGGCGCGGGCGGTCTGGGCGATTTCGCCATCCGCTACGGCCACGACCGCAACATGGTCGACATCACCAACGTCACGGTGCTGGTCCTGGTCATTATCGTTTGCATTATGGAGTTCGTTGGCGGCCAGGTCGTCAGGAAGAACACGCATTAAGGAGAGTCTGACATGAGTATTTCCAATCGTAAAGTTGTTATCGTGGGCGCAGGCCACGTCGGCTCCCACGTCGGCTACGCGCTGATCTCGCAGAGCCTCGCAGACGAGATCGTCTACATCGACTCCGACCGCGCAAAGGCTGTCGCACAGGCGCTCGATCTGACCGACGCGACCAACTATCTGCCGGTCCGCACAAAAGTCACCGCCGGTGATTACAGCGATGCCGCCGATGCGCAGATCATGATCATCGCGGCAGGTCCGCTGCCGAGCGGCAACCAGACCCGCATGGATACGCTGGGGCAGACCATCGAGATCCTGAAGGAAGTCACCGCGTCCATCAAAAAATCCGGCTTTGACGGTATTATCGTCAATATCTCCAATCCGGCGGACGTTATCACGCATTATATCCAGCACATGCTGAACTGGGCGCCGGAGCGTATCTTCTCCACGAGCACCACGCTCGACTCCGCAAGACTGCGCCGCGCGATCGCGCAGGAGACCGGCATCGACCAGAAATCCATCACAGCCTACGCGCTCGGCGAGCACGGCGAGAGCCAGATGGTCGCGTGGTCGGCCGTCACCATCGCCGGCAAGCCGCTCAGCCAGTGGCGCGACGAGTACCCGGACACGTTCGGAAAGCTCGACCTCGATGCCCTCGCCGATGCGGGCCGCGAGGGCGGCTGGACCATCCTGCGCGGCAAGGGCTGCACCGAGTTCGGCATCGGCGCGTCTGCGGCGGAGGTCGTCCGCGCCATCTTCTACAACGAGAACCGCGTCCTTTCGGTCTCTGTCCTGCTGGACGGTCAGTACGGTCAGCACGATGTCTATGCGAGTGTCCCGGCGATCGTGGGTCGCGACGGCATCGCGCACATCATCGAGCTGCATCTCACCCCGGAGGAGCAGGAGAAGTTCGACGTCTCCTGCCGGACCATGAGCGCCAATTATCAGCTTTCGCTCACCCTGTAAAAGACCTGTCGCGAAACTACAGTTTCGCCGACAAGAGGAACGGATCGTAGACCGTTCCAAAGTCGTCCGAAAGTTCCTATACAGAAACTTTCTCCCTCCTAAAGTATAAAAACGGTGATACATGCTCCCCGTTTGCTCTCATTAAAACACTTTAAGGATAGAGGCCTACGGGCTATGAATTTGCTTTGCAAATTCTATTTCATGCGTGCTGCCGCACGGAAGCCAAGCATTTTGGCGGTTTTCAATATGTCAAATTAAAAAATATATCATAAGATGGAGGAGATCCCAATGAAGCTCAAAAGAATTATCGCACTTTCCCTGTCCGCCGCAGGTCTCGCGCTCGCTCTGACCGCATGCGGCTCTTCGAGCAGCGCTTCCGATGATGCCGCACAGGCATCCGGCAGCAGCGACGCACAGACCACCGTAAAGCTCGGCGTTGTCGGCGCGATCTACGAGGATATCTGGGCACCGGCGAAGGAGAAGCTCGCGGACGAGGGCATCGACCTCGAGTTCGTACAGTTCTCCGATTATGTAACCCCGAACAATGCCCTCGCCAACGGCGAGATCGACCTCAACGCCTTCCAGCACCGCATCTATCTCCAGAGCGAGATCGACAGCTACGGCTACGAGATCGAGAACATCGGCAACACCTTCATCATTCCGCTCAACCTGTACTCCGACAAGGTGAAGTCGGTCGATGAGCTCAAGGACGGCGATACCGTCGCGATTCCGGACGACGCGACCAACGGCGGCCGCGCGCTCAAGGTGTTGGAGGCTGCCGGCCTCATCAAGCTCAAGGACGGCGCGGATTTCAACCCGACCGTTGACGACATCGAGACCTATAACAAGCAGATCAAGATCGAGGAGCTGAAGGCGAACATCATCCCGTCCACGCTCGCGGACGTGACCGCAGGCGTTGTAAACGGCAACTATGCCCTTGATTTCGGCCTCAAGACCGAGGACGCGATCTACAAGGACGACAAGCTGGACATTGAGGAATACTGGAACCTCATCGCAGCGCGTACCGAGGATCTGTCCGATCCGGCTAAGGTCGAGACCTACAAGAAGGTCGTTGCAGCGTTCCAGTCGGACGAGACCGAGGCGGTATTCAACGATCAGTTCGGCGGCTACTTCATCAAGGCTGGCTGGGATCAGGACCTGCTCGCTGACAAGTAAGAAGAGACCATACAGTGCCGCCGTTTCGGCGGCACTTTCCACAGGAAGGAAATGACCATGCAAATCAACAGACAGGCTCTGCGGAGCATCATCCTGAATGTGTCGCGCATGAACCGCATCAAGACGGCGCTCGACCCGAAACATATCCTGAACGATCAGAAATCTTACATTGTGGGAGGAAAATAAAATGCAGAGCTTATCCGAACGCACGGCCGGCTTCACCGACTCGGTCATCCGCCGCATGACGCGCGTTTCCATGCAGTACGGCGCGGTCAACCTGTCGCAGGGCTTCCCGGACTTTGAACCGCCGAAGGAGATCCTCGACCGCATGGCGCAGGTCGCCTATGAGGATTTTCATCAGTATTCCATCACCTGGGGCTCGCAGAACTTCCGCGAGGCGCTCGCCGCCAAGCAGTCGCGCTGTATGGGCCGGAAGATCGACCCGAACACCGAGATCGTCACGACCTGCGGCAGCACTGAGGCGATGATGGCGGCGATGATGACCGTCACCAATCCGGGCGACAAGGTCATCATTTTCTCCCCGTTCTACGAAAACTACGGCGCGGATACCATTCTGTCGGGCGCAGAGCCGATCTATGTGCCGCTCGTGCCGCCGGATTTCCATTTCGACCCGGCCCTTCTCGAGGATGCGTTCCGCCAGCACCCCAAGGCGATGATCCTGTGCAACCCCTCCAATCCCTGCGGCAAGGTGTTTACGCGCGAGGAGCTGGAATTTATCGCGACGCTCGCGGAAAAGTACGATACCTATGTCATCACCGACGAGGTCTACGAGCACATCGTCTACGCGCCGCACAAGCATACCTACTTCGCGACCCTGTCGGGTATGTGGGAGCGCACGCTGTCGTGCTCGTCGCTGTCCAAGACCTACTCGATCACCGGCTGGCGCCTCGGCTACATCATCGCGCCGCCGAACATCATCGACCGCGCGAAAAAGGTGCACGATTTCCTGACGGTCGGCGCGGCGGCGCCGCTTCAGGAGGCCGTTGTCACCGGACTGAAGTTCGGGCCGGGCTACTATGACGACCTGCTCGCCAAGTACACCCATAAAAAGGAGCTGTTCCTCAAAGGTCTGGACGAGCTGAACATCACGCACACCGACCCGGAGGGCGCGTATTATGTGCTGCTCGACATTTCCGAGTTCGGCTACGAGAGCGATCTCGAATTCTGCGAGGATCTGGCGCATTATGCCGGCGTAGGCGCGGTCCCGGGCTCGAGCTTTTTCCGCGAGCCGGTCAACCACCTCATCCGCCTGCATTTCGCGAAGAAGGACGAGACGCTGCTCGAGGCGCTGAACCGTCTGGAGGGTCTGCGCACGAAGATCAAGCCGAAAAAGTAAGGAGGACGTATCATGGACGTAAGGAAAGCGGCGGAGGCGGCGCGCGACTGCATCGTTTCCATCCGTCGGGAATTTCATCAGCATCCCGAGCTGAGCATGCAGGAATTCCGCACCGCGCAGCGGATTGAAGAGGAGCTTGACCAGCTCGGCATCCCGCACACCCGTGTCGGGGAGACCGGCGTACTCGGCACGCTGCGCGGCGAAAAGGAGGGCGGAAGAGCCGTCGTCCTGCGCGCGGACATCGACGCACTTCCCATCAATGCAGTCAGCTACCTGTTCCGCCGCGACGAGATACCGCCCGAGCTGACCCGGAACATCATGCTGTACTGTCTGGACTGCTTCGGTGAGGACGGCAGCACGGGCAGGCGCGGCACCTCGCGGATGGCCATGATGTTCCTCAGCAACTGGCTCAACGGCTACGGCGAGACCGGCCATCTGGCGGTATCGAGCCGCTATCTGTCGGGCCGGGAGGTGAACTTCTCCCAGAACGGCCCACTCCGGGACGCTCTGCGGCGCGGCGGTCGTGCGGCTCGACCTGGAGGGCTGGCACTATGTGCTGCTGACCCGTGTCGAGGGAGGGGACGTTTATCTGTTCGACCCGTATTACCATGAGGGACCGTTCGACAACGCCGAGCTGTGCGTCACCGACGAGCATCCCTGCTCCTATAACCGTATCGTTCCCGTTCACTATTTCGAGCGGGAGGAGATCAGCGTCTATTCGCTCGGGCCCTTCGATACTCGGGAGGCCATCCTGCTGTTCAATACGGATACCGAGCTGACCGAGGACAAGACGGTCGAGTATTTCATCTGAGATTGCCGCGAAGCTGTGTTTTTTCGTCACTCTCTTGCCAAGACCGCCCTGTGTGCGTATAATGAAAGTGCATAACGGAATTCAGACAAGGGAGTGAGTGATATGGAACGGGATTTCCTCAAGCAGAGCATTCGTAGAGAACTGGATTACTATCGGGACGGCCTGTTCAACGAGGACGGGGACGAAGAGTGGGTGCGCGCATGGTCTGCGCCGGATGATGACGACTCGATGGCGGAAAACGGCTTTCTGAATGTCGCGATGGCGCATCTCGCAGGCGATGAGTGCGATGAGATCGTGCTGCTCGGCACGGAATACGGCTATCATCAGCCGGATTACGACAGCTATATCGACATCGGCGCCGCTTTTGTCAACGATATGAGCACCGGCTTTCTTCAGACCGAGGGAAGCGAGGAGGACTGGGAACAGCTGATCGACAGCATCGCGGATATTCTGGGGAAAAACCTGTCGCGAGACTGACGCTTCGGTGACGGGCAGGACAGGAGCCGCACAGAGGGCGTGAACAGAAAAAGTAAAAATTTTTTAAAATCCCTATTGACAATCTGCACCCTGCATGATATTATATATAAGCACTCTGAAGTGAAGCTTCGCCGACGGAGTGAGAAAATGAATATCGCGGGGTAGAGCAGTTGGTAGCTCGTCGGGCTCATAACCCGGAGGCCGCAGGTTCAAGTCCTGTCCCCGCAACCATGTTTAACCGCTGATTTCGTAAGAAATCAGCGGTTTTTTGTATTTTTCGGAGCACTTAGAAAACCTCCGGGTAGGTGACTTCAAAAGCAGAAAGTCGTATGCGGAGAGGGAAACAAGTAAAAAAGAGAGTACGATTGAAGCATTTTTTACTTGTTGCATATTTGCAAAAATAAAAATATAATAGCCTTTAAAACGGTGATATTGTAGATATATTTTCGGAAAATAAGAATAAAACTGAGGAAAAATAAAAATAGAAATAAATGGAATAAAAAGGATATAAAATTGTTTTTTACTTGTCAATAGATAGATTCGGTATGTACAACGGACTCGATCTGTTCGGCAACATATCGCACACAGCCGAGCGTGCATAGCGCATGGTTTTTCCCGCCTGCTCGCAGAGTAAGGACGCGGAATCCCTTTTAAAAAAGTAACATTGGGTATGAAATCTGGCAAAGATAAATTTTGCATTACAAGAAATTAACGGATTCGTAGAAAATATGTAAATTTATTATGAATAAACCTGCGGAAAGTTGAAAAATTATGGGCAGATGCTATAATGAAACCAAGAGAAAGAATAATTTGGAATTCGATATACCATAAAATGAAAATGTTTTTATGGTTAACATAGAAAGGAAAAATTTGAAGAAGCGTAAAAGCAAAGGTTCGCATATCAAGCGATATGGTATTGATTTTTATGTGAGTAAGATAACGCAAGCAGGAGATACCCAGCCACCGGCAGAGGTAGTGCCTGAGTATGCAAGGCTGTCCTCCCGAAGTGATGTTGTGCAAAGCAGTGTGCGTGGATATTGTCGGGACGTCTGCGGTATGACAGCATCACGGATGATGCGGATTTTCGGCTTAAAGGCGGAGAGCACCTATGAAGAATGGTATGTCGATTACTTATCGCGCATCGCAATGCTGGCTACGCGGGCACGGCTTGAGCGGTGTCATAAACTGTTGCAGAGTGGTAGCCAATTGAAGAGCGTTCAGCTCAGCATGAGGCTGAAGCTGAAGCGTGGCGCCAAAATACGTTTTACAGCAAAATCTCAGATTCGTCTTGCAGTGCTTTTATAAGCGTAGGAAAACAAAAGAAACTTGGGCGGACTGTCCAAGTTTCTTTTTTCAGATAAAAAGTAGAAGAAATGGGAAATTTTTTTCATAGCCCGAGAAAAGTAACGGGACAAAATTTGGATAAGTTTAAAGTTCCGTGTAAGTGTGATCGGAGCGATTATAAGTATCAGCCGGTGACAGCAGAAGGCGAGTTAACACTGGAGGGTGTTTACGAACAATTTTTGCTGGATATGCAGAATGACCGTCACTGGGCCAAGAGCACGTGCATAGCGTATGACAGGGAATTCTGGCGGTCTGTTGCACCGATTTTTCGGGGGATACCGTATGCAGATCTCAATGAAGAACTGGCGGAAAAGCTGTGGATGGAAAGGGGACAGTTTGGTCTGGGTGACAGGATCATTGAGCAAAACGCTAAGAAAATTTTTTCCTGCATTGTTGAGCAGGCATATCAGCATGACCTGTCCCAGATGCGCTTCTGGGGAAATGTTGACGTGGAACTTTGCAAAAATGGTCTTGCGCATACCGCTGAAGGGCAGAAGCATTTGTTCAATCTTGCACACAAGCTGCTGAAGCGCCCCAAATCGCTTCCGATCAGCGTGGTTATCCGTATTTATGAAGAAATGATAAGTCGTGCAGATCGCTTTGGAGAATGTGTTGCACTGCTTGCAATGCTGTTGCTTGGTCTTCGCACCTCAGAGGCCGCCGGTCTGTCATATGGCGATATTCGTCAGATGGATGAGGAGCTGTATGCAATTGAGCGCAGATATGTGGAAAAGCAGAGCTCGCGTGATGTTCAAGTGGGCGGAAAAACATCAAATTCATATCGCTTGCTGCCGCTTGTAAAAGAGTTTCGCGATTTTCTTATGGAGCGTAAAAGAAAGCGCTTATGTATTACATATAGTTCGTTTAAACGGCCGATGGAACTGGGATGTACGGCAGCAATGCGTGAGGAAACACGTCTTGCGGCGGATATGGCTGAGAAGAGCCGGTCTATCTATACATCGGTCGGCCTTTTTGAGAAGCCGGAACTTGTGGACAGTATGCCGGAAGCGGAGGATTTAGAGCGCGAGTGGCTGCCAGAGGTCGTGGATGCAGAGGGAAATCCGTATCCATGCAGCCAACAGGCTGACTCGTCAAAGAAGAAGTCAAAGTCGGAGGCGAAAGAGGGCATCTGTGAAGAAGAACTGCTGGCTGTGTTATCCGGCGGCAGGCTGGTTAAAGTGCCGGAAAACCGCTGGCTTTGTAAACCAGGCGTTTGTTCGATGGGATTGGATAAGAAACTTCAAGTGAAGCGGATAGTGGTTTTTCGACAATCGGTCGATAAAGTTTTGGTCAGTTCAAGTGGTCAGGCATGGTATTTGCCGGCTTCACTGACAGTGGATGACTTCTGCAAAAATGGAAGATGGCAGAAATGTCATGAAGCATTGCTTGAAGATGGTGTGCTGACAGAATGTAATCCTAAGGATACTTCGCTGGTCTGTGCAGCGCAAAGCGGCAGGCAGGTGCGGCTGCCGTTGGATCAAGTGCGTGTTATACCAGACGGTATGCAGATTGTACGTACAGGCGGGGAGAAAATTGTCACAGCGTGTTGCAGCACGGCGGAAGACGAATTGCTGTTTGTCAGCCATCAGGGAAAAGCATTGCGCGTGCCTGTTCAGGCGATGCATGAGTACAAAAATCTGGGTATCGGATTGGTTTCCGGCATGAAGCTGAAGACAGGAGATTCACTTTGTCAGCTCATGGTCTACCGGCCGGAGCATAAACTGATTATTGTGACAGAGAAAGGCAGAGGACTTGTACTGTTGCCGGACACAGCGGAAAAGCGTATGATTGAGCCAAAGCTGGGACTGGGTGAGGGTGTACAGCTGATACAGTGGGGGCATGGCGGCGATGCCATAGATACGTTATATGCGGAAACAGGTGTGCTGCTGGTAACGAAGCAGGGCAAGGCGCACTGTCATGACTTGAGTGATGTAACTCCGCAAAACAGAGGTACGACGGGACACTGGTGGATTACAAATCATGATGTTGTGGGTGTGGTTGAGATGAGTATTGCTAAGGCAACATCGCACGATTAAAGCCGCGGCTCCTTGCGTAGGTTCCGGTCACGCTGCCGCGCCTCATGCACAACTTCATTTTACAACGCGCGTAAAAAATATCATCACGCAAACCATTCGCGTGATGATACTTTTTACCGGCCTTGCCGCGCATTTGCAGAGATTGAGGTGCTTTTTCCGAAACATGCCAACCAGAGCGCAGATGATGTGAGTACCGTCTGTATGCCTGATCTGGCGGTGATCTGTAATCCTAACAAATTGCATGAACAATACTGCTTCGGTGCGCCGACTGTAGTAATGGAAATCCTTTTTCCCTCAACTGTCAAAGCTGATCGACTGGTGAAGCTGAACCGTTATCAGCAGGCGGGCGTACCGGAATACTGGATCGTATTGCCGCAGGAACAGAACGCAACCGTGTTTGTGCTGGAGAACGGCTTGTATCGTACCGTTGCCGTTTACGCTAAAGAAGACACCGCCGCAAAGGTGTTTACGCTGACCGGTTGTGAACTGGATTTGACGCGCGTATTTGAGTGATGGAGTAACGAAACGTTACCCTATTTCAGCGGGGATAGCAATTTGCGACACCTCTCACGCACAAGGCGGCCTTCACCGGTTTGTCGAGGCCTGCACCGGTCTGTACACTGCGTTGAACAACCCGTTTTCTCTTGGCGGGGTGTCATACAAGCTACCACAGAGGACGCTCGAAAGCGTCCTTTTTTATGCGTCGAACTGGGTGAAACTTGGCGTTTATTTGGTGTTTGTTGAGGTGCAGACAGGTGGTTTTACATGGTCACAGAAGTGCGTGATATGGATAGCGTATAATGATAGCGTATAATTAAGTTCGCAAAAGCAAATATGATGTGATCGACTCCTACGCCAAACGCTTTCCGAAAGCGGTTCAGTGCCTTGAAGACGGATTGGAGGATTCTCTGGCCTTCTATGCATTCCCCATGCTGGATGCGCGAAAAATCTCATCTTCCAGCATGATTGAAAGATTGAATCGTGAAATTCGGAGACGTACCAGCGTGGTTGAAATCTTTCCGAATGAAAGTTCCTATGTTCGCCTAGTGACCACGTATCTCATGGAATACGCTGAGGAGTGGTCTGTCTCCAGAGCTTATCTCAGCCAGGAATCCATTGCGGCAACTCTGCTCGTTGCTGCCTAACTTCATTTTTTTCAGGAGCCCTTTTTGTGAACATTACTTGACGCGGTCTCAAAAACTTAAGCGTTCTGTGACGGCAAAAATGTAGCAGTCAAGCTCGGAATATGTTGATATTTTTGCCGATGATGTGGTATACTATGTAATAGATTAACGTAGTTTTTTGATGGATTTTATGGTGGAGGATCATAGATGCGATATCTTTCCGTTGCTGAAATAGCGAAAAAGTGGGATGTGTCAGAGCGCAGTGTCAGAAATTACTGCGCCCAGGGGCGTGTGAATGGTGCGTTTCTTACCGGTAAGACATGGAACATTCCAGAAAACGCAGAAAAACCGGAGCGTACCAATAAAAGAAAAGCAGAACCGATCACTCTGTTGGATATCCTGAAAGAACAGAAGGCAAGTAAATACTCCGGCGGGATCTACCACAAAACACAGATCGATTTGACATACAATTCCAACCATATAGAAGGAAGCCGACTGACCCACGATCAGACCAGATATATCTTTGAAACCAATACTATTGGTGTGGAAAAAGAAGTGCTGAACGTGGATGACGTGATTGAAACAGCAAATCATTTCCGCTGCATTGACATGATCATAGATCATGCAAAAGCAGCTCTGACGGAAAAGTTCATCAAAGAGCTTCACTTGGTTTTGAAGAACGGCACCAGCGATTCCAGAAAAGATTGGTTTGCTGTTGGCGATTATAAGAAACTTCCGAATGAAGTCGGCGGCATGAATACCGCCCTTCCCGAAGAAGTTGCCGATAAAATGAAGGCCCTGCTGACGGAATATAACGCCAAAGAAGAAAAGACCCTTGAGAACATTTTGGACTTTCATGTGAAGTTTGAGCGGATTCATCCGTTCCAGGACGGCAACGGTCGTGTAGGCAGACTCATTATGTTCAAGGAATGTCTGAAATACAATATCGTTCCGTTCATCATTGAGGACAATCTGAAACTGTTCTATTACCGTGGATTGAAGGAATGGGACAACGAAAAAGGCTATCTGACAGATACCTGCCTGACCGCACAGGACAAGTATAAAGCGTATTTGGATTATTTTAGGATTGGGTATTAAGCAAGAAGTGAGGTGCAGCTATGTCGGCAGAAAAGAACTGGCAATTTGAACTTGAAGAATATATCAAACAAGGCGAGCCTGGTCAAATCGAAAAGAGTGAAGCGTGGCAGACTGCAATCGGCTTGCAGGCGGTAGATGGTTTGAAAACCTCTGCTTATCTATTAGATACTGCCAAGGAACATATCGAAGGAAAAATCAGCATTGACGAAGCACAGAAACGTATTCAGAGTTATTACGAGCAGCGTACGGACCGTATGGAGATTGAGAACGACACCAGGGAAGCGGATATTGTGTCCGCAAGAATTGCGAAGTTGTTGGGCGAGAAAGCATTTCAGTTTTCACCGGCTGAATGGCTGACGATTCATCGCAGACTGTTTGAGGGTGTGTTTCCCCATGCCGGTCAGATTCGCCAGTATAATATTACAAAAAAGGAATGGGTGTTAAAAGGCGATACCGTCACCTACGCAGCGTGGAACAGTATCAAAGACACTCTGGATTATGATTTTGCAACGGAGAAACAGTTTTCCTATGAAGGATTGTCGGTAGAACACTGCGTGAAGCATCTTGCCAAGTTTGCTTCAGATATTTGGCAGATCCATCCATTTTGTGAGGGCAACACCAGGGCTACGGCTGTTTTTATGATTAAGTACATGAAAATATTCGGTTTCAAAGTAAACAACGATGCTTTTGAGAAGAACTCTTGGTATTTCCGCAACGCTTTGGTAAGAGCAAATTATAACGATCTGCAAAACAATGTTCATGCCACAACAAAGTTTTTGGAAATGTTCTTCAGCAATTTAATTTTGGGAACGGAATATGAGCTGAAAAACAGATATATGCACGTGGATTATGTGAATGATAATTCCCAAAGTGTCAGTCCTAAAGTTCCAAAGTCTCAATTTGACACTTTGGAATGTACTTTAGATGAACTGGCGATCTTGAAACTGCTTTACAAAAATCCTTCCATTAAGCAAAAAGAGCTTGTGGCAGAGACCGGAAAATCGCTCAGTACGGTGAAGAGAATCATGGAGTCCTTGCAGAAAAAGGATTATATCCGTAGAGTTGACGGAAAGAGATATGGAAAATGGGAAGTACTGATTTGAAAACACCTCAATATGGAAAAGTCCTTGCGCCTACTGAGGGTAGGATTCTCGACCCAGCTTGCGGTAGTGGTGGTATGTTTGTTCAGACCGCCTCTTATATTGAAAAGTACAAAGCTCAGGGCAAGCAGATGAACCTGCGCGCTTATGGCGTAGAAAAGACAGGCGCAAAAGCGTATCTTGATTTGAAAAAGCGAAAAGATTTAGGTGAGAAAGTAGATTCCAGTGACATAAATGATGATGAAATAGCAGCATTGTTTAGACTCCACGGAGCTGATTCATGGGCATGGTATCATATGAGAAGTGTCTAAAGAAAAAAACAAGATAGAAGAAATGTAGAGATGTGATAGATGTGAAAGATTAGCTTTATGCTAATCGGACAGGCATTTTATATATTATGGGTGATGTATTAAGAATATTAGTTCGATTTAAAATAACAGGCCATGGCGTTATTGATACAGTAAAAATCAGTAAAGGTGCAAATGTTCACATGGGAGATCTTCTGTCTGATCTTAGGGGAAATAGATTTGAAGTTAGTGGAATCGAAATGTTTAGAAGAAAGATACCGGAAGGAAAGACTTTTGAAGATATGCCTCTTGGATTAATGCTTAAGCAAATAAACGGCGAGGATCCCTTTGGAAATATACTTGTTAAAAATCTGAAGGAGATTAAATTCATTTTTTGTAATCATCCGCTGTATCAAAGAAAAGTTGATGAAGACTATGAAGATGAGTATCAAGAGGCTGGGTTACATCACTCTTGTGCATTATTCAGCTATGAAGACATGGAAAGAGGTAAGCTTTCATTGTTTGGAGAAGAGATATCTGGTCTTACAATTTATCGTGGTTGGATGATGAAGCCGGAAATGTATTCGGATTTCTATAAGTTACTGGAACAGAAAGGAAATCATCTGATTAATACTCCAGAGGAATATGAGAGGTATCACACGTTACCTGGATGGTATGATGACTTTGCAGAAGAAACTGCGCAGTCAGTATGGGAGGCTGAGGGAAATGTTGAAAATATATTGTTGAAGGCTAAACAATTAAATGGTCCTTATATTGTAAAAGACTATGTTAAGAGCAGAAAACATGAATGGTATGATGCATGTTTTATAAAAAATATTTCGGATATTGCGAATACAACAAGAGTAATCAGAAATTTTGTAGAACGTCAAGGTGATTCATTGGTAGGCGGAATCGTTCTACGAAAATTTATGGACTTACATCAAATTGGATTTCATGAAAGAAGTGGAATGCCTATATCAGAAGAATATAGAATATTCGTTTACGCTGGAAAAATTCTGATAATGGATAACTACTGGACGGAAAAAGAGAATGTAAGATTATCCGACGCTGAAATTAGTTGGATAGAATGCATTGCAAAAAAAGTTAGAAGCAACTTTGTAACAATTGATATAGCACGGAAAGATGACGGAGAGCTAATGATCATGGAATTTGGTGATGGTCAAGTTTCTGGATTACAGCAAATCGAAGCAAAGGATTTTTATCAATCATTTGAACAAGAAGAACGCATTTTTAAAGAAGTGTTTCCATAGACAGAGTTGTAATTAGCTGGAGGTCCAATGGAGGATTAAGTCAGAATAAAGGATGGGGTATGAGATGTATTGTTATGTTATATTTGGCGAGAGTGACGACAAACATACAAGAAAATATTTATATAATGCGATGAACTTACACCAGGAGATACAGTTATAGTTCCTGTGAAAAACAGCCAAAAGATTGCACTTGTGTATAATACCCTTAAAACAATTCCAGAGGGATTCGGATTGCTGGACAATAGAATTAAAACAGATCCGATAGAACTTACTGACAAGTATTTAAAAATTGAATTGGAAGTGGAGAGATTAATTAGAAAAGAAATCGGTGAGGGTGGATACATGGGCTTCTGCCACAAATACTGGTGGACTAAAAAGAATCTACTAAAAGAAAAATATGGAATAGAATGGAAAAACCCCGTTGATATGAATCCAGATGTGGATTTGGATTGAGCAGGAGAATTACAATGTCCATCAGATATTCCAAAAGATTAAGTATTAAAACAAGTGAACTTCCGGCGAAAGAGTGTATAATCGTACAATTTAAATGAAAAAAGTCTCATGATCATGAGTAAAAAAGAAAGCTTAATTTATTAGATGATATAATGGACTATGTGAATTGAATGATGACTGATGATTCTGGCGTCGAAAGTAAAAATGGATACAATGACACTATGGATAAATACATTGTCTTCCATAAAATCAATTCTACGATAAAAACATACCGTCTAGACAGCTACTTTTTAAGCTATTATCCAAAAGACATATAATATATAGGCTCGAATGGTGAAAGTGCCCATTTGGGCCTATTATTGTATGAATTCATACGTTACAACCAGAGCAAGATCCACCCGTGTATTACAGTATTGTCATTTTGACAATTTTGTATTACTTA
>ERZ838118.1751-NODE-1751-length-25352-cov-11.593232_pt1 | contig 25352 bp, 26 predicted proteins | sample MGYA00519863_ERZ838118 | MGnify/ENA primary metagenome ERZ838118 (study PRJEB31850, sample SAMEA3708827) | human gut metagenome | biome: human gut; feature: human-associated habitat; material: faeces | place: China | collected 2014 ...
CCGCAGGCGGGAGAGGAAATAGCCCACCGGGAACGCAATGACCAAGCAGATGACCGTGGCAATGAGGGCCAGCAGCAGGCTGCGGGCAAACACTGCGCTATAGCCGCTGACGGAGGCCAGATTGTCCAGCGTGAAGTTGCCGTTGCCATCCGTCAAAGCATAGTAGACCACGATGATCAGCGGCACCACCGTAAACAGCGTCATCCACAAGAAGTAAGGATACGCCAGTTTTTTATCATAAATCTTCATCATGGCTGCATCACCCCTCTGAACGCGCCATAATGTGGATCTCGTTGGGGCCGATCCGCATACCGATGGTCTCGCCCGGCGTGCAGGCACGGGTGGAGTGGATGAGCCACTCGCGGCCCTCGCAGTCCACATGCATTTCAAAGTGGACGCCCTTGAAGATCACATCGTTGACCACACCGGTCAGCTGGCCCTCCACCGGGGAGACCACCTCGATATCCTCCGGGCGCACGACCACCTGCACGCTCTGTTCCCGGGCAAAGCCGCGGTCCACGCAGGGGAAATCCACACCCGAGAACGAGACGAGGAAGTCCTTGTGCATCACGCCGTCCACAATGTTGGAGTCGCCGATGAAGTCCGCCACAAAGGCGTTCTTCGGCTCGTTGTAGATATCTTCCGGGGTGCCGATCTGCTGCACCTTGCCGCCGTTCATGACCACGACGGTATCCGACATGGTCAGAGCCTCTTCCTGGTCGTGGGTGACATAAATAAAGGTGATGTTCATTTCCCGCTGCAGGCGCTTCAGCTCCAGCTGCATCTCTTTTCGCAGCTTGAGGTCCAGCGCGCCCAGAGGCTCGTCCAGCAGCAGGATCTCCGGCTCGTTGACCAGACTGCGGGCGATGGCCACGCGCTGCTGCTGTCCGCCGGACATCTGGCTGATGCTGCGGCGCTCAAAGCCCTTCAGGCCCACGACCTCCAGCATGTTGCGCACCTTGCGGCGGATGGTCTCTTCGTCCATCTTCTTCAGGCGCAGGCCGAAGGCCACGTTCTCGAACACGTTCAGGTGCGGGAACAGCGCGTACTTCTGGAAAACGGTATTCACCGGGCGTTTGTAGGGCGGCACACCGGTAATGTCCTGGCCCTTGAGCAGCACCTTGCCGGAGTTTGGCTCCAGAAAGCCTGCGATCAGGCGAAGGGTGGTGGTTTTGCCGCAGCCGGAGGAGCCCAGCAGCGTCACAAACTCTTTGTCATGGATGTCGAGGTTCAGCCCATCCAGAATGCGCTGACCATCAAATTCCACCACGATATCCCGCAGTGAAACGATCACCGAGTTGTCCATTTTTTACAATATCCTCCTTATAACTCAGATACGAAAAAAGACAGGGCCCGTGCCCCATCCTTCTCCCGCATCAGGGTGACCCAGCCCTGCACAACATCCATGACGACCGTAATATTGCGCAGTGATTCTGCCCTGTCATGGCTTATCATAAACAATCCGGGGGCAAATGTCAATCACTCTGTCGAGGTTTGCCGAAACTTTACAGAGACCATAAAAAAATCCTGCGCCGCAGCGGTTTTTTCGCCGGGCGCAGGATGGATTTTTTCGCCGTTCAGGCCGCTGTCAGCGCGTCGGCCGTCTGGGTCACGGCCTGTACGATGCTGCCGTCCACTGCATAGATGGAATCATCGCCTTCCACCATCAGGTAATCCCCATCGGTGCCGCCGGCATAGGTGAGGGTCTTTGTTCCGTCGGCCGTGGTCACCTGTACCACGGCCAACGGGGCAGCAAAGCCGCAGGCCGCCGGGTCCGCGCCGTCGGCGGGGGTGATCTGGCCGGACACATAGCTGCTCAGGGCCGAGAGCATGCTCTGCACCTTGTCCTGATCCAGGTCCGTGTCGGCATCTCCGGCAAAGCGCCACACCGTCTCGTAGGAAGCCGAATCCGCTTCGTCTCCGTCCCCTGCCAGCTCGGAACCGGCAGTCAGCGAGACTTTTTCCCCGCTGGCCAGCGTATACGCCACCTGCTCCACCTCCGACGCGGCAAAGCCCGCCGGGCTGAAGCTGCCGAACAGCCCGGCCTTATCGCAGGCAAAGCAGGCCGTCCGGCTGGCGTCCACGGTATACAGGGCGGTGTCTCCGTCCTTCTGCACATAGCGGTCGCCGGTGACGGTGTTGCTGCTGCCAAAGGTCAAGGTGGTGGTCTGCCCGGCCGCCGTGACTGTTACAGTCAACTCCGGCGCGTCAAAGCCGTAGTCCTCCCCGGCCTGCGCGTCCAGCTTCTGCTTTGCATGGAGGGACGAAAGTGCTGTGACCATGGTATTGCAGGCGCTCTCGTCCAGATGGTAGTCCGAGTCCTCCGCCAGCGTCCAGCTGCCATCCGCATCGTCCAGCGTGAGGGTCTGCCCGTTGTAGGTGTAGGTGATGCGGCTCAGGTCAGCGGTAGAGAACGCGCACAGCGGGATCGTGCCATCGGCCGCCGCACTGGAAGCGGCTTCCTCTGCGGCAGTGCTGCGGTTCAGGGCCCAGAGCGCCAGCCCCAGCACTGCGATCACCGCTGCAAGCACCGCAAGGGTGCGTCGTTTTGCGTTCATGGCAGCCTCCTTATCGGCGGCGGCGCAGCAGCACCACCACGGCACCGGCTACGAGCACGGCGGCAGGCAGGATGAACACGAACACCAACCCCAGGGTCGTGGCCTGCGAAGCTGCCACCGTGATAGGCTCGGCTTCCAGCGTCTTGGTGTCGATGAGCAGGCCGCTGTCATCTCCGGCCAGCGAAACGGCGCAGCCCTGCAGGAAGGTGCGGTTGCCGGGAATGGACTGATACACCTGTTCGTTGTCCACATTCGGGCAGCCGATCCAGATCACTTCCGCCCCGGTGTTGTCGTTGCATGCCCAGGCGGCCAGTGTAAAGGGGCCGTCGGTGTCGCCGCTCTCCTTTTCGGTGGTTGCGGCGTTGTTGACGTCCTGCTTGCTGTAGGACTGCTCCGAGGTGTTGAGCAGGGGTTCCGCGGTCACATCCTCCGTCTCGGTCAGCACAAGACCCTGTGCCACCGAGAGCATCACATGGGTGTCCTTGTTCACGCCGTTCAGGGCCGCGCTCTCCTCCGTGGCGCCGTAATCCGGGAACAGGGAGTACGGATAGCCGTACAGCGAATGGCCGGAGTCACCTTCCACCACGATGCCCGGCTCCCGCGACAGGCCGAACTCTGCCATCAGGGCGTCCAGATTGGGGGTCTCGTCGTAGATGTTGGTGGTCAGCAGCATCTTGCCGCCCTCGTTCAGGTAGTTCTGCAGCATGGACACCTCGTCCACCAGTCCGTCATCCGACGCAAGATCCGACGTGGGTGCGTTGATGATCAGCAGGCTGCAGTCCTCCGGGATCTCGCTGGTCAGCAGATCCAGCGGCTGCAGGGTGATGTTCTGAGCGTTCAGCGCCTCGGTGAGGGAGCTGGTCAGGGCCTGTTCCCCATGGTTCGTGGTATAGTAGGCCACCCGGGCGTCGCCGCTGGTGAGTTTATAGATGGCGGCTGTGATCTGCTTCTCGCCGCCAAAGGTCACATTGGCACTGCCGGTGGTGTAATAGTCGGAGTAGTCATACTCGTACAGATCGGCGGCATCCAGCACCACGCTGTCCTCCCCGCTGGTCACGATCAGGCTTCCTGTGGATGCATTTTCGGCCCCGTACTGCGCCGCAAAGGTGGGGTAAAGGGTCGGGTCCTTCTGCTCCCAATGGATATGGCTGCTTTCGGCGGCGTAATGGTCCAACAGCTTCGTGATGATGGCATCTTCGCTGCCCGTCTCGCACAGATAATAAATGGTCACATCCTGCTGCAGGCTTTGTGCCAGCTGCACCGAGCTGTCGCCCAGGGTGTACATTTTGGCCTCCGAAAGGTCAAACTCCGTGTATTTGGACGGAAGTGCCCGCACCACCAGATTGACCAGCACCGCCAGCAGGATGGCAGCTGCCAGAATGGCGGTGGAGTACACCCCACTGCGGAATACCTTGCCGTTGACCGGCCGGTTCTTTCTGTTTTTCATTGTTGTGCCCTCCCCTCAGTTCCAGCGGCGTTTTTCCAGTTCCTGCACGGTAAAGAACAGGAACAGCACCGTCACGGTGAGATAGTACACCAGTGTGGGGATGGAAAAGTTGCTGTTGACGAATTCCTCAAAGGGAGCAAACAGGCACAGTGCGCTCAGCACGGCGCTGAAGCCCTCGGTCAGCCAGCTGCTGCGCAGCAGGAACAACACCGTGAGCGCCGCACAGCACCCGGCAAAGGTCAAACACCCCAGCGTGAAGCTGCGGCTGCGCAGGCCCGCCACCACACTGAGCACCGCGGCCAATGCGGTGAACAATGCCAGCGCCACGGCACTGCCGGTGGTGAACATCCTGCGCAGGCTGGGCATCAGATAGGCCAGCAGCAGCGCCGCCGCTCCGGCCACCGCCGCAATGATCTGGTTTTCGGTCAGGCTGGACAGGAACACCCCGATGGCAATGGCGGCGCAGCCCAGCAGATAGTAGCACAGCAGCGCCGCAAGATTGGCCAGCGTACTGGCAGCGGTAGCTCCCAGTGCCCACAGGGTCAGGATCATGACTGCGTCCACCACGCAGGGCAGCGCAAACACCACGCACAGGGCAAAGAACTTGCCCAGCACGATGCCCGTCACCGGCACCGGACTGGTGAGCAGGAGCTGGTCGGTGCGGGTGCGGCGTTCCTCCGCAATGGAGCGCATGGTCAGCACCGGAAAATAGAACAGCAGCATAAAAATGGTGTTGTACAGCGTATAGTAGCCAAAGTCCGGCAGGCCGTAGCCCAGGTTCAGCGCCACAAAATAGATGGCCGATGCCACCAGCAGAAAGGCGGTGAGCACATAGCCGATCATTCCATGGAAGCAGCTGCGGACTTCCCGTTTGAAAATTGCGAACATCGGTCATTCTCCTTTCGGTTCGGTTTCCGGTTCTTCCGGCACATCGGCGGTTTCCCCGGTCAGAGCCAGGAACACTTCCTCCAGGCTGCGGTTCTCCGCCGTCAGCTCCAGCACCGTGCACCCCGCCTCCGAAAGGGCGCGGGACACCTCGGCACGGCGGTCGGTGGTGTCGGCAGTCTCCGCAGTAAAGGTCACCTCGCCGTCTGCTTCGCTGACCAGCTGCACTCCGGTAATCCCCGGCACCGCTTCCACGACCGGCAGCACCGTATCGCTGCTGCCCAGCGCGGTAACACGCAGGCGGATGCCGGGGCTCAGCTTCTCACTCAGCTGCTCCGGAGTGCCCTCGGCCACTAACGCTCCCTTGGAGAGGATCAGCACCCGGCTGCACACCGCCTGCACCTCGCTGAGGATGTGGCTGGACAGGATGACCGTGTGGGTCTTGCCCAGTTCCCGGATCAGTTTACGGATGCCGATGACCTGCGCCGGGTCCAGGCCGACCGTGGGCTCATCCAGAATGATCAGCTGCGGGCTGCCCAGAAGAGCCTGCGCAATGCCCACGCGCTGGCGGTAGCCCTTGGACAGGCTGCGGATGAGCCGGGGCATCACCTGATCCAGTCCGGTGCGCCGGGCGGCCTGCTGCACCTGCTCGCGGCGCTGGGCTTTTTTGACCCCCTTGAGCTCGGCCGCAAAGTCCAGATATTCCTGCACGGTCATTTCCGGGTACAGCGGCGGCTGCTCCGGCAGGTAGCCCACACAGGCTTTGGCCTGCTGCGCCTGCTCCGGCAGGGAAAAGCCTGCCACCTTCACTTCCCCGCCGGTGGGGGCCAGGTAGCTGGTCAGGATGTTCATAATGGTGGATTTGCCCGCGCCGTTGGGGCCCAGCAGCCCATACACCTGCCCGTCTGCCACGGAAAAGGTCAGATCCCGGATGGCCGGATGGCTGCCATAGTTCTTGCTCAGATGCGATACTTCGACCACAGCAATACGCTCCTTCTCGGTTGATTGAATGCTGGTTTATTTTAGACGGAAATTGTGTTCAAATTGGGGCAAACCTGTGTGGAAAGCAAAAACAATTCCGCCCCGAAATGCAAAAAAGCGCCGCCTCCCGAAGGAGACGGCGCTGGAAAAGCCTGTAATTACTTATTACGGCCAAAGCGCTTGTTGAAGCGCTCAACACGTCCGCCGGTGTCGACCAGCTTCTGCTTGCCAGTGTAGAAGGGGTGGCACTTGGAGCAAACTTCGACGTGGATCTCGGGCTTGGTGGAACGAGTCTTGATGACGTTGCCGCATGCGCAGGTGATGGTGCAGTCAACGTAGTTCGGATGGATACCCTGTTTCATTCTTTTCACCTCATTTCTGGTTCTGACTTATTGGGGCCATATTTAATGTATGTGCCCATCACAACCTTCAATATCGGCTACCCCCTCGAGCGGCCTTGGAAACGATTGCCTTACTATTATAGCACTGCTTTGCAAAAAAGCAAGAGGCAATTTTGGGTTTTCCCCTGTTTTTTGGGCAAGACCCCTTGTGGGGCAGTTGCCGCTCACCCCACCCGCTGCCGTTTATCCAGCCGCATCTTATCGGCGATCATGGCAATGAACTCGCTGTTGGTGGGCTTTCCGCGCAGGTTGTGGATGGTGTAGCCGAAGTAGCTGTTCAGGGTGTCCACATCGCCCCGGTCCCATGCCACCTCGATGGCATGGCGGATGGCGCGCTCCACCCGGCTGGCCGTGGTGCCGTTGCGCTTGGCGATCTCCGGGTACAGGCGCTTGGTCACCGCGTTGATATACTCCGGCTCGTTCATCGTGAGCAGGATGGCATCCCGCAGAAACTGGTAGCCCTTGATGTGTGCGGGCACACCGATCTGGTGCAGGATCTCGGTCACGGTGAGCTCGTCGCTGTCCACGCTGGTGTGGAGCACCCGTTTTTCCTGTCCCAGAGCCACCTTGAGCACGCGGGATGCCAGCACGTTTTCGTCAAATGGCTTGACAAAATAGTAGGCAAACCCTTCGTCCAGCAATTCCTGCACCATTTCTTCGCTCTGGAATGCACCGGTGACAAAAAAGGACGTGTGCCGCTCCCCGGCGGCATTGTAGCGCTGCTTGACCGCCAGTGCATCCAGCCCCGGCATAAAGGCGTCCAGCAACACCACCTGCGGCCGGACGGACAGCATCTTCTGCAGGACCTTGTTCCCGTCCCTTTCCACGACCGTGACCTCCACGCCTTTCTGCTCCAGTGCTTCGCGGCAGGCCGCCGTGATCTGTGCCCCGGTATCCGACATCAAAAATCTCACTTTGTCCATGGTTGTTTCCTCCAATGTGTGCAGTTCCCTTAACACCATGGATTTTACCATATTTTTCCATACAGTTCAACGGTTTTTTATGGCAAATTTTGGCAAAGAAAATCGAACCAGCCGCTTATTTTTCGCGTACAGTGGTTTTTCAGGCTGCGTGATCTGTTTTTGCCGCCTGCTGTGCCTGTTCCAGCATGGTCTGGGCAAAGATGCCGTAGCCCCGGGTAGGGTCGTTGACCAGCACATGGGTCACCGCGCCCACCAGCCGCCCGTTCTGCAGGATGGGGCTGCCGCTCATGCCCTGCACGATGCCGCCGGTTTTGGTCAGGAGTGCCGGATCGGTCACCCGCAGGATCATATTCCGGCGGGGGTCGGCGTCGTTCACCTTCTCGATGCGCACTTTGTAGGCCCGGGGCGTCTCGCCCTCGGTGGTGGCCCAGATCTCCGCTTCGCCGGGCACCACCTCCTGTGCAAAGGCCAGCTCCCGCGTTTCGCCCGGCAGCGCGGTGCGCAGGGTGCCGTAGACACCGTTCGGTCCATTGATGCCAATGCTGCCCAGCGCATGGGTGCCAAGGAATTTTCCCTTCAGCTCCCCCGGACTGCCAATGGTGCCGCTGGTGCAGCCCACAATGCTGCAGGCCACGATCTCGCCGCTGCGCAGGGCTACGCTTTCGCCGGTGTCGCTGTCGCTGATGGGGTGGCCCAGCCCGGCAAACACCCCCAGCTGCCGGTCCACAAAGGTCATGGTGCCCACCCCTGCGGAAGAATCCCGCACCCACATCCCGGCCCGCCACTGGGCGGAAGAGGCATCCCACACCGGGGTCAGGCTGGTCTGCCGCTGTTCCCCGCTGCGGACGTACACCACCTCCACCGCGCTGCCCTGCGCCGCTTCCAGTGCCTGCTTCACGGCGTCGTTGTCCTCGGTGGCCGTGCTGCCGATGCGGATGACCCGGTCCCCCAGACGCAGCCCGGCAGCCTTGGCCGGGTTTTCCGGCCCGGCGGCGGTGTTTACATCCGAAAATCCCACCACGAGGGCGCCTTCCGAGAACATCTTGACCCCGAAGGGCGTTCCGCACACAGTCACCGTCGGGCGCTCGGTGACCACCGCACGGATAGTGCGCACCGGCAGCCAGCCGCCCAGCGCCAGCGTGACCTGATAACTTCCCACCGCCCGGGTGCTGGCCACGTTGCGGCTTCCCCGCCCCCGCAAGGGCTCCACCCAGGCAAAGCGCGGCAATTGCAGCGTCTGCCCGGGCTCCAGACAGATCTCCTCCGGCAGAGCATGCCACAGCCAGCCCAGCGCCGCCGCAGCCGCCACCAACAGGTAGACAAGCCCCATCCGTACAAGGCGCACCAGCCCCGCTCTGTGCATACGCAGTCCTCTCCTTTTTTGAAAAAATGTCTGCTATAGTATGCACCGGGCGGAGGCTGACTATAAATCCTTGCCGCGGCAATTGACTTTTTGCGACAGAATTGCTAAACTATAGGAACCATCTATTTTGCGGGAGTGGCGGAATGGCAGACGCGCTGGTTTTAGGCACCAGTTCCCCGTGAGTGAGGGTTCGACCCCCTTCTCCCGCACCAACCCACCTCCGGGCCCTTCCGTCCGGAGGTTCTTTTTATCCCGACGCCGTCCAAAGGAGGATCTCATGGTCTACACCATCGGTGAAATGGCAAAGATGCTGGGCGTTCCGGCATCCACCCTGCGCTACTATGACAAGGAAGGTCTGCTGCCCTTTGTGGCGCGGTCATCCGGCGGCATCCGGCAGTTCCGCGAAAGCGACATCGAGTGGCTGCGGGTGATCGGCTGCATGAAAAAAGCCGGTATGTCCATCAAGGACATCCGGCAGGAACTGAAGCAGCAGCCGGAGGGCTGAGCCCTTCTCAGTGCCAGAACACGATGCCCAGTACGGCAGAAAGCAGGATCATCCCAATGGGGGATGGTGCTTTCTGCCGTATTTTTTTGTACCCGCAGTGCACCAGCCCCAGCAGCACAAACACCGCAACGGCCCGGCCGTCCGGTGCAAAGCCGCCCGCCGGGCCGGCCGTATAGCCGCCCAGCGTGGAAAGGCCCATCGTGACCGCCGTGGCCAGGATCATGGCCACCACACAGGGGCGCACCCCGTCCAGCACTGCCTGTACCCCGGCGTACCGGAGCACGCTGCGCAGCACCGCCGCCACCAGCAGGATGATGACAAAGGACGGCAGCACCACGCCCAGCGTAGCCACCAGTGCCCCCGGCAGCCCGGCCTGCGACGAACCGATGAAGGTGGCCATGTTCACGGCCAGCGGCCCCGGGGTGGACTCCGACACCGCAATAAAGCTCAGGAATTCGCTCTCGGTGAGCCAGCCGTGGCCCAGCACCACCTCCCGCACCAGCGAGATCATGCCGTAACCGCCGCCAAAAGACAGGGTTCCGATCATCAAAAAGTTCCAGAACAGGGTCAGGCAGATCATTTTGCACCCGCCTCCTTCCGCAGCTGCTGCACACCGTACACCGCAAGGCCCGCCGCCCCGCTGAGCAGAATGTAGAAGATGGACGAGAAGGACACCGCCAGCACCGAGCAGCTCACCATGGCCAGCAGCACTGCCGCCAGGACCGCCCGGCTGAAGGCATCCTTTTTCAGGTTCTTCAGCATCTTAAGCCCCGCCGAGAGCACTAAGTAGACCACGCACACCTGAATGCCCCGGAACGCGCTGGACACCACCGACAGCTGCAAAAACTGGTCAAAGAACAGTGAGATGGCATAGATGACCGCAAAAGACGGCAGACACACCGCCAGCGTGGAAGCCGCTGCGCCGGGCACCCCTTCGAGCTTGTAGCCGATGTAAGTGGCACTGTTCACCGCCATGGGGCCGGGGGTGGATTCCGCAATGGCCACCATGTCCAAAAACTCTTCCCGGGTGACCCACTGCTTTTCTTCCACGAATTCATGTTCCAGCAGGGCCACCATGGCATAGCCGCCGCCAAAGGTAAACGCTCCAATTTTAAAAAATGTCGCAAAAAGCGCCCGCGTTCTGGTCTGTTTCATGTCTGTCACCTCTCCGGCCCCCATTCTAACACAGCTCCCTGCAAAAGAAAAGAGACCAGCGCAACGCAGCGGCGCAGCGGCGCAGGCTTGCATCCTGCGCGCGACTGTGGTATGCTTGATGCCAGAAAAAAGGGAGTCCGCGCAAAGCGGGCTGAGAGTGGGCTGCATCGCCCTGACCTGTGACCTGATTTGGATCATGCCAACGTAGGGAGATCATGTTCTGTGATTTTGTGCGGAGCTGCCCCCTGCCGGGCATCTCCGCATTTTTATTGTAAGGGAGTTTTACTGTATGAAAACTGCTTTGACCATTGCCGGCAGCGATTCCAGCGGCGGTGCCGGCATCCAGGCCGACATCAAGACCATGACTGCCAACGGCGTGTTTGCCATGAGCGCCATCACCGCCCTGACGGCCCAGAACACCACCGGTGTCACCGATATCTTTGAGACCACGCCCCGCTTTCTGGCAGAGCAGCTGGATGCCATCTTCACCGACATCTACCCGGATGCCGTCAAAATCGGAATGGTGAGCTCTGCCGAGCTCATCGACACCATTGCCGAAAAGCTGCATGCTTACGAGGCAAAGCACATCGTGGTGGACCCCGTGATGGTGGCCACTTCCGGCTCCAAACTGCTGCGGGACGACGCTGTGCAGGCCCTGACCGCCAAGCTGCTGCCCATGGCCGAGGTGCTCACCCCCAACATCCCGGAGGCCGAGATCCTGTCCGGCATGACCATCTCCGACGCCGCCGGCATGGAAGCCGCCGCAAAGGCCATCAGCGAGAAATACGGCTGCGCCGTGCTGTGCAAGGGCGGCCACCAGATCAACGACGCCGACGACCTGCTGTGGCGCAGCGGCACCGGCAAATGGTTCCACGGCAAACGCATCGCCAACCCCAACACCCACGGCACCGGCTGCACCCTGTCCAGCGCCATTGCCTCCAATCTGGCCAAAGGCTTCGATCTGGACACCTCGGTGGAGCGGGCCAAGGCCTACATTTCCGGCTGCCTGTCCGCCATGCTGGATCTGGGCCACGGCTCCGGCCCCATGGATCATATGTTTGCTCTGAAGGGAGAGTTTGTGGATGGCTGAGATGCCTTTTGTTTCCTCCCTGGTGCAGGAGGATCTGCCGGTGTGGCAGCAGTGCCTGGACACCGAATTCCTGCGCAGGATGGAGGACGGCACTCTGGACGAAGCCTGCTTCAAGGGTTACATCGTGGAGGACAGTCTTTACCTGCGGGAATACGCCAAGGTGTTTGCCTGGGGCATGACCAAGGCCCGCACCATGGAGACGCTGCGCAATTACTACTCCCTGCTGGGCTTTGTGCAGGAGAGCGAGGATGTGACCCGTCTGCACTATCTGGAGCAGTTTGGCCTGTCGGAAGCCGACTTGCAGGCCTTGCCCCTGCGGCCGGAGAACCGCGCCTATGTGGACTGCATGATCAACGCCGCAAAAAACGGCGAGGGAGAGGCCGAATGCATCATGGCCTGCCTGCCCTGCATGCTGAGCTACGGCTGGATCTTCCAGAAAATGCTGGACCGCTCCCCTGCCGTGCGGGACACCCTCTACGGCCCGCTGGTGCAGGACTACGCCGGTCCCGGCTATGCGGACGCCTGCCGCGCCTGGGCCGCCTATGCGGAAAAGGTGTGCACCGGCCTGTCGCCGGAGCGCGCAGCCCGCTGCCGCGCCATCTTCCACGACTGCTCGGTGCATGAGCTGCATTTCTGGGAAATGTCGGCCAAGCCCCGCACGGATCTCTGATTTTTCTGCATTTACGGCTGCTGCGCCGCTCCGGGCACCCCGGGCGGGCGGCGGCCGTTTATTTTGCGGTTGCAATTTGCGGCATGGTTTTTTATAATAGAAGTAATTGTGCGGCGGCTGTGAGCCCTGCACCGGAAAGGACCTTTGCAACCATGATCTTTGTGCCCCTGCTGCATTACTTCAAGTGCAAGAACACCTACAGCGGCAACGAATACGGCCTGCGCTATCGGCTCACCCCGGGCAAGCGCAGCGTGCCGGACCCGGAGGGCGGCGAGGGTGCCGTGAAGGAGGAGAGCATCCTGACGGTGGACTACTGGCCGGACCCCTGGACGCTGGAAATGACCGACCCGGCCCTGCGCCGACAGGAAATTTTTCCGCTGACCGACGAGGGCCGCGCCGCCGCCGCAAGCTGTCTGGAGGACGCCTTCAACGCCGACCCGGAACGCTGGAAGAACTGCCCCGACATGATGGACTGCGACCCCTGGACGCCGCCCGCACCGGAACCCGAAGAAGAAGCAGAGACGAGGAACGCATGATCTACCGTTTGAAAGAACTCCAAGGCGATACCATCGCGGTGCCGCAGCTGGTATTTTCCAAGCTGGGCATCGCCGAAGAATACAACGTCCGGGTGGCTTTGTATGTACTGGCCACCGGCATCACCGACCCGGACAAGATCTGCGCAGACCTCAAGCTGCGCAGCCGCATCAGCGCCGAAAGTGCCCTGTCCTTCTGGGCCGGTGCCGGGCTGCTGGAACGCTACGAGGAAAACGCGGCCCCGGGTGCCGAGCCCAGTGCCCCCGCCCCCATGACCTGGGCCGAGATCGCCGCCGCCAGCCGCACCGACCCCATGATCTCCAGCCTGATCGACTGCGCCCAGACCGGCTTTGCCCGCCCGCTGACCCACCGCGAGATGGAAAAGCTGGTGAACCTGTATGTGCAGGAGGGTTTTGCGCCGGAGACCGTGATGCTGTGCGTGGCCTATGTGGCCAGCTGCGGCAAGCGCACCATGGCTGCCGTGGTGCATGAGCTGAAGGTCTGGCGCACCGAGGGCGTGGAGACCGGCGAGCAGGCCGACGCCCACCTCAAGCTGCTGGCCCTTCGCCGGAGCCGGGAGCAGTACGTCAGCGGCCTGCTGGGCATCTCCACCGACGAGCTTACCCTGGGCGGCCGCAAGGCCATTGCCCGCTGGTACGAGGTGTACGGCTACGATGACGCCATGGTACAGGAAGCTGCTGTGCAGGCAGGCCCCAAGCGGGACCTGTGGTACTGGAACAGCATCCTGAAAACCTGGAACGCCAAGGGCCTGCGCACCATCCACGACGTGCGCGGCCCGGTGGCCGACGCCGGAGCCAGCCGGAACATCCGGGTGGACCGTGAAGCCCCCAGCGGCAACGATTTTCTGGGCAACAGCAGCCTTTCTGCGTCGCTCAACCGGCTCAAAAAGCGCTCCAACACATAACACGAGGTTACCCATATGCGTACCAAAAACGAACTGTATCAGGAAGCTTTGCGCACCGTAGCCGCCCGGCGGCAGATGGCGCGCGCCCGTGCCGAGGATGCCCGGGCCGAGGCAGAGGCCGCCGTGCCCGCCCTGCGCCATGCCGAGGATGAAGTACGGGTGCGGGGTCTGCGCTGCGCACTGGCCGGTGCTTCCGGCAAGGACCGCACCGAAGCCGCTGCCGCACTGGCCGATGCCCGGCAGAAGCTGACCGCCCTGCTGGCGGCCAGCGGGCGGCCTGCCGACGCGCTGGAGCCGAAATTCAGCTGCAAGCTGTGCCAGGACACCGGCACGGTCAACGGCCGCACCTGCAGCTGTGTGCACAAGGTCATGCAGCAGCTGCGCCGACAGGAGATCGAGCAGCTGTCCAGCCTGTCCATTTCCAGCTTTGACACCATGGAGCTGCGCTACTACCCCAACACAATGGATGCCCAGAACGGTGTGAACATCCGGGCCTACATGGGCCGCCTGCTGGACGGCCTGAAGCAGTACGCCGAGGATTTTTCCCCCACCGAGAACGAAAGCCTGATGCTCATCGGCAACGCGGGCCTGGGCAAGACCCACGCTGCGCTGGCCATTGCGGGCCTTGTGCTGGAACAGGGCCACGATGTGATCTATGTGTCCAGCCCGGATTTCTTTGGCAAGATCGAGGCCTCTCGGTTTGACCCCTCCGGGGATGCCGACACTCTGCTGCGCACTGCCTCCACCGCCGACCTGCTGATCCTGGACGATCTGGGCACCGAGTTCGTCACACCCTACTTCATCACGGTGTTCTACAGCCTGCTGAACAACCGTCTGGGTGCCGGGCTGCCCACCATCATCACCACCAACATCACCGACGGTGCCCTGCTGGAAAAACGCTATACCGAAAAAATTTCCAGCCGCCTGTCGGCGTTCATTCCCTTCCGCTTCCTAGGTGAGGACATCCGCCCCCAGAAAGCGGCGGAATAAACCGCAAAAAGGATCCCCCGCCGGGCGCAGCTGCCTCCGGCGGGGGATTTTTGACGTTATACCGTTTTGCTCTCAGAACTCCAGCGCCGGGCTCACCTCATTGCGGCGCTGTGCCTGCACGATGCAGTCTTTGTCCGGCACCACACCCGCTGCGCCCAGCGTATTGAACACCGTCTGCAGGGCCAGTGCCGGAGTGTTGTTCTCCTGCGAGAGATGGCACAGGGCAAAGCGCTTGCACCCTTCCTGAATGAGCTCCATCAGTTTTGCCGCGCACTCGTCGTTGGACAGATGCCCCCGGGCGCTCTCAATGCGGGACCGTAAGTAGTAGGGGTAAGGGCCGCTGCGCAGCATGTGCAGGTCGTAGTTGCTCTCCAGCGCCACCAGGTCGCACCCGGCAAGGGCCTCGTGCACCGGGGGCGTCAGCACGCCAAGGTCGGTGGCGATGGTCATGGTCTTGCCGTCCGGGGTGTGGATGCGGTAACCCACACAGGGCACATCATGGCTGGTGGAGAAAGACTGCACCCCAAATGCGCCCACGTCCTCTTCCCGGCCCTCCAGCGTGTTCAGTTCACAGCTGGGCGGCACGATGCCGTTGGCATCCAGAAAATCCAGCGTGTCGGCCGCGCCGTACACCGGCAGCGGGTTCTTTTTGAGGAAGGTTGACAGCCCCTTGACGTGGTCGCTGTGCTCATGAGTGACCAGAATGCCGTCGCAGTCGCTGACGGCAAGGCCCAGCGCCTTGAGCGCTGCCGAGGTGGTGCGCACCCCCTTGCCCATGTCCACGATCAGGTACCGGCTGCCGCAGCGCACCACGCTGCTGTTGCCGGAAGAGCCGGAATACAATGAGATGAATTCTGCCATGAAAAACCTCTTACTGCTCATGAAAACAGCCCGCCGCAGAATACGGCAGGCTGTTGGTTTTGTTCAGACTTGCTGTGGTTACAGGGCCTGCTCCAGCGCGGCGGGCACACGGTCCACCTTGCTGATGTCGGCACCCAGGCCGCGCAGCTTTTCCACGATGTTCTCGTAGCCGCGCTCAATGTGGCCGATCTCCTCGATCTCGCTGGTGCCGTCTGCCATCAGGGCAGCCACCACCATGGCGGCACCGGCACGCAGGTCCAGTGCACGCAGCGGAGCCGGGCTGAGCTTTTCCACGCCCTCGAACACGGCCACCTGACCGTCCACCTGCACGCTGGCACCCATCTTGCGCAGCTCGTCCACATAGCGGAAGCGGTTGTCCCACACGCTCTCGGTGACGGTGCTGGTGCCCTTGGCCACGCTCAGCAGCACACCCATCAGGGGCTGCATGTCGGTGGGAAAACCGGGATGCGGCATGGTGTTGATCTTCAGGGGCAGGATGTCGCCGGTACGGCGTACCCGCACGGCATCGTCGAACTCTTCCACCTCGGCACCGGCACGGCGCAGCTTGGCGGTAATGGGCTCCAGATGCTTGGGGGTCACGTTCTTGATCAGCACATCGCCGCCGGTGGCAGCGGCCGCCACCATGTAGCTGCCGGCCTCGATCTGGTCCGGGATGATGCTGTAGGTGCAGCCGTGCAGCTTTTCCACACCGCGCACCTTGATCACATCGGTGCCGGCACCGCGCACGTCGGCACCGCACATGTTCAGGAAGTTGGCCAGGTCCACCACATGGGGCTCCTTGGCGCAGTTTTCCAGAATGGTCTGGCCCTTTGCCATCACAGCGGAGAGCATGCCGTTCATGGTAGCGCCCACACTGACCTTATCAAAGAAGATGTGTGCGCCGTTGAGCTCCTTGGCACGCACCGTGATCATGCCGTAGTCCACGCTGTCCTCGGCACCCAGGGCACTGAACACCTTGAGGTGCTGGTCGATGGGGCGGGGGCCCAGATTGCAGCCGCCGGGCATGGCCACCTGCGCCCGGCCAAAGCGGGACAGCAGAGCGCCCAGGAAGTAGTAGCTGGCACGCATCTGACGGGACAGATCGTCCGGCACGTTGGTGCCGGTCAGATGGGTGGTGTCGATCTCGTAGGTGTTGCGGTTGAGCATCTTGACCTGCGCGCCCAAGGTGCTCAGGATCTTCAGGCTCACCGCCACATCACTGATATCCGGCAGATTTTCGATCACACAGACATCCGCCGCCAGAATGGTAGCAGGCAGAATGCCGACCGCCGCATTCTTTGCACCGGAAATGGTGACCTCGCCATGCAGGGGCTTGCCACCCGTAATAACAAATTTCTCCACTTTTATGATCTCCTTGTCAAAGGCCTGTGCCACAGGCCTGTTAAGGCTCCTGAAAGCATTCATATCCGCTGCCTGTGCCCGTCCTGTGTACAAAGCCAACAAAGCCCGCGCACAATTACAGCTATCTTATTATACACAAATTACACAAAAAAGCAAAGCCCCGATTGTACGAGTTCCATTATTTTCTGTTTTGCCCAGAATCCGTTCCGATATTCTGAAAATTTGTCTCTTTTTTTCAAGATTCCGACACATTCCGGCGGTCAGACGCCGGTTTGTCACATTTTACCACACCTGATCCTCACTGCGGGTCTCTTTGATCCAGCCCAGCTGATAGGCCGTTACCAGCTGTTTGAGATCGTGCACCCGCTCCCGCAGCACCTCGCCCTCGTCGGTGTCCTCCACGAGGATGCGGTGGTTCTCGGTCTCCAGAATGTTTTTCTGGGAAATGATATCCAGGTTTTCACTCACCGCCTTTTCGGCACTCTCAAAGGGCTGGTGGGTGCGCAGCGACATGGAGCGGCTGGAATACACCAGCGTGTAGCCCGCAATGCCGGTTTTTTCGTGGTAGGCACGACAGAACCCGCCGTCGATCACCACCAGACGGCCGCCGCCCTTGATGGGGCTCTCGCCGTTCTTTTCCCGCACGGGGACGTGGCCGTTGACGATGTGGCTGGTACCCGGCAGGCCGAACTCCGCCAGAATGCGGCGGCAGGCGGCCTCGTCGTTGTACCAGGTATAGTAGGGATCCTTGACCTCCTCATGGGTGGCGGGGTCTGCCACATACAGCCGCTCGAAGGTGGTCATAGCGCTGCGGCCGAACAGCGGTGACAACCGCCCGCACCACAGATACCACAAAAAATCCTGTCCGTTCTGGCGTTCGGCGCTGCCTTCGGGTGCGTAATAGCCCCGCCGGGCGCGGGCATCGCAGTAATCCATCAAGGCACGGCCGGAATAGCGGCGGCCCTCAAAGCGTTCCACCGCAAAACTGCCCTTTGCGGTCATGGGCACCACACCGTGGTACAGCAGGTTGCCATTTTCAATGTGGTACACACTGCCCTTTGCATAGAGGAATTCCACATGCTGCTGCAGCTTTTCGCTCTGGCGGAAGGACTGCACCAGCTTGCGCAGCACCAGCTTTTCGTCGTCGTTCAGGGCCGCCGGGTCAGCAGGATCCACCGTGGGGAAGGCCGTGTCCCGCAGCGGGCAATCCTGTTCGCCAATGCGAACCGTGTGGTGTGCCCAGTCGATGCGGCGCAAAAAGTCCCGCCCCTGCATTTGGAAATCCGGGTTGCGGTCGATAACCTGACATTCCAGCTTGAACATCAGGATGCTGATGGCCTTGTGCATCACCGCGCAGCGGTGCAGCATGCCCTTGGTATAGGGGCCGCGGGCCGCGTCGGTGTGGGGCATCCAGATGGACAGATCGTCCTCCCCATAGAACTGCTCGGCCATGCGCTGCAGATGCCGCAGGTTGATGCCGTAGCAATCCTCGAGCATGCCGTGGTTGTGATAGGCCAGCGTGGTCTTGAGCACCGTGCAGATGCAGATGGGGCTTCCGGCGGCGGCACCCATCCACACCACGTCGTGGTTGCCCCACTGGATGTCTACGTTGTGGTGGCGCATGAGCAGGTCCAGAATGATGTCCGGACGCGGGCCACGGTCAAACAGGTCGCCCACGATGTGCAGCTTGTCCACCGCCAGACGCTTGATCAGCTCGCACAGCCGCACGATGAAACGGTCTGCCCGGCCGTTCTCGATGATGCTGCCCACGATCTGCCCATAATACAGGTCTTTGTCGTGGTCCTCAAAATGGGCGTGGAGCAGCTCGTCCAGGATATAGCCGCAGCTGGCCGGCAGGCACTGCCGCACATGGTCGCGGGTGTGTTTGGACGATACCAGCCGACAGATGTCAATGAGCCGCAGCAGGGTGTCGGTGTACCACTGGTCCAGCTTTTCTTCGCTGGTGCAGCGGTTCTTGAGCTGCGGCAGCTTTTCGTTGGGGTAGTAGATCAGGGTGGCCAGCTCCGCACGGGTCTGTTCCGGGATGGCATCCCCCAGCACCAGGTCCACTTTTTCACGGATGACACCGGAAGCGGAGTTCAGGATGTGGACAAAGGCTTCGTTTTCGCCGTGCAGGTCGCTCATGAAATGTTCGGTGCCCTTGGGCAGCTTGAGCAGGGCCTGTGTACTGATGATCTCGCTGGCCGCCGCAGCCTGCGAAGGGTAATCCCGCGAGAGCAGGGTCAGATATTTGAGGTTATCGCGGATCTCATCGTTCTCGGTGCGCATGAGGGTTCCTCCCGAAAGCAGTTATTCTCTTTTTATAGTATAGCACGACCCGTGTAAAATGTGGTATACTGGGGGCAACAAACTTTACACAAAGGACTTTGGATATTATGCCGAAAACCGATCTTGTCTCTCCGCCCTCCCACTGTGCCCTGTGCCCCCGCCGCTGCGGGGTGGACCGGGCTGCCGGAGCCGTGGGCTTCTGCGGCGCGGGCCGCACCCTGAAAGCCGCCCGCGCTGCCCTGCATTTCTGGGAGGAGCCCTGCATCAGCGGCACACGTGGCAGCGGCACTGTGTTCTTTTCCGGCTGCACCCTCAAGTGCTGCTTCTGCCAGAACTACCCCATCAGCGCCGAAGGGCTGGGCAAGGAGATCAGCGTGGAGCATCTGGCCGAAATCTTTCTCAGCCTGCAGGCACAGGGAGCCCACAACATCAATCTGGTCACGCCGGGCCAGTGGCGGCCCTGGATCACTGCCGCATTGGACCTTGCCCGGGCACAGGGCCTGCATCTGCCCATTGTGTGCAACACCGGCGGCTATGAGACCGTGGAGAATGTGGAGGCCTGGCGCGGGTACATCGACATCTGGCTGGCCGATCTGAAATACGTCTCCCCCGCCCTGTCGGCAGAACTTTCCGCCGCACCGGACTACTTTGCTCAGGTAAAACCCGCCATTGAAGCCATGATGGCCCAGGCCGGGCACCCGGTATTCGACGCCGACGGCATCCTGCAGCGGGGCGTCATCCTGCGGCATCTGGCGCTGCCGGGCCATGTGGACGACAGCTTTGCCGTGCTGGACCAGATGGCCGCCTGGAACGATGCCGACCCGGGATGCTTCCTGCCCAGCGTCATGAGCCAGTATACGCCGTTCTACAAGGCCGCGGAGCACGGCATCGGGCGGCGCATCACCACCTATGAGTACCACCGGGTGGTGAACTACGCCATGGACAAGGGCCTTGTGCAGGGCTATATGCAGCAGAAGAGCAGTGCCAAGGAGGAATACACCCCCAGCTTTGACCTGACGGGGGTTTAATAAGGCTTTCTCCGTCCTCACTTACCGCTGGCAGTTTCCTCTTGACGGGAAATGCCTCGCCCTCTCAGGCGCTGACGCGCCAGCTCTCCCAAAGGGAGAGCCAAGGACCGAACCGTAACGCTTCTCGCCTCTCCCTTTGGGAGAGCTGGCGAGGAACGAAGTGACGAGACGGAGAGGGCGAGCCTTCGTTCAGGTTTTCGTCAAACTACCCAAATTTCGGTTCTTATTTTCTCTTGCATTCCCGCGCAAATGCTTGCATTCCGGCGGTGCGCGCACTATAATGGTTACATGGATACAACGATGTGTCAAAAGGATCCACGGTGAGTTTTTTACAATATCAGGAGGACCGTTATGGAACATTTCAATCCCATCCTTGGCAACGAGACCACCGGCCAGAAATTCATCACCTGCGGCGAGATCATGCTGCGTCTGACCCCGCCGAACTACGAAAAGATCCGCATGGCGTCTGCCTTTGAGGCCAGCTACGGCGGCAGTGAGGCCAACATTGCGCTGGCTCTGGCAAACCTGGGTGTGGACAGCACCTTCTTCAGCGTGGTGCCCAACAACAGCCTGGGCAAAAGCGCCGTGCGCTGGCTGCGCTCCAACGACGTGCACTGCACCCCCATGATCCTCACCGAGCCGGACGAGACCCCCTCGAACCGTCTGGGTACTTACTATCTGGAGACCGGCTACGGCATCCGGCCGTCCAAGGTCATTTACGACCGCAAGCACAGTGCCATCACTGAGTATGACTTCTCGCAGGTGGATCTGGACGCCCTGCTGGACGGCTTTAACTGGCTGCATCTCAGCGGCATTACCCCGGCACTGGCTCCCAACTGCCGCAGCCTGATCCTGGACATGCTCAAGGTGGCCAAAAAGAAGGGCCTGACCGTGAGCTTTGACGGCAACTTCCGCTCCACCCTATGGACCTGGGAAGAGGCCCGCGACTTCTGCACCGAGTGCCTGCCCTACGTGGATGTGCTGCTGGGCATTGAGCCCTATCACCTGTGGAAGGACGAGAACGACCACAGCAAGGGTGACTGGAAGGACGGCGTGCCCCTGCAGCCCAGCTACGAGCAGCAGGACGAGATCTTCCAGCACTTCATTGAGCGCTACCCCAACCTGAAGTGCATCGCCCGCCATGTGCGTTATGCTCACAGCGGCAGCGAAAACAGCCTGAAGGCCTTTATGTGGTACGACGGCCACACCTTCGAGAGCAAGCTGTTCACCTTCAACATTCTGGACCGCGTGGGCGGCGGCGACGCCTTCGCCAGCGGCCTGATCTATGCCATGCTGCACAACTACAAAGCCATGGATATGATCAACTTTGCCGTGGCCAGCAGCGCCATCAAGCACACCATCCATGGCGATGCCAACATCACCGACGATGTGAGCAGCATCCGCAATCTGATGAATATGAACTACGACATCAAGCGGTAATTCACCGCACGATACCGCAGGGCCTGCCGGTTTTCCGGCAGGCCCTGTTTGTTTCCGGTGCGCAAAAAAGGCACCCACCCCGGAGGGCAGGTGCCTGTGCAGCTGTGCTCAGTTGGAAAGGATCATGCGGTCGTTGGCAAACTCACCGCCGCTGGCGATCTGGAACTTGGCCAACAGGTCGCTGACGTGCAGGTTCTTTTTCTCTTCCCCGGACACGTCGTAGATGATGTGGCCCTCATACATCATGATCAGGCGGTTGCCATACTTGATGGCATCCTTCATGTTGTGGGTGATCATCATGGTGGTCAGATGGTTTTCCTCCACGATCTTAGCGGAGAGGGTCAGCACCTTGAGTGCGGTCTTGGGGTCCAGTGCTGCCGTGTGCTCGTCCAGCAGCAGGAGCTTCGGCTTATTCATGGTAGCCATGAGCAGGGTCAGCGCCTGTCGCTGACCGCCGGAAAGCAGGCCCACACGGGCGGTCAGCCGGTCCTCCAGGCCCAGGTCCAGCGTCTTGAGCAGCTCACGGTACTGTTCCCGCTCGGCCTTGGTGATGCCGATGCGCAGGGTGCGCCGCTTGCCGCGCCGGGCAGCCAGCGCCAGGTTCTCTTCGATCTGCATCGTGGCGGCGGTGCCGGTCATGGGGTCCTGGAACACGCGGCCGATGTAGGCAGCGCGCTGATGCTCGCTCAGGCGGGTGACGTCCACGCCGTCAATGAGGATCTTGCCCTCGTCCACCGGCCACACACCGGCCACAGCGTTCAGCATCGTGGACTTGCCCGCGCCGTTGCCGCCGATAACCGTGACAAAGTCGCCTTCGTTCAGCTTCAGGTTCAGGCCATTCAGCGCCATTTTCTGGTTGACCGTGCCTGCGTTGAAGGTTTTGGAAACATTCTGGATCTCAAGCATTTTTTGCATCCTCCTTCTGTGCCTTTTTGACCGGCTTCGAGAAGTATTTGCTCTTCCAGTACGGCACGGCCAGGAACACGGCCACCACAGAAGCGCTGAGCAGCTTGAGCAGGTTTGCGTCAAAGCCAAGGGTCAGCACCAACTGGATGACAACATAGTAGATGATGGCACCGATGGAGACCGACACCAGCTTGAGGGCAAAGTTGTGGAAAATGCGGCTAAATACGGCTTCGCCAATGATGACGGCGGCCAGACCGATGACGATGGCACCGCGGCCCATGCCCACATCCGCAAAGCCCTGATACTGGCTCAGCAGAGCACCGGACAGGGCCACCAGTGCGTTGGACACGGCCAGACCCAGCACGATGTTGAAGTTGGTGTTGATGCCCTGTGCACGGGACATGGCGGGGTTGGAACCGGTGGCACGGATGGCACAGCCCAGCTCGGTGCCGAAGAACCAGTACAGCACGCCGATGACCACCGCCGTGACCAGAATGATCATGATGATGGGGTTGTGCAGGGCAAATTCCTTGACCCAGCGCAGGGAGATGAGCAGGCCGTACTTATCCACGTTGATGGACTGGTTGGCCTTGCCCATGATCTTCAGGTTGATGGAGTACAGAGCCAGCTGAGTCAGGATGCCGGCCAGAATGGCGGGGATGCCCATAAAGGTGTGCAGCAGGCCGGTGACAAGGCCGGTGGCCAGACCGGCCAGCACCGCCACCAGCAGTGCCAGCCAGACGTTCATGCCGGAAAGCAGGCACATGACGCACACGGCGCCGCCGGTGCCGAAAGAGCCGTCCACGGTCAGGTCGGCCACGTCCAGAATGCGGTAGGTCAGGTATACACCAATGGCCATGATGCCCCAGATCAGGCCCTGCGCACAGGCACCCGGCAGAGCACCCGGCAGGTTGGCAAGTCTTGCAATGATCTCCAAAACAATTTCCTCCTAAACGTTACACTTTTTTATCTCCCGTTTTGATACGGGAAAGCGGAGAAGAGTAAAAATATGCTCTCCTCCGCTATTTTCGTTTTGGTTCCCGCTGTTGTCAGGCTTCGATCTCTACATAGCCTTCCGGCACGGTCAGGCCCAGATCATCGCAGATGGCCTTGTTGTACTTCTTGGTCACGTCGGTGTACTCGATGGGCATGGTGGAGATATCGCTCTCGCCGTTCAGGATCTTGACGGCCATCTCACCGGTGGTGTAGCCCAGATCGTAGTAGCTGATGGACAGGGTGGCCACGCCGCAGCCGGAGCAGATGCCCTCCTCACCGGCGAACACGGGCTTCTTGGCCGGGCGGCAGATGCCGTCCACGATGCCGGTGTTGGCCGCCACGGTGTTGTCAGTGGGCACATACAGGGCATCGTTCTCATCGGCCGCTTTCTGGCACACAGAGGACAGATCGTTGGAGTCGGAGAATGCGTACTGGGTAGCGGTCACACCCTTGGCCTCCAGGTACTTCTGGACCTCGTCCACCTGATACTGGCTGTTTGCCTCGGCAGAGCAGTACAGCAGGCCAACCTTCTTGGCGTCCGGCATCCACTCCACGATCATGTCTGCCTGCTGATCCAGCGGGGCCAGATCGGAGGTGCCGGAGACGTTGCCGCCCACGGTGCCGGAGAAGTTATCCAGACCCAGCGCCACGCCGTACTCGGTAACCGAGGTGCCCAGCACCGGGATGGTGTTGGTTGCAGCCTGAGCCGCCTGCAGGGCGGGGGTCGCGTTGGCCATGATCAGATCCACACCGGAAGAAACAAAGCCGTTGGCGATGGTAGCGCAGGTTGCGGAGTCGCCCTGTGCATTCTGGAAGTCGAAGGTAACGTTGTCGCCAAAGGCAGCCGTCAGGGCATCCTCAAAGCCCTGGGTGGCAGCATCCAGAGCGGCGTGCTGCACCAGCTGGCAGATGCCAACGGTGAACTTCTGGCCGTCAGCCGCTGCAGAAACAGAAGCTGCGGTGGAGGAAGCCACGGAAGAAGCAGCTGCGGAGGAAGCGGAAGAACCGCCACAGGCAGACAGAGCGGCGGCGGCACCGCAGGCAGCGGCGGCAGCTAGGAACGAACGACGAGTGATCTTACGCATTTTGATTTCTCTCCTCTATACATTGCAGTTCGTGCGGCCACAGGCTGCCGCACGCGAACTGCTGAATTGTAAGCGAGCCAGAAACAGGTTTGCTTTACACTCGTGAAGTATAGCACACATTTCCCGGTAAAACAATCCGCTTTTGCGCAAAAACGGCCCTTATTATCTATTATTTAAAACAGTTCCATCAATTATTTTGATTGTGCGTTTTGCTTTTGCTGGTAAGCCGTCAGTTTTGCCCAATCGGCTTTCAGACCGTGCAGGTTGGCTTCCAGCTGGGGCAGCCAGGGCTGTGCGTAGTCGTAGTGGTAATACAGTGCCTGCCACAGCTTTGCCTGGGCACGCCGCAGCAGCACCGGACTGAGCACCGCTTCCAGACGTTCCACCTCATCCTCCAGCTCCATGCAGATCAGTGCCCAGCGCACGTCCAGCGCCTCGCGGGCGGGCACGTCGTAGCGGGACAGGTAGTCCTGTACCCGGGCTTCGATCACCTGCCCTCCGCAGCCGGTAGGCTGCAAGAAGTAGCTCACCTGCCCTTCCCGACTGATCTCCTGGGCCAGCGGGTAGAGCGCGCACACCAGCGGTTCCGCATCGTGGATGGCACAGTGGTTCTCGGTCAGGAACGGGCAGTTGCTGCGGTTCTCTTTGACCGGGGCCAGCCGCAGCACCGGCAGATGGCTCACCTGCCCGATGCTGGCCCGGCAATAGCCCCGGGCCACGATCTGCGGCGGCAGGCGCAGCCGGGCTGCAATGCGCCACAGGTCAAAGCCAGATACTACGATATCTTCCCTGCCCCGGCAGCAGTCGCCGCATCCGGCGCAGGCAAAACAGAACTGCGCCTCCCGCTCCAGAAGCGGCATGGCCTCGGTGCGGGTAAAATCCACCTGCCCGCACAGGTCGATGTGGTCGTCACGCATGGATGATCTTCCTTCTTCCTGAATGATATTGATTTTTATTG
>ERZ838118.1766-NODE-1766-length-25250-cov-4.345108_pt1 | contig 25250 bp, 18 predicted proteins | sample MGYA00519863_ERZ838118 | MGnify/ENA primary metagenome ERZ838118 (study PRJEB31850, sample SAMEA3708827) | human gut metagenome | biome: human gut; feature: human-associated habitat; material: faeces | place: China | collected 2014 ...
ATTAATTTTAAAGTAAAAAATATTATTATAAAAGTTTTGTATAATAATTTTAATTATTACATTTGTTGGCGAACATACAATAAATCTGTTCAGAATATATATAAGGTATCCGAACCTAACCAAAACCCAATGCTGACTGAAATATGAAACTAAAATTTCTTGGCTTCGCCCTGCTTGCTGTCTGCGTCTGCGCCGTGTGCTGTATGTGCGGCAGCGATTCGAAAACGCCCGACTATGAATTTCCCGACGGACCTGATCCCGATCCCGACCCTCAGCCGGGCGATTATCCTGCCGGCCTGACCGTAACCGAGTTTACGGACGATCTGGGCGGCGGAAAACAATGTCTCGGATTCGTGGCCGTGGCCGACCTGAAAGCCAATCCCAAACTGCGCTTTAACGCCGTGCATCTGCCGCAGCAGAAAACCCCGTCGCGCATTCATGCCGAATTCGCTTCGGCCAACCGGGGAACGGCTTGTGTGACGATCAATGCCGGGTATTGGTGGGCCGGGAACTCGCTGAGCCTGCTTGTTACCGGCGGTGCCGTCAAGTCGATCGAGAATCAGACGGTGACACGTAACAATCAGACGGTTTATCCCGTGCGCTCCTCGTTCGGGCAGATGGCGTCCGGAGGGTTCGAGACGCACTGGATTTACTGCGTTCTCGACGACGGCAACAAGCCTTATGCCTTCCCGTCCGCACTCGACAACGACGAACGTACGAATACGTATATGTCCGCGCCGCCGACTTCGAAGACGCCCGGTGCCGTGCTCTGGACGCCGCAGGAGGCGGTCGGAGGCGGTCCGATGCTGGTCAAGAAGGGGAAGAACGTCGCCGTGGAGAATTATTGGAAAGAGGTGTTCGACGGCGGCGGCATCGCCGGGACCTCGCGTCAGCCGCGTACGGCGGTCGGCGCCACGGCCGACGGAAAACTGATCCTGCTGGTGTGCGACGGACGCAATATGCGGGGCAGCGCCGGGTTTACGCTGGCCGAACTGGCCGACAAACTGATCGAGCTGGGTGCCGTCGATGCGGTCAATCTCGACGGCGGCGGATCTTCGACAATGGTCGGCAGCGACGGCAAGGTGCTCAACCGTCCCAGCGACACGGGCAGCGCCGAAGTGATTGTCGAGCGCAAAATTTCGACGGCGGTCGTCATCTCCGAAGTGAACTAATCCATAAAGAATCATATGAAGAAACTTCTCCTTATCTGTCTCGCGGCCTTTGCAGCCGCCTCCTGTACGCAGGAAAAGCAGCAGTCGAAACCGCTTTACATGTGGTTCGACTGCGAAGGCAATTACGCTACGCTGAGTCATCCCGATTCGATCCGTTACTACGTGTCCAAAATCCACGACATGGGCTTTACCGATGTGGTGGTAGACGTGAAGTCGATCATGGGCGAAACGCTCTACAAGAGCGACATTGCGCCTTACATGGGCGAATGGGACGGCGTGACCCGTCCTGAGAACTACGATCTGCTGGGCTATTTCATCGAGGAGGGACACAAGCTGGGCATGCGCGTGCACGGTTCGCTCAACGTGTTCGCCGGCGGTCACAACTTCTTCGACCGGGGAATCATCTACGGCGATCATGCCGACTGGCAGTCGCAGGTCTATACCGAAGGGAAGATCGTGCCGATCAGCGAAATAAAGAGCAACTACAACGGCATGCTCAACCCGGCTAATCCCGAAGTGCAGGAGTACGAGCTGGCGATTCTGAGGGAGTTCGCCGAGAAGTACCCCGACGTGGACGGCATCGTCTTCGACCGGGTGCGTTTCGACAATATCACCTCCGATTTCAGTCCGCTGTCGAAGGAGCTTTTCGAAGCCTATGCCGGAACGAAAGTCGCCAATTATCCCGATGATATACTCCGCTGGACGCAGGATGCCGACGGCAAGTGGGACTGGTCGCAAGGCCCGCTGTTCCGCAAGTGGATCGAATGGCGCGCATCGGTTATCAAGGACTTCGTGACCGAAGCCCACCGGCAGCTCAAGGAGATCAATCCCCGGCTGCTGATCGGCGACTATACGGGCGCATGGTACCCGACCTATTATTACGTGGGCGTCAACTGGGCCAGCGAACAGTTCGATCCCGCCCGCTATTTCGATTGGGCGACGCCCGAATACAGGAATACGGGTTATGCCGACCTGCTCGACATCTATATGACCGGGCTTTACTATACGCTGGTTACCAAAGCCGAAGTCGACAAGGCAAACGGAGTCGTCGGACAGCGTACCGAAGCGGGAATGTCCGACGAGCAGAATTACTGGTACTGCATCGAGGGCGGCGCCGAGTGGGCGAAGAAAATCACCTGCGGCGTGGTTCCCGTGACGGGTTCGATCTATGTCGAGCAGTACGAGGGCGATGCCGCGCAATTCACCCGCGCCGTGGCGCAGGCGCTCCGCGACACCGACGGACTGATGATCTTCGATATCGTTCATATCATCAACCGCGGCTGGTGGTCGGAGCTGGCGGCCGGAATCGCCGAAGGAAGCAACTGATCTGCAACCAATATAAAACACTAAAAACTTAACTTAAATGTAATTCTATGAAAGAGTTTTTCTCTAGATTCAGAGATTCTCTGGCGGCGAGGACGTGTCTGTGGACATTGTTCCTGCTGTTGGCGGGGGCCGGGACGGCCTTTGCGCAGCCTACCGTCGGGGGTACGGTTACCGATGAACAGGGCAAGCCGCTCGTCGGTGTGACCGTGGTGGTCGTGGACTCGAACAAGGGTACGACGACCGACATAAACGGAAACTACTCCATTGCGGTTCCCAAAGGCGGTATACTGGAATTTACGTATATCGGAATGTCCTCACAAAGAATAACTTGTGGGGGGGGGATTTCCAACCTTGACGTTACGATGAAGGAGGATGCCGCCCGTTTGGACGAGGTCGTCATCCTCGGTTACGGCTCTCAGCGCCGTGCCGACGTTACGGCGGCCGTGTCGCAGATCGACGGTAAGGAACTTCAGAAGATGCCGATGTCCAATATCTCGCAGGGACTGGCCGGCCGTCTGCCGGGTCTTATCTCCGTGCAGAATTCCGGCCAGCCCGGTCAGGACCAAGCCAGCATGACCATTCGCGGCGCGAAGTCGGGTATTCTCTATATCGTCGACGGCGTGCAGCGTTCGATCAATGACATCGACCCCAACGATGTGGAGTCGGTATCGCTGCTGAAGGACGGCGCCGCCGTAGCGGTTTACGGTCTCGAAGCTGCCGGCGGTGTGATGATCGTAACGACCAAGAAAGGCAGACAGGGGGCGATGAACCTGACTTACAAGGGGTCCTACGGTGCGTCGTTCAATACCTCGTATCCCGAATTCCTCGACGGTCCGGGTTATGCTTACTGGTACAACAAGGCGCTCGAACTCGACGGTCAGGAGCCGATCTTCACGGCCAAGCATGTACAGATGATGCGCGAAGGCACGAACGGCTGGGGCAACACCAACTGGATCGACGAAATCTTCGGAACCGGTACGCTCCAGCAGCACAGCGTCACTTCGACGGGCGGCAGCGACCGGATCAGCTATTTCGCTTCGCTGGGTTATATGAACCAGACCGGTAATGTCAAGAATTTCGATTACGACCGCTATAACCTGCGTACGAATATCGAAGCCAAGATCGCCAAGAGCCTGACCTTTACGTTTGGAGTGGCAGGTCAGATAGGAGATCGGAAGGAGCCCGGATTCCCTGCCGGCGGTACTTCCGGCACCAGCGTTTCGACGGCCCCGTGGCTTTCGATTGCCGAGCAGGCCGCCTATGCGCATCCTTATCTGCCGAAGACCTATGACGGACTTCCGACCGCGAGCCAGAATAGTTACGGGAATACGATCAATCCGATTGCCGCTACAGAACTGTCGGGCTATTCGAAATCACAGACCGTAGCCATGCAGACCAATGCTGCCCTGCAATGGGATCTTCCGTGGGTAAAGGGTCTCAGCCTGAAGGTCATGGGGGCGTACGACCGCAGTTCTACGACATCCAAAATCCTGAGCACGCCTTACTTCCTCATGCTGGCCAGCACGCCGAATTCGACCAGCTCGGATATCACCTATTCCAAGGCGTCGGATCCGCGCAACAATGCGAATGTCACGACCGGCAAGAAAACCAATAACCTGACCGAAGGATTCTCGCAGTGGCGCCGAATTACCTCTCAGGCCAGCATCAGCTACAAAAATACCTTTGCGGAGAAACACAAAGTCGATCTGTTGGCGCTGATCGAAACCCGCGATTACAAGACCAATAAATTCTCGGCTTCGGGTAAGGACATTCCGTTCCCGCAACTGCCCGAACTGGACCAAGCGACGACTCCGGCAGATAAGCCGATAGGCGGTTCCAGCGACGCTTCGCGCAAGGTCGGACTGGTTTTCCGCGGACAGTACAATTATGCCGATAAATATCTGTTCGAATTCTCCGGACGTTATGACGGGTCTTATAAGTTTATCGGCAACGTTTCGGGACGCCGCTGGGGATTCTTCCCTTCGGTATCGCTCGGATGGCGCATGTCGGAGGAGAACTTCTTCGCTCCCCTGCGCAACGCGGTCGACAACTTCAAGCTCCGTGCATCGTTCGGTTCCTTGGGCGACGACTCCGGCTCGGCGGCCTATGCTTTCCTGAGTACGTTCTCCAATGTCAGTACGGCACCGAGCGTCGTTCTCGGCGGCGTGGGGCAGAACGGTATCATGACGTCGCTGGTTGCGAACGAACTTCTGACTTGGGAGCGTAATTATTCCTACAACGTAGGTTTCGATCTGGCGATGTGGAGCGGAAAACTCGGAGTCGAATTCGATGCTTTCTACAACTATATTTTCGATATTCTGGGATCGAACACCGGAAAACCCGCTTCGATGGGCGGCTATTACCCCACTTACATAAATAACAATGCGCAGGATGTAAAGGGTATCGACGTCAAACTGACTCATCGTAATCACATCGGCAAAGATTTCCAGTATGGCGTGACCGTCAATATGACTTGGGCGAAAGATCGCTGGCTCCGTTATCAGGACAGCCCCAATACGCCCGATTACGCCAAGCGTACCGGCAAGAGCCGCTACATGACGATGGGCTTTATGGCCGACGGCCTGTTCCAGAGCGATGAGGAGATCGACAATTCGCCGTGGATCTCCGGCTCGCGTCCCCGTGTGGGCGATATCAAATACAAGGATCTCAACGGCGACGGCGCCATTACGTACGATCAGGACCGCGCCTATCTCGGTCGCGGCCAGCGTCCGCAGTTCAACGGCAGTGTCAATCTCAATGCTTCGTGGAAAGGACTTGAATTCGATATTCTGTTTGTCGGGGCTGCCGTTTGCGACGTTTCGCTGACGGGTACTTATTACAACTGGAATGAGGACAATACGATTTTCACCCGTCCGTTCAAGGCCGGCGCCAACTCGCCGCGTTATCTTGTAGAAAACGCATGGACGCCCGAAAATCCCAATGCGGAGTATCCCCGTCTGTCGCTCAATCCGCCTAACACGAACAACTCCTATGCTTCGTCGTTCTGGTACCGCGACGGAAAGTATCTGCGTCTGAAATCGGTTCATCTGGGCTATACGCTGCCCAAAAACTGGACCAACAAACTGCGCATCCAGAAGGTGAAGGTTTATATCGAGGGCAACAACCTCTGTACGTGGTCGGGTCTGCCCGAAGGCGTCGATCCCGAATGGCCGGGCGTGACCAACGGTTACTATCCGCAGCAGCGTACGGTTGTGGGCGGTCTCGAAGTTTCGTTCTAACCGACAAAATTCAAAATCATGAAAAAGAAAATCATAAATATCGTTTTGCTGGCTGCTACGGTCGCCATGACGGGCTGTAACGATTGGCTCGACATGAGTCCGACCAACAAGGTGTCGGAAAAGATCGTATGGAGCGACGTCAATTATGTGACTCAGTATGTCAATGGGTTTTATCCCTACATCTCCCGGTACGGGGCGTTTGAGACCGGCGACAGTCAGGTCGGCCTGACGGACGGCCTGACCGAGACGCTCAAGTTCGGTTCGGCCACGCCGGGCACGAACGTGGGGTTTGCCAATATCATCGCTTTCGCCGAGGGCGGACTTGCCGCATCGACGGCCGCTTTCCATTTCGGAGCATGGGATGATACCTACACTCGTATCCGTCGCGTCAACGAGTTCCTTTACGGACTGAAAAAATACGGAAGCAATTTCGACGGCGACACTTACAAGCGTTTCGAGGCAGAGGCCCGGTTCTTCCGCGGATTCCTCTATTTCCAGTTGCTGAAGCGCACTCCGGAGGTGATTCTCTATAACGAGGATTTGCTGGCGATTACCGAGAATAAGGCCCTCTCGACCGAGGAGGAGGGGTGGAATATGGTCGAAGGCGACCTTTCCTATGCCGCCAAGACCCTTCCGGCCAAATGGGACAACGAAGCGGGGCGCATTACTTCCGGTGCCGCGTATGCGATGCTGTCGCGCGCGATGCTCTATGCCAAACGCTGGCAGTCGGCCAAAACCGCGGCCGAAGAGGTATTCAAACTCGGTTATGTGTTGATGCCGGGCAAAACGGCCGCCGATTACGCCAAGGCGTTTACCTCGATGCGCGACGGTAATACGGAGTCGATTCTGGAATACAACTATCTGGTCGGCGGCCCGAACCATAGCTGGGACAAGCTCTTTATGCCGGGCGGCGACAATACGACCATGGGCGGCCGGGCCACTCCGACGCAGGAGATGGTCGAGTCGTACGAACTGGCGACGACGGGCGGTTATCCCGACTGGACACCGTGGCACAATACGACGACCGGTACGACCGATACGCCGCCTTATGCTCAATTGGAACCCCGTTTCCATGCTTCCGTGCTTTACAACGGGTGCGAATGGAAAGGCCGTGCTCTCGAACCTTATGTGAGCGGTAAAGACGGCTATGCCGTTTACGACGACGGTTCGGCGCTCAACGGCCGTACGACCACGGGTTATTATCTGCGCAAAATGCTGAACGAAGGTTATACCGACTATTCGAAAGCCTGTACGCAGCCTTGGATCGCCATTCGTCTGGCCGAAGTCATTCTGAATCACGCCGAGGCGTGCTACATGCTGGGCGCCGACGGTGCGAACGACGACCTGCGCCAGATTCGGGAGCGCGTAGGCCTGCCTTACTCCAATAAGTCCGGCGAGGCGCTGATGGCGGCGATCCGGCAGGAGCGGAAGATCGAACTTTACTGCGAAGGACATCATTATTGGGACATGCGCCGCTGGAAACTCGCACATACGGCTTATTCCGGTCAGAACAGCCGCGTACACGGTCTCAAAATCGAAAAGCAGGGTGCCGAGTTTATTTATACCTACGTCGACTGCGACCGTAAGGACCGCCTTTTCGAAGAGAAGCTTTACCGTATTCCGCTGCCTGAAACCGAGCTGAGCAACAATTCGGCCGTCAAGCAATTCCCTGAGTGGTTATAATCTCTAAAAGAAACCGAAACCATGAAAAATAGCATTAAATTATTTGCATTGGCGGCTCTGCTCGGCTTAGGCGGCTGCCATGAGCCGGATGAGCTGACCCCATCGGTCGTGGATCAGGGGCTGAACACCATCTCGGCGCAGTTCGCTACCGGGGAGTATAAAAACGACCCGCTGGCAAAATTCACCGCGGCGGTGACCGAGGGACAGGAGCGTATCGTGATCGATGTTCCTTACTATTATCCCGAAAATTCGTCGAATACCACTTCGATTACCCAGATGCGCGTCACGGCTAATCTGGATGACAACTGTTTCATCACGCCGATGCTTGGGGTATTGGATCTGACGAAGGAAAACTGGTTTACGCTGACGCGTGTCGACGGTTCGAAGCGCAATTTCTGCGTGACGGGCAATATCAAGAAATCGGATAAATGCGAGATCATCTCTTTCGCCACCGACGAACCGGCTATTCAGGGTGTGATCGATAACGACCGGAACACGATTTCACTCATTACGGTCGATGACCTTTCGTCGGTGACGGCGCAGGTGATTCTTTCTCCCCACGCCACGATCTCGCCCGATCCCGCCGTTGCGGCCAATTACGAGGGCGAGGGCGTGAAATTTACGGTTACGGCGCATGACGGCGTGACCAAGCGGGTTTATTCCGTGAGCAAGGAGATTCCGCCCAAGATCAAATACGGCTGGCGTGCGGGCAGCGAGACGGAGGTTTGGCAGAACGTATCGCTCGACAAACTCGGAATCGTCAATGCCGGCGGTAAGATCTATTCTCTGGCGGCGTCGGGCAACAAGCTCGTGCTTTCGACCGGTGCGGACAAGTTCCTGTTCAACCGCGCGACGGGTGATTTCTTGGGTGCACACGACATGAAGGGCGTAGCGGCCGACGGCGGTATGACCTCGGACGACGCGGGCAACATCCTCTATGCGAACTTGGCTAATCCCAATGCCGAATTCAAGGTTTATGCGGCGGCATCGACGGATGAAATGCCTGCCGAGCTGCTCTCCTATACGAACGCTACGGGCGCTTCGATGGGCAAGCACATTTCGGTGCAGGGCAACGTGAAGGGCGATGCGATCGTTACGGCCGTGATCTATACGTGGAACGGTGCCGTTTGCAAGTTCCTCCGCTGGGTGATTACCGGAGGCGTGCCGGCCAAGCCGCAGATGATCTCGGTTACGGGGGCGACCGCCGGCTGGAACGGCAACGGCCACGCCGACGTGGAGGCTTATTCGGCCAATCCCGACGATCCTTACTTCCTTGCCTACTACAGTGCCAATGCGCTGTATCGTGTCGATGCGACGGGCGCTGTAACCCACAAGATCGCCACTGCGACATGGGGTGCCAACTCCAACTACAACTGTGTGGATGTATGTACGTTCAATAACGCCAAATATGCGGCGATTTATGAGGGCGCGCATTTCACCTACGGAGAGTTCAAGGCCTACATGTTCGATGTAACGACGCCCGATCAGATGACGGGTGCGTGCGACACGTCGCCGTCGAAGGTCTTCGTATCGAACGAATACAAGCCTGCCGGGGCGGTGGTCAATGCGGCCGGCGACGTGCTGATGACGGCATCGGCCGACGGATACAAGATGAATCTCTACTATACGGACGCCAATACCAATGCGCTGGTCGCTTGGGAGTTCGACTGTATCGACAAGTAACACCCCTTTTGCCTGCATCCCTCTGACCGGGGATGCAGGTCCTAAAACAAACATAATTTTGAAGATGAAAAAGAATATCAAATGGTTTGCGGCGGCTTTGGTGGCGCTGACACTGGGATACGGGGCTGTTTCGTGCGGCTCGGATTCGAAGGAACCCGAATGGGAGTGGCCCGATCCCGACCCCGATCCCGATCCGCAACCGGGGGTGGAGAAACCCCGGTTCATCTGGGTCGATGCCGCCGCCAACTTCCCCGATTTCGCCAACAGCAAGGAGAATATACTGCGCGATCTGACCAAAGCCAAGGAGGCCGGATTCACCGATATCGTGGTCGATGTGCGGCCTACTACCGGCGACGTGCTTTTCCGTACGTCGGTGGTCGATCAGGTGGAATGGCTCGGCGCATGGCTGCCGGGCGGATATTCCAAGGTCGAACGCACGGCCACGTGGGACTACCTGCAGGCGTTTATCGACGCCGGAAAGTCGCTCGACCTGCGCATTCACGCCGCGATCAATACCTTTACGGGCGGTAACCAGACCTCGCTGGGCGGCGCCGGAGTCGTTTTCCGGGATGAGGCCAAGCGGGCGTGGACGACCGATCTGAATCTGGCGGGCGGCATCACGAACATCATGTCAACCTCGCAGTCCGCCAAGTTCTTCAATCCGGTATTGCCCGAAGTGCAGGAGTATCTCTGTTCGATGCTCAGGGACCTCGCCGCCTATGACGGACTGGCGGGAATCTTCCTCGACCGGGGGCGCTTCGACGGATTTACCAGCGATTTCTCGAATTATACGCGCAAGGAGTTCGAGAAGTATATCGGCCAGTCGGTTGCCGGTTTCCCTGCCGACATTCTGCCTGCCGGCCATACTTCGGGCATACCCTCGCCGGTGCCCGTGCATATGAAGCAGTGGCTCGAATTCCGGGCGAAGGTGATCCATGACTTTATGGAGAAGGCGCGCGCCGCCGTCAAGTCGGTCAATCCGTCGGTCAAGTTCGGCGTATACGTCGGAGGCTGGTATGCCAGCTATTACGACGTGGGCGTCAACTGGGCCAGCCCCAATTACGATACCTCGTCCAAATTCTCGTGGGCTACCAAGAAATACATGAACTACGGCTATGCCGACCTGATGGACCAGATGCTCATCGGCGCCTACGCCTCCCCGACGCGCGTTTACGGCACGACCGAATGGACCATGCAGGGATTCTGCCTGCTGGCCAAAGAGCGTACGATGGGGGCCTGCCCGATGGTGGCAGGCGGTCCCGACGTGGGAAACTGGGATGCCGAGGACAAGGTGCCGCAGGAGGAGGAGAACCGGGCCATCACCGCTTCGGTCGCCGCCTGCATCAATGCCTGCGACGGTTATTTCCTGTTCGATATGATTCACCTGAAAAAAGCCGATCAGTGGTCTTATGTCAAGACCGGTATCGACGGCGTAATTAAAAAAGACTGATTATGAAACGCATCGTCATATTGTTTCTGGCCGCCCTTTTCGCGGCATCCGGCGCTTCGGCGCAGAAATTCCATAATGCCTACTACGATACCCGCCGTGCGGCCCACGACGAAGAGGGACTGCAGCAGGGGGCGATCGTCTTCCTCGGCAACAGCATCACCGAACAGGGGTGGTGGAGCCTGCTGCTCAAACGCGGCGACGTCGAGAACCGCGGCATCGGCGGCGACAACACCTTCGGCATGATCGACCGTCTGCCCGACATCCTGAAAAGCAAGCCCCGCAAAATCTTCCTGATGGCGGGTATCAACGACCTGACGGGCGGGCAGCCCGTCGATACGATCGTGATGAACATTACCCGCATGGCGGACATGGTGCACGAAGCCGTTCCCGGCTGCCGGCTCTATATCCAGAGCGTGCTGCCGGTCAATACCCGGCGGCTGGCCTATCCCGGACTCAAGGGGCACAATCCGCAGGTGCGGGCGCTCAATGCGCGGCTGGTGCAGTTGTGCGACGCCAAGCCGTGGTGTACGTTCGTCGATCTTGCGCCGCTGCTTTCCGATGCCGACGGCGAGCTGCGCATCGACCTGACGAAGGACGGAATCCACCTCCATCCCGCGGGATATGTGATCTGGACCGATTACCTCAAGAAACAGAAATACCTGAAATAACGTACCTTACTGATGGAAAAACGAGCTTATACGGTCGATTTGCTGCGGGGGCTGGCTATCGTGGGAATGGTGCTGTCGGGGCAGATTCTGTGGCACGCCGAACTTCCTGCGTGGCTGTTTCATGCGCAGGTGCCGCCGCCGTCGTTCCGCTTCGACCCGTCGGTGCCGGGAATTACATGGGTCGATCTGGTCTTCCCGTTTTTCCTCTTCTCGATGGGAGCCGCTTTCCCGCTGGCCCTGCGCCGGCGGCTGGAACAGCGGGGCGAATCGGTGGCGCTGATCCTGACGGTCGTGGCGCGCAGGTGGGCGTTGCTGGCGCTTTTCGCCATTGCCCTTGCCAACCTGCGTTCCGGAGTGACGGGAACGCTGCCGGGATGGGGCTCCTCGCTGCTGCAACTGGCGGGCTGGGGCTGTTTCTGTGCGCTTTTCATGCGCTTCGGCCGGCTTTCGGACCGGCAGAACCGCATGGTCTGTCTGGCCGGCGTCGCCGGCATCGCCGTCCTGCTGGCGGCCGCCCGGTGGATCTGGGGACTGCCCGTCTCGGCGGAGCGGAGCGACGTCATCATTCTGGTCCTTGCGAATATGGCGCTGTTCGGCAGTCTGGCGTGGCTCTATACGCGGAACAATCTGCTGGCGCGGCTGGGTGTGCTGGCGCTGCTGGCGGCACTGCGTCTGGGCAGCGGCGTCGAAGGTTCGTGGAACGAGGCGTTGTGGGACTGGTCGCCTGCGCCGTGGCTTTTCCGTTTCGACTACCTGAAATACCTTTGTATCATCATTCCCGGCACGATTGCGGGAGACCGTATCTACGAATGGATGACGCAGGCCGGCGAGGATGCGCCGGGGGCGTCCCGGCGGCGGGAGGTCTGGATACTCGTTCTGCTCGTGACGCTGATATGCCTGAATATGTGGGGGCTTTTCGCGCGGCAGCTGGTCGTGAATCTCGCGGCGGGCGTCCTGATCTGTCTCCTGCTCCGGCACTTGCTGCGCGGGGACGGCTCCGCGACCGGAAGACTGCACCGTTCGCTTTTCGGCTGGGGCTTTTTCTGGCTGATGCTGGGACTGGCGCTGGAGGCGTTCGAAGGGGGCATCAAGAAGGATTACGCGACGTTCAGCTATTTTTTCGTCACCTCCGGGCTGGCTTCGTTTGTCCTGATCGCCGCCGGAATCGCGATGCGGCGGCTGAATGTGCGTTTCTCGGCGCTGGTCAAATGCGGGCAGAATCCGATGGTGGCCTATACGGCGGCCGGATTCCTCATCATGCCCCTGCTGACGCTGCTGCATCTGGCGCCTTATTTACAGACCTTTGCCGAGCTATGCCCGTGGATGGGCGTGGTGCGGGGCGTGCTGGTCACGGCCGCGGTCATGGCCGTTACGGTCTTTTTTACGAACCGCAGGCTTTTTTGGAGAACCTGATTTGAAATTTAAATAAATGAGTTATGCGAATAAAAGGAACTTTTCTCGACGAAATCAGTCATGACATTCCCCATCAGAACTGGGGCGAAGCCGAATGGGACCGCGACTTCGGCTACATGCGCGAAGCCGGCATCGACACCGTGATCCTGATCCGCTGCGGCTACCGCCGCTGGCAGACTTTTCCCTCGCGGGTGCTCACGGCCGAGGAGGGGTGTTACGAACCGCCCGTCGATCTGGTCGATATGTTCCTGCGCCTGAGCGACAAGTGGGGCATGAACTTCTGGTTCGGGCTCTACGATTCGGGCAAGTACTGGGACCGCGGCGAATACGAGCAGGAGGTGGCGCTGAACAAACGCGTGATCGACGAGGTGTGGAGCCGTTACGGACATTACAAATCCTTTGCGGGCTGGTATATTTCGCAGGAATGCAGCCGCAATACCGGCAAGATCATCGATCTGTATGCGAGTCTGGGACGCTATTGCAAGGAGGTTTCCGGCGGTCTGCCGACCATGATTTCCCCTTATATCGACGGCAGCAAGAACGTCAGCCAGTACAATGCTTCGACTTCGAAGCAGAACGTCGTGACGCTCGAAAGCCATGAACGCGAGTGGGACGCCATCTTTGCCGGAATCAAGGGCGCCGTGGATATCGTCGCCTTTCAGGACGGCCATGTGGAGTATGACGAACTGGTCGATTTCCTGAAGGTAAACAAGAAACTGGCCGACCGTTACGGGCTGGAGTGCTGGACCAATTCCGAGACCTTCGACCGCGACATGCCGATCAAGTTCCTGCCGATCAAATGGGAGAAACTGCGGCTCAAGATGGGGCTGGCGGCTCAGGCCGGTTACCAGAACGCCATTACGTTCGAGTTCTCGCACTTCATGAGTCCGCAGTCGGCCTACCTGCAGGCGGGGCACCTGTACGACCGCTATATGGAGTATCTGAAAACCTTGGAATAGAGACCGATGAACGGACATTACCCTAAACCGGGCGGTTTGGCGGCGGCGCTGGCCGTGCTGATCGCGGTCGTGCTGGCGGCCTGCTCCCCGAAGGGTGCGGCGGGCGGCGACGCGGCCTGCGGCCTGTCGGACGACGATTTCAGAACCGAAGGCATTCTCCAAGCGATTCCCGTTCGTGCGACGTTCCTCGACGAGGTGAGCTGGGACATTCCTCACCAGAACTGGGGCGTCAGGGAGTGGGACGCCGATTTCCGGGCGATGAAAAACATGGGGATCAACACCGTGGTGCTGATCCGCGCCGGGCTGGGGCGGTGGATCGCCGCGCCGTTCGAGTGTCTGCTCGAAAGCGAGGAGGTGTACTATCCCCCGGTCGATCTGGTGGAGATGTTCCTTACGCTGGCCGACAAATACGGTATGGCGTTCTATTTCGGCATGTACGATTCGGGCAAATACTGGCAGGAGGGCCTCTTCCAGCGCGAGATAGACCTGAACCTGAAACTGATCGACGAGGTGTGGGCCAGATACGGCCACCACGAGTCGTTTCAGGGGTGGTATCTGTCGCAGGAGATCAGCCGCCGGACCAAGAACATGTCGCGCATCTATGCGGAAGTGGGCCGCCATGCCAAGGCGGTTTCGGGCGGTCTGAAAACGATGATTTCACCCTACATCCACGGCGTCAAGACCGATCAGGTGATGGCGGGCGACAAGGCCCTTTCGGTCGAAGAGCACCGCCGCGAGTGGAACGAGATACTGGGCAATGTCGCCGGAGCGGTGGACATCCTCGCGTTTCAGGACGGGCAGGTCGATTATCACGAGCTGTACGACTATCTGGTGGTGAACAAGGCGCTGGCCGACAAGTACGGCATGGAGTGCTGGACCAACATCGAGTCGTTCGACCGCGACATGCCGATCCGCTTCCTGCCGATCAAGTGGGAGAAACTGCTGCTGAAGCTGGACGCCGCACGGCGGGCCGGGATGCGGAACGTCATCACGTTCGAGTTCTCGCACTTCATGAGTCCCAATTCGGCCTATCCGCAGGCGGGACATCTTTACGATCGCTACTGCGATTATTTTGAAATCGACAACCCTTACCGGAAACGGTAAATATACTCCATGAAACGGCGCGGCAACATATCCTACATGCTTTTTCTTGCGGTCACGGCGGCCGTGGGCGGACTCCTGTTCGGGTACGACACGGCCGTGATTTCCGGAACCGTCGAGCTGGTGACGGCCCGCTTCGGGCTGGACAGCCTGCAGCAGGGGTGGTATGTGGGGTGCGCGCTGGCCGGCTCGATCGCCGGGGTGCTCTGTTCGGGCGTGCTGAGCGACCGGCTGGGGCGCAGGCGGACGATGCTCGTCTCGGCCGTGCTGTTCACGGTGTCGGCCGCGGGGTGCGCCCTTTGCACCGATTTCACGCAGCTGGTCGTCTACCGGATCGTGGGCGGGCTGGGCATCGGCGTCGTTTCGGTCGTCTCGCCGCTTTACATCTCCGAGGTGTCGGCGGCGCGCCGCCGGGGCATGCTGGTCTCGTTTTACCAGCTGGCCGTCACGATGGGATTTCTGGCGGCCTATACGGTCAATTACCTGGGACAGACCGCCGGTTTCGAAACGGCGTGGATGCGGCGGATCTTCGTCGATGAAGTGTGGCGGGGCATGCTGGGGGCCGAAACCCTTCCGGCGCTGGTTTTCTTCGTCATCATTTTCTTTATTCCCGAAAGTCCGCGCTGGCTGGTGCTGCGCGGACATACGGACCGCGCCCTGCGTGTGCTCGGCCGCATCGACGGCGACCGGGCGGAAGCCGCCGCGGAGCTTGCGGCCATCGAAACGGCCGTCGGCGGCGGTCAGGCCCCGCAGTGGCGGCTCCTGCTGTCCAAAGGCATCCGGACGGCGGTGCTCGTCGGTGCGGCGATCGCCATTCTCGGACAGTTCATGGGCGTCAATGCCGTGCTTTACTACGGGCCGTCGATTTTCGAGCGGGCCGGATGGTCGGGGAGCGACTCGCTGTTCGCCCAGATACTGGTCGGAGCGGTCAATATGCTTACGACGGTGCTGGCGCTGGCGATCATCGACCGCGTAGGGCGCAAGAAGCTGGTTTACTGGGGCGTGTCGGGCATGGTGCTGTCGCTGCTGCTTATCGGGACCTGTTTCCTGACCGGTGAGCGGTCGGGGATGCCGGACGGCGTGCTGCTGGCGGCGTTTCTGTGTTATATTTTCTGCTGTGCCATCTCCGTCTGCGCCGTGGTCTGGGTGCTTTTGTCGGAGATGTATCCGATTCGCGTGCGCGGCGCGGCGATGTCGATCGCGGGGTTCTCGCTTTGGGCGGGGACCTATCTGGTCGGGCAGCTTACGCCGTGGATGCTCGCGAATCTGACGCCGGCGGGGACCTTTTTCCTCTTCGCCGCGATGTGCGTGCCCTATATGCTGCTGATATGGAAGGCGGTGCCGGAGACGTCGGGCCGCACGCTCGAAGAGATCGAACGATACTGGACAAGATAACAATATAAAATCAGATAAGATTATGGACTTCAAAAGATTAGCGGAACAGTACAAAACCGAGTTGCTGGATGGCGTACTGCCTTTCTGGCTCGAAAAATCGCAAGATAGGGAATTCGGCGGCTATTTTACGTGTCTCGATCGTGACGGCAGCGTCTACGATACCGACAAATTCATCTGGCTGCAGGGGCGCGAAGTGTGGATGTTCGCCATGCTTTATAACAAGGTGGAGCGTCGCCCCGAATGGCTCGAATGCGCCGTGCAGGGGGCTGAGTTCCTGCGCAAATACGGCCACGACGGCAACTACAACTGGTATTTTGCGCTGACGCGCGAAGGCCGCCCGCTGGTGCAGCCCTACAATATTTTCTCCTATACGTTCGCGGCGATGGCCTTTGCGCAGGTCGCCGTTGCGACGGGCAGCGACGAGTATGCCCTGATCGCAAAGCGGACTTTCGACCGGATTCTGGAGAAACGCGCCAATCCCAAGGGCGAGTGGTGCAAGGCCTATCCCGGAACGCGTTCGCTCAAGAGTTTCGCCCTGCCGATGATCCTCTGCAACATGGCGCTGGAGATCGAGCCGATGATCGACAAACAACTGTTGGCCGACACCATCGGGGAGTGCCTGCACGAAGTGATGGAGGTGTTTTACCGGGAAGAGCTGGGGCTGATCGTCGAGAACGTCACGGAGGACGGACGGCTTTCCGATACGTTCGAGGGCCGTCAGATGAATCCCGGACATTCGCTCGAAGCGATGTGGTTCATCATGAACCTCGGCGTGCGTCTCGACGACCGTGCGCTGATCGACAAAGCGGTGAAAATCGCGCTCAATACCGCCGAATACGGCTGGGACAAGGAGTACGGCGGCATTTTCTATTTTCTGGACCGCAAGGGCGCGCCCCGCGTGGAGCTGGAATGGGACCAGAAGCTCTGGTGGGTGCATATCGAATCGACGATCGCGATGATCAAGGGCTATCAGCTGACCGGATCGAAGGAGTGTCTGGAGTGGTTCGGGAAACTGCACGAATATACGTGGGCGCATTTCAAGGACACGGAGCATCCCGAATGGTTCGGTTACCTGAACCGCCGCGGCGAGGTGCTGCTGCCGCTCAAGGGCGGGAAGTGGAAGGGATGTTTCCATGTGCCGCGCGGACTGTTCCAGTGCTGGCAGATTCTCGAACAATGCAAATAGAACTAAAATACGGAACGATGAAAAGATATTTACTGACAATTCTGTTGTCGTTGTGGTGCGCCTGCGCATGGGCCGCGGGCAGCGTCACGGTCAAGGGGCGCGTCCTTTGCGGCGGCCGGGGCGTGGAAGGCGTCTGGGTCTCCGACGGCGAAGAGTTCGCGTGCACCGACAAAAGAGGAAATTACAGACTGCAGGCCGGTGCCGACAACCGCTTCGTCTTCGTTTGCGTGCCTGCGGGCTACGACGCTCCGGTGGAAAAGGGCGTGGTGCGCTATTTCCACCCGCTGCCCGCCGACGGCAAATCCTGCGATTTTACGCTGCTCCGCCGTGCGGGCGACGATTCGCGTTACGGGTTCATCGCCATTGCCGATCCGCAGATATGGGCGCCGAAGGAGTTTGCGAAACTCGCGGCGGCGGCCGACGACATCGCCGCTACGGTCCGCAGTTACGGCGGCATGCCTTTCCACGGCATCTGCTGCGGCGACATCGTGTCGCACGACCATTCGCTTTACGGCCGGTACAACGAAGTGATGGAGCGTACGGGAATCACGTTCCGCAACGCGATGGGCAACCACGACATGAAGGTCTACGGACGCTCTTACGAAACCTCCTTCTCGAAGTTCGAGCAGATGTACGGTCCGGTCTACTATTCGTTCGACGTCGGACGCATCCACTATGTGGTGCTCGACGACAACTTCTTCATCGGGCGCGACTATTTTTACATCGGCTATCTCGAAGAGCGGCAGATGCGCTGGCTCGAAAAGGACCTTGCCCGCGTGCAGCCCGGTTCGACGGTGGTCGTCTGCCTGCATATCCCTTCGACCTGCGAGGAGCAGGACCGCAAGCAGTTCCGCTACGACCGCGCCGGATCGACGATGACCAACCACAGGGGGCTTTACGAAATTCTGAAACCCTACCGGGCGCATATCATTTCGGGCCATACCCATACGACCTTCAACCAGCCGATCGCGCCCGGCCTCTACGAGCATGTGACACCCGCCCTGAGCGGCGCATGGTGGCAGGGTCCGCTCTGCACCGACGGTACGCCCGCCGGGTACGGCGTCTATGAGGTGAACGGCGACCGGATCGACTGGTATTACAAATCGACGGGTTATCCGGCCGACTACCAGATGAAAATTTACAGCGGCCGCGAATATCCCCAGTTCGAAGGGTACGCCGTGGCCAACGTCTGGGCCAGCGACCCGGCGTGGGAGGTCCAGTTTACGATCGACGGCGTGCCGAGCGGTCCCGCCGAGCGGTTTCAGGCTTACGATCCCGCCGCGAAACAGATGTACTCCGACACCAGTCAGATGGACCACAAATGGATTTACCCTTCGATTTCGGACCACTATTACCGCGTTGCGCTGCCCGAAGGGGCGAAGCGCGTCGAGGTGTCGGCTACGGACCGCTTCGGGCGGATCAGCCGGGCCGCAGCCGATTTGAAATAAATGACCGAATATGAGATTTACCGGACTGAAATATTTGCAGCTGCTGGCGTGCTTGGGGCTGTTTGCATGCGGTTCCGCCGAGCGTTACGACGTGGTGATCGTCGGCGGGGGAGCGAGCGGAACGGCGGCCGGACTGCAGGCGGCCCGCATGGGGGCGCGAACCTTGATCGTCGAAGAGTTCGACTGGCTCGGCGGCATGCTCACCTCGGCGGGCGTGAGCGCCACCGACGGCAATTACCGCCTGCGCGGCGGCATCTGGGATGAGTTCCGGACGGAGCTGGCCCGGCATTACGGCTGCGATTCGGCCCTGATAACGGGGTGGGTCAGCAACGTGATGTTCGAACCCTCGGTGGGCGACAGTATTTTCAAACGGCTCGTCGCCCGCGAACCGAACCTCACCGTGTGGTACCGTTCGGCGGCCGAGACGGCCGAACGCGGGAAGGATGTGTGGCGGCTGGGTGTCCGGCGTGACGGCCGGCTCCGGCCGGTCGAAGCCGACGTGCTCGTCGATGCGACGGAGCTGGGCGACGTCGCCCGGATGGCGGGCGTCCCCTATGACGTCGGCATGGATTCGTCGGCCGTCACGCACGAGGATATCGCCCCGGACGAAGCCAACGGCATCGTGCAGGACCTGACCTACGTCGCCGTACTGAAGGATTACGGCCGCGACGTCACGATTCCGCGGCCCGACGGGTACGATCCGTCGCTTTTCGCCTGCTGCTGCGTGAACGACCTCTGCATCGCTCCGAAGGAACCGCATCGCATGTGGTCCCGCGAGATGATGATTACCTACGGAAAACTGCCCGACGGCAAATACATGATCAACTGGCCGATCGAGGGCAACGATTACTACGTGGACATGATCGACATGACGCCCGAAGAGCGGGCCGACGCCGTCCGCAGGGCCAAGAATCATACGCTGTCATTCGTCTATTTCCTCCAGCATGAGCTGGGATTCAATACGTTGGGATTGGCCGACGACGAGTTCCCTACGGAGGACCGGCTGCCGTTCATTCCCTATCACCGCGAATCGCGGCGCATTCACGGGGCCGTGCGTTTTACGCTCAACGACATCACCGACCCCTACGCAGGAACGCTTTACCGTACGGCGGTCGGCGTGGGCGATTATCCGGTCGATCAGCACCATACCCGCTATTCGGGCTGGGACGAACTGCCCGACCTCTATTTCCATCCCATCCCCTCGTACGGTTTTCCGCTGGGCATCGTGATCCCCGCAGGATTTCCGGGGTTGCTCGTAGCCGAAAAATCGGTGTCGGTAACCAACCTCGTCAACGGCTCCACGCGCCTGCAACCCGTCGTGTTGCAGATCGGGCAGGCAACGGGAGCCTTGGCGGCGTTGGCCGCGGCGGCGGGCGTCGATCCGTCCGAAGTCGCGGTGCGCAGGGTGCAGGAGGCGGTGCTCGATGCGGGCGGCTACCTGCTGCCGTACCTCGACCTGCCGGCCGGTGATCCGCGCTTCGGGGCGATGCAGCGGATCGGCGTGACCGGAATCCTCAAGGGGCGCGGAGCCAACGTCGGCTGGGAGAACCAGACTTGGTTCGACGCCGATCGGACGATCGCGGAATCCGAATTGCGCGAAGGGTTGCGCGAAGTCTATCCGTCGGTCCGGCCCTCCGTTCTGGAAACGCCGGTCGATGGGGCGCTCCTGACGGCGATGCTGGCCGAAGCGCTCGGCAAGCCGGCCGGGGATGTTGCGGCGCGGACGGAGCGTGCCGCCGCCGGACTGCTGTCCGGTTACGATCCGGCGCGTCCGCTCACGCGGCTCGAATGCGCGCTGCTGATCGACGCGGTGGCCGATCCTTTCCATGCGGCCGAAGTCGATATTTACGGAAACTACAAACGAAAATAGCTTTTAATTTTTCATGAAAAAACTGCTGACTGTATGCCTGCTGGCCTTTGCCGCGGCAGGTGCGACCGGCTGCCGGAGTGCCGCCGAGGGGGTGAAACCCAAACTGATGTGGCTCGACTGTTCGGCCAACTGGGTGCGTTTCAGTTACCCCGATTCGATCCGTTATTATGTGAACAAGTGCCGGGAGGCCGGCATGACGGCGCTGGTGCTCGACGTCAAGGGCACTTCGAGCGAAGTGGTATATCCCAGCGAGCATGCGCCCCAAGTCCGGGAGTGGAAAGGGTTTGTCCGCCCCGATTTCGATTTCGTGGGCACGTTCGTCGAAGCCGCGCACGATGCCGGACTGGAGATTTACGGTTCGTTCAACACCTTTGCCGAAGGCAACGGCGTATTCCGCCGCGGACTGATCTACGACGGGCATCCCGAATGGCAGGCGGTGAACTATGTCCCCGGCAGGGGACTGGTGCCCCAGCTGGAGATTCCGGAGAAGAAGGTGCTGTTCGCCAATCCCGCGCTCCCGGCCGTTCAGGATCACGAAATCGCCATTTTCAAGGAGGTGGCGCAGAAGTACGATTTCGACGGTCTGCTGCTCGACCGCGGCCGCTACGACAATATCCAGTCCGACTTCTCGGATTTCTCGCGCGGGAAATTCGAGGCTTATATCGGGAAAAAGCTGGATCGTTTCCCGGAGGATATCTATACGTGGGAGGAGGACGGCGACGGCGGCTGGAAACGCATCGACGGCCCTTATTTCAAGCAGTGGATCGAGTGGCGCGCGTCGGTGATCTACGACTTCTTCAAACGCACCAAAGAGGAGCTGAAAGCCGTGAAGCCCGGCCTGAAGTTCGGCGCTTATACGGGTGCGTGGTATCCCTCCTATTTCGAAGTGGGCGTCAATTGGGCCAGCAATACGTACGATCCTTCGCAGGATTTCGCATGGGCCACGCCCGGCTATAAGAATTACGGATATGCCGAACTGCTGGACATCTTCACCAACGGCAATTATTACTGGAACGTGACCATCGACGAGTACCGTCGCAGCAACGGCCTGCACAAGAACGAGACCGACAGCGAAATGTCGAAGGGCGACCACCTCAGCGTCGAGGGCGGGTGCCGCTATTCGCGCCGTCTGCTGGGCGGCAGACCCTTCTTCGGCGGGATGTACGTCGAGGACTACAAACGCGATACGACCCAGTTCAAGCGGGCCGTGGAGATGAATCTCCGCGAATCGGACGGACTGATGGTGTTCGACATCGTGCATATCATCAACCGCGACTGGTGGGGACCGCTGCAGCGGGCTGTCAGTGCCTATGAAGCGGAGGCGAAGCAATGAGCAGACGGCTGATTTTTGCGGTGCTGGCGCTGTTGTGCGCCGGTGCCGTTTCCGCCCAGAAACGGACGGAGGTGCCCGCTGCGTCGTCCGAGGTGCGCTATGTCGGACGTACGCAGGCAAACGGCGGCGACGTGAGTTTCGACTGGAGCGGAACCTGCTTCGAGTGCCGTTTTACGGGCGGTTCGCTGGCCATGCGCGTTTCGGATACGAAAAAGAACTACTACAACCTGACCGTTGACGGCCGCGACGCCGGCGTCGTTACGACGTTCGGGACGGATTCGGTCGTGGTGCTGGCTGAGAAGCTGGGCCGCGGCGAACATACCGTGCGGATGCAGAAGCGCACCGAGGGCGAGCAGGGGCGCACGACGATCCATGCCTTCCTGCTCGACAGGGGAGGACGCCTGCTGTCAGCCTCGCCCGCGTCCGGACGGCATATCGAATTTATCGGCAACTCGCTGACCTGCGGTTACGGGACCGAGGGGCTTTCGAAGGACGAGCCGTTCAAACCCCAGACCGAGAACTGCAACAAGGCGTACGCCTGCATCATCGCCCGTTATTTCGGCGCCGACTATACGCTGATCGCCCATTCGGGACGCGGCGCGGCGCGCAATTACGGCGATAAGAACACCACTTCGCAGAATACGATGGCCGACCGCATCGCCAATACGTTCGACGAGGCGGCGGAACCGGCGTGGGACTTCGCGGCGTCGCCGTACCGTCCCGATCTGGTCGTCATCAATCTGGGATCGAACGACTTCTCGACCCTGCCGCATCCTTCGCGCGATGAGTTTGCGGCCGCCTACACCCGCATCCTGCAGACTCTGCGCGGCGCCTACGGCGACGAAATGCCGATCCTCTGCGTGGCGCCGCGCGTCAGCGAACCGGCCTTCACCTATATCCGTGACCTGTGTCAGTCCGCCGTCGTGCCGAACCTCCATTTCGCGGCCATCCTGCCCGGCTACTGCAACGACGGAAGCGAGCTCGGATCGTCGGCCCATCCCAATTACGCCGGCCAGCGCAAGATGGCGATGCTGCTGATCCCCTACGTTTCGACGCTGACGGGATGGGAGGCGGAGATCAAACCGGTCGAATAGGCGTTTGGCCGTATCGCGGCTTTTTGCTACTTTTGTCCCCCGGTTAGGAACGGAGTAGCGAATTATGGAATCTCACAAGAACAAATTGCCCTCGGCATGGGTGTCGGCGCTGCCGCTCGCAGTGCTGACACTTCTTTTATATGTGGTCATCCGCTGTTTCGGGGGCGATGCGATAAACGGCGGAAGCCAGATCGCGCTGCTCTCGGCCACGTCGGTCTGCGTGATGCTCTCGATCGGCATCTACCGCTGCAAGTGGTCGGTGCTTGAGGATGCGATCATCGACAACATACGCGCCTCGGCGTCGGCCATCATCATCCTGCTGCTGATCGGCGCCATCGCCGGATCGTGGATGGTGAGCGGCGTGGTGCCGACGATGATCTATTACGGGCTGAAAATCCTGCACCCCTCGTTTTTTCTCGTCGCCTCGTGCGTCATCTGCGCCGGCGTGTCGCTGATGACCGGCAGCTCGTGGACGACGATCGCCACGATCGGCGTGGCGCTGATGGGCATCGGGCAGGCGATGGGCTTTCCCGAAGGGTGGATCGCGGGCGCGATCATTTCGGGCGCCTATTTCGGCGACAAGATTTCGCTGCTCTCCGATACGACGGTGCTCGCTTCGTCCACCGTCGGCGTGCCGATCTTCACGCATATCCGCTACATGCTCTACACGACCGTTCCGTCGTTTGTCGTCGCGCTGGCGGTCTTCGTCGTCGCGGGGCTGACGCTGAGCCATACCGGCGGTGCGCATGCCGAACTTTACGCCGATTCGCTGCGCGGCGCTTTCCGCATTACGCCGTGGCTGCTGCTGGTGCCCGTGGCGACGGGCGTGCTGATCGTGCGGAAACTTCCGGCCATCGTGACGCTTTTCTGCGCCGCGGTCTTCGCCTGCGTCGCCATGCTGCTGGCGCAGCCCGAACTGGTGGCGAAGGTGGCCGGAGTCGAAGGGCTGAACTTCATGTCGGGATTCAAAGGCGTGCTGATGAGCTGTTTCGGGCCGACGGCGCTGGAGACCGGAAGCCCGCAGCTCGACGAACTGGTGGCCACGCGCGGCATGGCCGGCATGCTCAATACCGTATGGCTCATCATCTGCGCCATGTGCTTCGGCGGCGTGATGACCGGCAGCGGCATGCTGGGGGCGCTGACGGCCGTTTTTCTGAAATTCGTCCGCCGCACCTTTTCGGCCGTGGCTTCGACGGTCGGGGCCGGAATCTTCTTCAACCTCTGCACGGCCGACCAGTATATCTCGATCATCCTTTCGGGCCGTCTGTTCCGGGAACTCTATGCCGAACGGGGGCTGGAATCCCGTCTGCTGAGCCGCTCGGTCGAGGATTCGGCGACGGTCTGTTCGGTACTCGTGCCGTGGAACTCGTGCGGCATGACGCAGGCCACGGTGCTGGGCGTCTCGACGTTCGTCTACATGCCTTACTGCATCTTCAATATCGTCAGTCCGCTGATGTCGCTGTGCGTGGCGGCTCTCGGCTGGAAAATCAAAAAGGCCGCATCTTCTGTCGGCCGCAGACAATGATTATGGAAACGACTGTAAATACCGATCTGGTCATCTTCGACCTCGACGGCACGCTGCTCGATACGATCGGCGATCTGGCCGTCGCCTGCAACGCCGTTCTGGCCCTGCGCGGCCTTCCGCAGCACTCCTACGAGGAGTACTGCCATTTCGTCGGCAACGGCATCATGCGGCTCGTGGAGCGCGCCCTGCCCGAAGAGCTTCGCACGCCCTATACCATTGCGGCCGTGCGCGCCGATTTCGTGAAATACTATACCGAGCATATTGACGCCTATACCAAGCCTTACGACGGGATTCCGGAGCTGGTCGCGGGGCTTGTGCGGCGCGGCGTGCGTATCGCCGTGGCGTCGAACAAATTTCAGGCGGGAACCGAGAAGCTCGTCCGGCTGTTTTTCCCCGACGTTCCTTTCGCTGTGGTCTTCGGCCAGCGCGAAGGGGTGCCTCTGAAGCCGGACCCGGCTGTGGTGGAGGAGATTCTCTCGCTGACGGGCGCGGCGAAGGAGCGGGTGCTCTACGTCGGCGATTCGGGCGTGGACATGCAGACCGCCGCGGATGCGGGCGTACGCTCGGTGGGCGTCACGTGGGGTTTCAGAAAACGCGGGGAGCTGGTCGAGTCGGGCGCCGTGCATATCGTCGACCGGCCTGCAGAGATTCTCGCCCTGCTGTAATCGGGCAGTTCGGTTCGAAAAAGCGACAACCGGTCCGCAA
>ERZ838118.1768-NODE-1768-length-25249-cov-3.369255_pt1 | contig 25249 bp, 21 predicted proteins | sample MGYA00519863_ERZ838118 | MGnify/ENA primary metagenome ERZ838118 (study PRJEB31850, sample SAMEA3708827) | human gut metagenome | biome: human gut; feature: human-associated habitat; material: faeces | place: China | collected 2014 ...
GTCCTGGATGGCGGCGGTGACCTCGTTGGTGTAGTCGGTCTCCACGATGGCCCCCACGGGGCACACCAGGGAGCACTGGCCGCACAGCACGCAGTCGGTCTGGTCCATGGGCAGGTCAAAGGCGGTGGTGACCTTGAAGCCGGCGGAGCGGCCGGAGTAGGTCAGGGCGGCGCAGCCCTGGACCTCGGCGCACACCTTCACGCAGCGGCCGCACTTGACGCACTTGGCGGGATCGCGGACGATGGAGGGGTTGTCGATGCGCAGCGGCTCGTCGGAGGAGATGTCGGGCAGCTCCGGGTGGAGCCGGTTAAAGCGGCGGCAGAGCGCCTGGAGCTCGCAGGAGCCGTTGCGGGCGCAGGAAAGGCAGTTGGTCTTGTGATCGGAGAGGATGAGGTCCAGCACGCCGGTCTGGGCATCGTACACCTTCTTGGAGTCGGTGATGACCTCCATGCCCTCCCACACCACGGTGGAGCAGGCCGCCGTCAGCTTGCGGGAGCCCACCACCTCCACCATGCACATCCGGCAGTGGGCCTTGATGGTCTGGTCCGGGTGGTAGCACAGGTGGGGGATATCGATGTTGAGCATCTTGGCCGCCTCAATGATGCGGGTGCCCGCAGGCACCTCCAGCGGCTGCTTGTTGATTGTGATATGTACCATTTCGCTCATCGGACGGCGACCTCCTCTTTTACGGCAAAGACTTCCGGGAAGCGCTTCATACAGCTCAGCAGGGCGGACTGGGCCGTCTCACCCAAGCCGCACAGGGACGCGCTGGACATAATGTCGGCAAATTTCTTGAGGGTGGCGATGTCCTGGGCGGTGTGGGTGCCCTCGGCCACCTTGTCCAGCAGCAGGGAGATGTGGCGGTTGCCCTCCCGGCAGGGGGTACACTGGCCGCAGCTCTCGTGGGAGAAGAACTCCTGGGTCATGCGCAGAAAGCCGATGACGCTGGTGCGTTCATCCACCACCAGCACCGCGCCCTCGCAGGCGGCCAGGGACCGGGACACCTCATAGTTGAAGTCCACATGGCCCGGGGTATCGATGAGGTTGAGCACATAGGTCTCCCCATCATCGGCGGTGTAAAGGAGCCGCACCGCACGGGCCTTGATGGTAATTCCCCGCTCCCGTTCCAGATCCATATTGTCCAGAATCTGATCCTCCATCTCACGGGCCTCTACGGCCTGACACTCCTCCAGAAGCCGGTCTGCCAGCGTGGATTTTCCATGGTCAATATGCGCAATGATCGAAAAATTACGAAGCTTATTCAAATCGGTCATAGTTCACACCTCAAAATATGCGTTCGGGCATTTTTCCGCCTAAAACGTGTCGGCACAGTTTCGTGACGTTTCTGCAAAATAAAAAAGGCGGCACGCCCCCAATATATCTGATATATTATAGAAGATTCCCACGCTTTTGTAAAGGGATTTTGCCGAGAGAATTGCACTGATTTCACTCATCCGTCTTGTATCATACGTTTGTATCATTAGAAAATTGCAAAACGCCGAAAAATCGCTTTTTTCGCAAAAAATTATAGAAAAACTGAATTTTTTCCTTGAATTTTCTATAGGCTTGAATTACAATGATAACATGATGCGCCGGAAGAATGTATTCCGGCCGGAAGGGTCATACTATGCTTAACATCGTTCTGGTTTCGCCGGAGATCCATCAAAACACCGGCAACATTGCACGCACCTGCGCCGCCACCGGTGCAGCTCTGCATCTGATCCGTCCCCTGGGCTTTGAAATTACCGACAAGGCTCTGCGCCGTGCCGGTCTCGACTACTGGTATCTGCTGGATGTTCGGATCTACGACTCACTGGACGACTTTTTTGAAAAGAACGGGCCGGTTTCCATGTGGCTCTATACCACAAAAGCCCCTGCCCGTTACTGCGACGTCACCTATCAGGACGGAGATTACCTGTTCTTCGGACGGGAATCCGCCGGTCTGCCGGAGCCATTTCTGGAGGCTCATCGGGATCGGTGCGTCAAGATCCCCATGGCAGAGGAGGCCCGGAGCCTGAACCTCTCCAACTCTGCCGCCATTGCTGTCTATGAGGCTCTGCGTCAGCTGGACTTCCCCAATCTGCGGAGCTTTGGAAAAATGAAGAACCAACCCCTGGATCGACCATATTAAACGGAGGTTTCAACTATGAACTACAAAAAGAAAACCATCCTTGACGTGGAGCTGAAGGGCAAAAAGGTCCTCTGCCGCTGTGACTTCAACGTTCCCACCAATGACGAGGGCGTGATCACCGATGACAGCCGTATCCGCAAGACCCTCCCCACCATCCACTATCTGCTGGACCATGGCGCCGCAGTGATCCTCTGCTCCCACAAGGGCCGCCCTAAGAACGGCTACGAAGAGAAGTACTCCCTGAAGGTGGTACAGGCAAGGCTCAGCGAGCTGCTGGGACAGCCGGTGGCGCTGGCCTCTGACATTGTAGGCCCCGAGGCGCAGGAAAAAGCCGCAGCGCTGCAGCCCGGTCAGGTTCTGCTGCTGGAAAATGTCCGCTTTATGAAGGGCGAGACCAAAAACGACATGGAGCTGGCAAAGCAGTATGCAGCCCTGGCGGAGATTTTTGTCAATGACGCCTTTGGCTCCTGCCATCGGGCTCACTCCTCCACGGTAGGCGTTGCCTCCTTCCTTCCTGCCTACAGCGGCCTTCTGGTAAAGAAGGAGCTGGACATTATGGGCAAGGCCATCTCCGACCCCAACCGTCCGCTGGTGCTCATTATGGGCGGCAGCAAGGTCTCCGATAAGATTGGCGTCATCGACCATATGCTGACGCTGGCCGACCACATTATCATCGGCGGCGGCATGAGCTACACCTTTACTGCGGCCAAGGGCGGAAAAATCGGCACCTCCCTGTGTGAAACCGAGTCCTTCGGCTACTGTCTGGAGCTGCTGAAAAAAGCGCAGGAAAAGGGTGTGCAGATCCACCTGCCTGTGGACACCGTTGCCGCCGACCATTTTGCCGCAGATGCCGAGCCTGTTCTCTTTGACGAAGGACAGATCCCGGATAACATGATGGGGCTGGACATCGGCCCCAAGACCCGTGAAATCTACGCGGATATCATTCGGAACGCAGGCACCGTCATCTGGAACGGCCCCATGGGTGTATTTGAATTCCCGGCCTTTGCCGCCGGCACCAATGCCGTAGCAAAGGCAATGGCAGAAAGCGCAGCCGTTACCATCGTTGGCGGCGGTGATTCCGCCGCTGCCGTAGAGCAGATGGGCTACTCTGACAAAATCACTCACGTTTCCACCGGCGGCGGCGCAAGCCTTGAATTCTTTGCCGGTGCAGAGCTTCCCGGTGTGGCCGCTCTGCTGGACGCCTGAGACTGGGAGGGACGACCATGAACCATAAATACAGAAAAACCGTGATCGCCGCAAACTGGAAAATGAACAAGACTCCTACCGAGACCCGCGCCTTCGGCGTGGAGCTCAAGCGGCTCCTCCCCAGAGGCCGCTGGTGTGAGATTGTCCTGTGCATGCCCGCCATCTGCATTCCTGCCGGTGTCAAGGCGCTGAAGGATACCCGTGTCAGCATCGGCGCCGAAAACATGCATCAGGAGACCTTTGGGGCATATACCGGTGAGATCAGCGCACCCATGCTGGTGGATGCCGGTGTCAAATATGTGATTCTCGGCCACTCCGAGCGGCGGGCCATGGGGGAAACCGATCAGGAGATCAACGCCAAGCTGAAGGCTGCGCTGGAAGCCGGCCTCACGCCCATCCTCTGCGTAGGCGAAAGCCTCCAGCAGCGGGAAACCGACGTTACATTCGAGCACATCACCATGCAGCTGAAATCCGCATTTTACGGCATTGTACCGGAGCAGCTCCGGCGCATCGTCATCGCCTATGAGCCCATCTGGGCCATCGGCACAGGGCTCACGGCCTCCCCGCAGGAGGCTGAAGAGGTCTGCCAGCACATCCGCACCGTAGTACGGAAGCTTTCCTCGGCAAAAACAGCCCGGGCAACCTCCATTCTCTACGGCGGCTCCATGAATGACAAGAACGCCGAAAACCTTCTGGCCCAGCCGGACATTGACGGCGGCCTCATTGGCGGCGCTTCTCTGGACCCCGAAAAGTTTATTCATATCATCAACGCCGCCAATCAGGAGACTGACTGACTGCATACCACTTCACAATACTTAGGAGGAGATTCCCATGAAACAGTATCTTGAGATCATTGCCGTTACCGCTCGTCAGGTTTTGGACTCCCGTGGCAACCCCACCGTAGAGGCCGACGTCTATCTGGAAGACGGCTCCATGGGCCGTGCAGCGGTTCCCTCCGGTGCATCCACCGGCGTATATGAGGCCTGCGAGCTTCGGGACGGCGGTCAGGAATACGGCGGCAAGTCTGTTATGAAGGCTGTTACCAACATCAACACCGAGATTGCAGAGGCCGTGATCGGCATGAACGCATTGGATCAGGCTGAAATTGACCAGACCATGATCGATCTGGACGGCACCCCCAACAAGTCCCGTCTGGGCGCCAATGCCATTCTGGCGGTATCCATGGCCGTGGCCCACGCCGCCGCAGATTCTCTGTGCATCCCTCTGTATCGCTACATCGGCGGCATCAATGCAAAGGTCCTGCCGGTTCCCATGATGAACATCCTCAACGGCGGTGCCCACGCCACCAACAACGTGGACATTCAGGAATTCATGGTTATGCCCGTAGGCGCCAAGAGCTGGAGCGATGCCCTCAGAATGTGTGCCGAGGTATTCCATCAGCTGAAAACCGTTCTCAAGGAAATGGGCACTCCCGCCGCCGGAGTGGGCGATGAGGGCGGATATGCCCCCAACCTTGCCAAGGATGAGGATGCGCTGGAGGCCATTGTAAAGGCCGTGGAGGAGTGCGGCTATAAGCCCTATGATGACTTTATGATCGCCATCGACGGCGCCGTTTCCGACTGGTACAACGAGGAGACCGGCTGCTACGATCTCCCCAAGGCAAAGAAGACCATGACCCGTGAAGAAATGGTGGCCATGTATCAGGGCTTTGTGGAAAAATACCCCATCATTTCCATTGAGGATGGCATGGGCGAGAACGACTGGGAGGGCTGGAAGATGCTCACCGATGCGTTGGGCGATCGGGTACAGCTGGTAGGCGACGACCTGTTTGTGACCAATGTAGAGCGTGTCAACAAGGGCATTGCGCTGGGCGTCTGCAACAGTGTGCTCATTAAGGTCAACCAGATTGGCACTCTCACTGAGACGCTGGACACCATCCAGCGCGCCAACCGCGCAGGCTACACCGCTGTGGTTTCCCATCGCTCCGGCGAAACCGAGGATACGACCATTGCGGATCTTGTCGTTGCCATGAACGCCGGACAGATCAAGACCGGTGCCCCCTCCCGCACAGACCGTGTGGCCAAATACAACCAGCTGCTCCGGATTGAGGAAGAGCTGGAAGAGTCTGCACAGTATCTGGGCAAGAAGGCTTTCTTTAACCTCTCCAAGTAATGTGTCTGTGTGCGTGCCGCAATGCACAATTGCGGCACGCACATTTTTATCCGTCGGCAGGTATCTGCTGACACGATTCAAAGGAGTTATTGCATGCATAGACGATCTGCGGCTTTTTTCTGTCTTCTCCTGCTTTTGATGATCGTTCCCGTCTCGGTTTCGGCCACAGGATCGAATACCGCTTCGCTCAGCAGCGCAGAAGAGGACAGCGGGCTTTGCGAGCATCTTTGGGATGACGGCGTCATTCTCCGGGAGGCAACCTGTACCCGCGCCGGTCTTCTTCAGCGTACCTGTACGCTCTGCGGAGCCACCCAGAATGAAACCATCCCCAAGCTGAATCACGACTGGGATGAGGGCACCGTTATAAAGGAGCCGACCTGTACGGAAACAGGCCGCATTACCTATCAGTGCCGCCGGTGCGGATATACCCGCACCGATGCCACCCCCAGCCTTGGGCACCAATGGGGCTCCCCAAAAATCCCCCTTGCGCCCACCTGTACCAGAGACGGTACGCTGCTGGAAACCTGCGGTGTCTGCGGCGCCCAGCGCAAAACCGTTCTGCGTGCCACCGGACACCGTTGGGATGACGGCACGATCTCCCCTGCCCCCACCTGCACCGAAGACGGTGCGCTTATCAAAACCTGTCAGGTCTGCGGCGCTCAGGATTCTGAGACACTGCCCGCCACAGGACACCAGTGGGATGAGGGCACTGTTACAGTCGTCCCCGGTCACCTCCGTGACGGCCAGCGAATCTACACCTGTCAGAATTGCGGGCAGACAAAGCTTGAGATTCTTCCCGCCACCGGCGAAAATCCCTTTTCCGATATCACAGAGGACAGCTACTATTATGACCCTGTACTTTGGGCGCTGGATCAGGAAGTTACGACCGGGCTGACTGCGGATCGCTTTGGTCCGGATCATCCCTGTACTCGGGGGCAGGTCGTCACCTTTCTCTGGCGGGTAGCCGGATGTCCCAGCCCCACCAGCACCTCCACAGACTTTGCGGATCTGGACAGCAGCAAATACTACTATACCGCCGTACTCTGGGCCTTGGAGCAGGGCATTACCAACGGCCTCAGCAGCACCAGCTTTGGCCCGGATCGCCCCTGCACCCGGGCGCAGGTAGCAGCCCTTCTGTGGCGGGCTTCGGGATGTCCCGCCCCCGCCCGACCGGCACCGTTTACGGATATCGGAAGCTCCGGTTATGCCGCAGATGCCATTGCATGGGCCTCGGAAAAGGGCATTACCACAGGCTCCAGCACCACACACTTTTCTCCGGGCAGGACCTGTACCCGGGGGCAGATTGTGACCTTCCTCTATCGGGCATACTCTTAAAAAAGCTCCGGCAGCCCCAGTGTGAACTGGAACTGCCGGAGTTTTGCTGAAATCGGCGCACCCAATGCGGGTGCGCCGATTACGATATCGCTTAGATCTGAGAGGCGATGCCGAAGGCAGAACGCATGCACTTCTGCACATTGCCGGGCTTGTCGCAGTCGCCGATCACATAGCTGACCGGAACAGCCTTGGCAAGCTCCATGGCCTCGTCCTGCTTGGACTTCATGCCGATGGCCAGCAGAACGTTGTCAGCCTGCTGCTTCTGCTCTACGCCGTTGGGATCCAGATACCGAACGCCGTCAGGATCAATGGCGGTGCACTTTACGCCTGCCTGATAAGCAAAGTTTGCGGTGTGGCGCCAGTAGTTTACCACCATGTTGCGGTAGTGCGCATGAGGCGCATCCAGAATCAGGTCGTACTGCATCTCCAGCACGGTGACCAGATGACCCAGCTCCGCCAGATACAGGCCGGTCTCTACGCCGATTTCGCCGCCGCCGATGATGGTAACGTTCTTACCCAGCTGATCCTCATGGCCATAGATGTTGGCAGCGTAGGAAACGTTGTCGCCATCCTTGCCGGGCAGAGGCAGGCTGGAAGGCTCAGCGCCCAGTGCCAAAGCCAGGACCTGATAGTTCTCCTTCTCCAGCAGCTCACGGGTTGCGGTGGTGTTGAGCTTCACATGAACGCCCAGCTTGTCCATCTCCTTGATCATGTAATCCATGAACTGGCGCAGGGGCCATTTGAAGGAGGGGTACTTTGCGTGCTTGAGCATGCCGCCCAGCTCACCGGACTTCTCGTACAGGGTAACATCGTGGCCTCTCTGGGCGCAGATCCGGGCAAACTCCATGCCGGCAGGGCCGCCGCCAACCACAGCAACCTTGCGCTTCTCGCCCACAGGCTTCACCATGGTGGAGATGCGATCCTCCATACCAACAATGGGATTGACCGTGCAGACCGTACGGAACAGGTCGGGGCCATTGGGTACATGGCACTTGTTGCAGCGCACGCAGGGAACGATGTCCTCCTTGCGGCCCTCATAGACCTTCTGGCCATAGTCAGGATTGTTGATCCAGCTGCGGGCCATGTAAATGAGGTCAGCACCGCCGTCCGCCACCAGATTGTTGGCGATCTCGGGATCCTGGAAGCCGGCAGAAGCCGCAACGGTCATCTGAATGCCGCGCTTCTTGATCTCTTTACATACATAGCTCATGGCATCGATATAGGGAGCAGGCTTGTCCTCGGTGGAGGTGAAGCCCAGCGGATGCTGAGGATCCATATCGCCGGAACGCAGGTGGAAGATATCGCAGACACCCTCCATCATCTTTGCAAGCTGAATGGTGTCTTCCTTGGTGTAGCCGCCGAACTCCTCCTCGTCTACGCTGAGGACGCACTCCAGCGGGAAGCCCTTGCCCACTGCCTTCCGCAGTGCGGTGAACATCTCTACCATGTAGCGGCCGCGGCTCTCTACACTCTCAGGGCCATACTCATCGGTACGGTCGTTGGTGATGGGAGAGAGCAGCTTTGCCATGGGGTTGTTCCGGTAGCAGCAATAGACGGAGATCATGTCAAAGCCCAGAGCCTTGAGATCCTTTGCCTGCTGTGCGTAGTCCTCGATCATGGCCTGCAGGTATTCCTTGGTGTAGGAAGAGGGGGACTGCTGGGGGCCGCCGTCCATCTGTGCATGGAGGTCGCCGTCAGCGCCTGCTACTCCGAAGTCCTTATGCTTGGGCGTGGTGTCTTCCATGGGCATGGGAGGCATATCCGCAGGAGGACCGCCTGCACCCTCAGGACCGGCACCAGGGCCGCCGGGGCCGCCGGGTGCACCAGAGGGCATGCCCATACCGCCCTGCATGTTTGCGGGGCTCATAATGTATGCACAGGTCTTGGAGCCATAGAAGTGAATGGCGTCCAGCAGCTTACAGAAGTAGTCCTGTGCATTGGCATCGTTCAGATCGAACAGGTTGAAGTGGCAGGGGGTATTGTCCAGCGCACGCCCCATTACGGGCATGGACTTCTCATAGAGGTGGTTGATGGTCACCAGCGCAGCACCATTCTTTGCACGGTTTGCAAAGTGCTGGATCACCTTCTCGGTGGGGTTCTTCTCAGTGCCCTGAAGGAAATGGGGCGTAGAAGCGGACGAGAGCATCCGGTTCCGGAGCACCATGTTGCCGATCTTGATGGGGCTGAGCAATGCACTGTATTTCAGTTCCATAATATGTTCCTTTCCCCGCTGTGCGGAGTGTATTCATCCGGCAGCATCCCTGCTGCCAGCCTATGCCTGATGGCATTTTATTCATTATAACACATTAAAAACCCGGTGAAAAGCGGAGTTTGGTCATTGATTAATGAATTAAATTCATTAAGTATGTGCAACACGACAAAAAGCACCGCCCTGCCCTATGGCAGAACGGCACTTTTCACATCAGTCCGGCAGCCGCATGGGCTTCAGATCATCCGCAATATGGAGCTTTGCGGCAGTCTTCTCCTGAATCTCCCGAATGGCCGTCTCCCGGTCACCCAGCTCCGGATTGTATTCCGCCAGTTCAAGTCCCTCCGGTGTCACCTTCAGAACACAGAGCTCCGTAACGATCATATTGACCACCCGATAGCCTGTCAGCGGAAGGGTGCATTTTTCAACGATCTTGGGCTTCCCGCCATTGGTATGGATCATCGCCAAAATCACGATTTTAGAGCCGTTGACCAGATCCATGGCGCCGCCCATGCCCGTAAGCTTTTTCCCGGGGATCAGCCAGTTTCCAAAGCTGCCCTCTGCGTCCGCCTCCAGCGCACCCAGTACGCAGGCATCCACATGGCCGCCTCGAATCAGGCCGAAGTTCGTGGCGGAATCCACAATGGCCCCGCCGGGGATAATGGTTGCCGGATTGCCGGATGCATCCACCACATGGAGGGGATCCGCCTGCTCCGCTGTGGGTGCAGGCCCCTGACCGATCAGCCCCAGCTCCGCATGCAGGGTAATATCCACGCCCTCCGGGAAGTACCGGGCACACTGGGTGGGAATGCCGATGCCCAGATTCACCACATAACCGTCCTTCAGCTCCTGTGCGCAGCGGCAGGCAATGATATCCTTCGCTCTCTGCTTATCCATTGTCCGTTCCCTCCCGCAACACAATGTAATCCACCAGAATCCCCGGTGTTGCCACATTCTCCGGCGGAATTTCCCCGGGCTCAACGATTCTTTCCGCCTCAACGATCACCGTATCCGCAGCCATGGCCATCAGCGGAGAAAAATTACGGGTGGTGCCCTTATACCAGATGTTTCCTTTTTTATCCACCAGATAACCGGAGATCACCGCAAAATCCGCATGAATGGGCTTCATCAGCAGGTAATCCTTCCCCTCGATGTTCATTTTCCGGTCTACCCAGGGGCTCTCCTCTACCATGGTTCCAATGCCCGTGGATGTGAGGATCCCGGGGATCCCCATGCCGCCTGCACGGATCATCTCTGCCATGGAGCCCTGCGGCAGCAGATCCACCGTCAGCTCTCCCTTGGACCACTTTTCGCCGGCCTCCGGGTTGGAGCCCACATGGGAACCAATATATTTCTTGATCTTTCCGGAATGGATCAGTCTGGCCCAGCCATAATAATCAGAGCCATCGGGTCCATTGGGCTTGGAGCCGTCATCAAAGACGCCCTCAATATTCTCCACTTCACTTTCGTCAATGGCCCGAATCACATCCAGTGCCGAACCGCAGCCCAAAAAGCCGCCGAACATGACCCGGCTGCCGGAGGGGATTAGTGCAGCCGCTTCCTTGGCCGTTATAATCTTTGGCATTTCTTACACCTCTCATTGATTTTCCATGGACATCCCAAACGGAAAAAGGAGGCGGGGGATCCCCGCCTCCTGATCGAAGTTATATTAGCACTTCTCGAAGATGGTAGCAACGCCCATGCCGCCGCCGATGCACAGGGTAGCCAGACCTTTCTTTGCATCGTCGCGCTTCTGCATCTCATGGAGCAGAGTGACAATGATACGAGCGCCGGAGCAGCCAACGGGATGGCCGATGGACAGTGCGCCGCCGTTTACGTTGACCTTGTTCATGTCGAAGCCCAGCTCACGAGCAACAGCGATGGACTGCGCAGCGAATGCCTCGTTGGCCTCGATGAGGTCGATGTCGTCGAGGGTAACGCCAGCCTTGGCCATAGCCTGACGGGAAGCGGGAACGGGGCCGGTGCCCATGATCTTGGGATCTACGCCGCCCTGGCCCCAGCCAAGCAGCTTAGCCATGGGCTTCAGGCCGTACTTCTCAACAGCCTCACCGGAAGCCAGAACGATAGCAGCAGCGCCATCGTTGATGCCGGAAGCGTTGCCGGCGGTAACACGAGGCGTGCCAGCGTCAGCCTGAGCGGGCTTGCAAGCCTTGGCATCGAAGGTGTCAACTACAGTGCCGCCGTTTGCCTGGAAGGCGTTGTCGGAGGACACAGGGAAAGCGGTCTTCAGCTTAGCCAGAGACTCCATGTTGGTGGAAGGACGGGGGAACTCGTCAACCTTGAAGTCAACAACCTGCTTCTTTACCTTAACGGGAACGGGAACGATCTCATCGTCAAACTTGCCGGCAGCCTGAGCAGCAGCAGTCTTAGCCTGAGAAGAAGCAGCGAACTCGTCCAGATCCTGACGGGTAATGCCCCAGATGTCGCAGATGTTCTCAGCGGTGGTGCCCATGTGGTAGTTGTTGAATGCGTCCCACAGGCCATCCTTTACCATGGTGTCGACCATCTTCTTGTCGAACATACGGCCGCCCCAACGAGCGTCGGGCAGGATGTAGGGAGCTGCGGACATGTTCTCGGTGCCGCCGCAGACGACGATCTCAGCATCACCGGCAGCAATTGCACGGCCAGCCTCGATGACGGACTTCATGCCGGAGCCGCAGACCATGTTGACAGAGTAAGCGGGAACGGAAACAGGCAGGCCAGCCTTAATGCCGACCTGACGAGCAACGTTCTGGCCCAGGCCAGCGCTGATGCAGCAGCCGAACATCAGCTCATCCACCTGCTCGGGCTTTACGCCTGCACGGTTCAGAGCTTCCTTGACAACAATAGCGCCAAGATCAGCAGCGGGAGTGTTCTTCAGGCTGCCGCCAAAGGAACCAACAGCGGTACGGCAGCAGTTTACAACATATAAATCTTTCATTGGAAACGACCTCCATATTCATTTGCCTTGATACAGGCAATATAATAGGTTTACCGTGTATTATTATACGGCACAATCCCCAATCCGTCAACTGTTCTTCCCGGCGGCTTTTCATTTTTTCGCCGGATTCTTCGTTATGTAAACGTCCCATTTCCCGCCGCCATTTTCCGTCAAATCTCCTGCCAATACAAGAGATTTCACTACACTTTGATTGCTTGTAGTTTTATTTACTTTGTGGTATAATGATATACTGATTTTATGAAAAATATCCATTTGGGAGGTGCGCCGCTGTGGACTTTAAGCTGGTTTCTGACTATCAGCCCTCCGGTGATCAGCCCGAGGCCATCGAAGCCCTGACGCTGGGGCTCAAAAACGGCATTGACGAGCAGGTGCTTCTGGGTGTCACCGGCTCCGGCAAAACCTTTACCATGGCGAATATCATCGCAAAGATGAACCGGCCTACGCTGGTGCTGGCGCACAACAAAACGCTGGCGGCCCAGCTGTGCTCTGAGTTCAAGGAATTCTTTCCGGAAAACGCCGTAGAGTATTTTGTCTCCTACTATGACTATTATCAGCCGGAGGCCTATATCGCCCACACCGACACCTATATCGAGAAGGACTCCGCCACCAACGACGAAATCGACCGACTGCGGAACTCCGCCACAGCTTCCCTTCTGGAGCGGCGGGATGTGATTGTTGTCTCCTCTGTCAGCTGCATCTACGGTCTGGGCGACCCCGAGGACTATAAGGCTCTGGTGGTTTCTGTCCGGCAGGGCCAGATCTGGGAGCGAGACAGTCTTCTGAGAAGTTTGACCGACATTCGCTACGAGCGGAACGATGTCAACTTCATCCGCAACACCTTCCGGGTCCGTGGCGACACGGTGGAGGTATTCCCGGCCGGCTGGACCAACCGTGCCATCCGTATTGAGTTCTTTGGCGATGAGGTTGACCGGATCTCCGAATTCAATGTTGTCACCGGCGCCGCCGAGCGTGTGGTGACCCACTGTGCCATCTATCCTGCCAGCCACTATGTCACCACCAAAGAGAAGATGGAACGGGCCACCCGGGAAATTGCCTGTGAGCTTATGGATCGTGAAAAATGGTTCAAGGACAACGGCAAGCTGCTGGAGGCACAGCGCATTCATCAGCGCACCATGTATGACATCGAAATGATGGACGAGCTGGGCTTCTGCTCCGGCATCGAAAACTATTCCCGGATCATCAGTGGACGCCCGGCAGGCTCTCCCCCCATGACCCTGATGGACTATTTCCCCGAGGATTTCCTGATGTTCATCGACGAGAGCCATGTGACGCTGCCGCAGGTGCGGGCCATGTACAACGGCGACCGGGCCAGAAAGCAGGCGCTGGTGGACTATGGCTTCCGGCTTCCCTCCGCCTATGACAACCGCCCTCTGAAATTTGAGGAATTTCAGTCCAAGATCAATCAGGTCATCTATGTCTCCGCCACCCCCGCAGAATATGAGCTCAGCCGTGCCGGGCAGGTAGCCGAGCAGCTGCTGCGGCCCACCGGGCTTCTGGATCCTCCGGTGGAGGTCCGTCCTGTGGAGGGACAGGTGGATGATCTCATCGGAGAGATCAACACCATGACCGGGCACGGCTACCGCACGCTGGTCACCACCCTCACCAAGAAAATGGCTGAGGATCTCACCGACTATCTCACAAAATCCGGCATCAAGGTCCGGTATATGCACTCCGATGTGGACACCATGGAGCGTCAGGAGATCATCCGGGACCTGCGCATGCAGAAGTTCGATGTGCTGGTGGGCATCAACCTGCTGCGGGAAGGACTTGACCTTCCGGAGGTGGCGCTGGTTGCCATTCTGGATGCCGACAAGGAGGGCTTCCTCCGTTCCCCCACCAGCCTCATTCAGACCATTGGCCGGGCCGCCCGAAACGCCGATGGCCGCGTCATTATGTATGCCGACCATATCACCCCCGCCATGGACTATGCCATCACCGAAACAGAACGCCGCCGGAAGCTTCAGCAGGCCTATAACGAAGCCCACGGCATCGTTCCAAAGACCATCATCAAATCCGTCCGCGAGCTCATTGAGATCTCCCGCACCATAGATGTGGAGCGAGACGGTAAGAAGCTCACCAAGAACGAACGGGAGAGCGAGATTGCCCGGCTGGAAAAGGAAATGAAGCAGGCCGCAAAGATGATGGAATTCGAATACGCCGCAGTGCTCCGTGACCAGATCATCAAGCTCCGCGGCAACTAGAAGGGAAGGAAACAACGCTATGGATCAACAGAACCTCACTCCGGAACAGCTCCGGGAGCAGCGCAGAGCGGAACGTCTGAAATACATGAAGATTCAGCGCAATATCCGCATGGGTGCCATTGCCCTGGCCATTATACTGGGCATTGTGTCTCTCTGCGTCAGCTGCAGCACCCGCAAGGCCATAACCGATCTGGAAAGCAAGCTGGCCGCAAAGAAGGCCGCAGAGGCAGAGCTGGCGGCGCAGGCCTCCAGTGAGCCCAGCGCCGCACCGGCACCCTCTCCAAGCACTCAGCCGGAGGGTACCTCTATCACCTTGAGCTTTGTGGGCGACATCACCCTCTCCTCCTATGAAGGTGCCTCCTACAGCGGCAGCTTTGAGGAATATTATGACAATTACGGAGCCGGTTATTTTTTTCAGAACGTCAAATCGATCTTTGAGGGGGACGATTTGACGGTAGCCAATTTTGAAGGAACCCTTACCACCTCGGAAAACCGTGCAAACAAGGAGTGGATCTTCAAGGCTGACCCCTCTTATGTCAGTATTCTGACCCAGGGCGGCATCGACTGCGTGAACGTTGCCAACAACCACATCATGGACTACGGAGACGAAGGCTATGTGGATACGCTGGCAGCGCTGGACAAAGCCGGTATCCAGCGTTTTGGCGGAGACTATACGACCATCGTGGATGTAAAGGGCATTCAGGTGGGCTTCTCCGGTATCTACGAATGCGAAACGGGCCTTGACTGCAAGGAACAGGCTGTCAGCAACGTGAAAAAGCTCAAGGATGCCGGTGCGCAGATCATCATCTGTGAATTTCATTGGGGCGATGAAAACTCCTATACCCCCAACGATATCCACACCGTTCTGGCCAAGGCCGTCATCGATGAGGGCGCCGATCTGGTGATCGCCCATCACCCCCATGTATTGCAGGGCATCGCCACCTATAAGGGGAAATACATATGCTATAGTCTGGGGAATTTCTGCTTTGGAGGCAACTCCGTCTGCAATGACAAGGACACGGCTATTTTCCAGCAGACCTTTACGCTGGTGAATGGTCAGGTATCCGATGACACAGACTATACCATTATCCCCTGCTCCATCTCCACTGACACCCAGACAAACACCTACTGCCCCACCCCTGCCTCCGGAGAGGACGCCCAGAGGATTCTCACCAAAATATACGATATGAGCGCAGAGCTGGAGGGCGGCATTTCCGCCCCGGATGCTTCCGGCACCACCGGCAATACAGCCGATTCTACTGCCGAACCCGCTGCTTCCCCCACCTCTGCCGCCCAGTAACCATTGATTCGTTCTGCCGCTGCAGAACGACCCGTACAGGAGCTGAACAACATTGCAGGATCAGATCATCATAAAAGGCGCCCGTGAAAATAACCTGAAGAACGTTTCTCTGTCCATTCCCCGGGACAAGCTGGTGGTCTTCACCGGCCTGTCCGGTTCCGGCAAGTCCTCTCTGGCCTTTGACACCATCTATGCCGAGGGACAGCGGCGCTATGTGGAGTCCCTTTCCTCCTACGCCCGTCAGTTTTTGGGGCAGATGGACAAGCCGGATGTGGATTCCATCGACGGTCTCTCCCCGGCCATCTCCATCGACCAGAAGACCACCTCCCGGAATCCCCGCTCCACGGTTGGCACAGTTACCGAAATTTACGACTACCTCCGTCTGCTCTGGGCCCGGGTGGGTACTCCCCACTGCCCGAAATGCGGCCAGGAGATCCGCCGTCAGAGCGTGGATCAGATCGTCGATCAGGTGATGACACTGGAGCCCGGCACCCGATTCCAAATTCTTGCCCCCGTGATCCGTGGAAAAAAGGGCGAGCACCAGAAGGTTTTTGCCGATGCAAAGAAAAGCGGCTATGTCCGCGTCCGGGTAGACGGTGCAACCTATGATCTCAGCGAGGAAATCAGCCTCAGCAAAAGCAAAAAGCACAATATCGAGATTATTGTAGACCGTCTCGTCATGAAGGAGGACATCGTCCGCCGTCTGACCGACTCCATAGAAACCGCTCTGCGGCTTTCCGACGGTCAGGTAATGGTCCATCTGGTCAGTGATGATCAGGTGCTCTCCTTCTCTCAGAATTATGCCTGCGAGGACTGCGGCATCAGCCTTCCGGAGCTGGAGCCCAGAATGTTCTCCTTCAACAATCCCTACGGGGCCTGCCCGGGCTGTTCCGGTCTGGGCTATCAGCTGAAGGTGGATCCGGATCTCATTATGCCCAACCGCTCTCTCAGTATTTTGGAGGGCGGCATCAGTGCCAGCGGCTGGGGCAATGCAAAAAACGACACCATCAGCCGCATGTACTATGAAGCCCTGGGACGGAAATACCGCTTCAGTCTGGACACCCCGCTGGAAAAGCTCTCCGATGCCGCAATTGACGCACTGCTCTACGGCACCGGCGGCGAAAAGCTGAAGCTTCAGTATGACAGAGGCAATGGCCGTGGTACCCTGGAGCAGGCCTTTGAGGGAATTGTCAACAATCTCTCCCGCCGCTATAAGGAGACCCAATCGGACTCCATGCGCCGGGAGCTGGAAGAGTGTATGAGCTATCATCCCTGCCCGGACTGTCACGGGGATCGTCTCAGCCCGGTGGTGCTGGCCGTTACCGTAGGCGGGCTCAACATTATGGAATTCTGCAAGCTCTCCGTCTCTCAGGAGCTGGAATTCATCGACAATCTCCAGCTTACCGGAGCCCAGCAGATCATTGCGGATCAGATTCTCCGGGAGATCCGTTCCCGGCTGAACTTTCTCCGCAGCGTGGGCCTTGAATATTTGACCCTCAGCCGTGCCGCAGGTACGCTGTCCGGCGGCGAAAGCCAGCGGATCCGTCTGGCCACCCAGATTGGATCCTCTCTGATGGGCGTACTCTACATTCTGGACGAACCCTCCATCGGGCTGCACCAGCGGGACAATGACAAGCTGCTGCGCACCCTCCGGCAGATGGTGGATCTGGGCAACACCCTGATCGTGGTAGAGCATGATGAAGACACCATGCGGGCCGCCGACTATATTGTGGATGTGGGCCCCGGCGCAGGCATCCACGGCGGTGAGATCGTTGCCGCAGGCAGTCTTCAGGACATCATCGACTGCCCCCGCTCCATCACCGGGCAATATCTCTCCGGTGTAAAGAAGATTCCCGTCCCGCCTAAGCGCCGTCCCGGCGACGGCCGGACCTTGAAATTCTTCGGCTGTGCAGAGAACAACCTGAAAAATATCGATGTCACCATTCCGCTGGGGACGATGACCGTTGTCACCGGCGTCTCCGGCTCCGGAAAATCCTCGCTGGTCAACGAGATCATCTATAAGAAGCTGGCCGCCGAGCTGAACCGCTCCCGCACCAAATGCGGAAAGCTCCGGGCCTGTGAGGGTGTCGACCAGCTGGACAAGGTAATCTGCATCGATCAGAGCCCCATTGGACGCACACCCCGCTCCAACCCCGCCACCTATACCGGCCTCTTTGGCGATATCCGGGATCTCTTTGCCTCCACCGCCGAGGCCAAGGCCAAGGGCTACGGGCCCGGGCGCTTCTCCTTTAACGTAAAAGGCGGCCGCTGTGAGGCCTGCTGCGGTGATGGACTTGTAAAGATCGAGATGCACTTTCTGCCGGACATCTATGTTCCCTGCGATGTCTGCAAGGGCAAGCGCTATAATCGGGAAACACTGGACGTCACCTACAAGGGCAAAAATATCTCCGATGTACTGGAAATGACCGCCGATGAGGCTGTGGAATTCTTTGAAAACCTGCCACGGATCCGCCGGAAGGTGGAAGCCCTTTGTCAGGTAGGGCTTGGCTACATTAAACTGGGCCAGTCCTCCACAACGCTGTCCGGCGGTGAGGCCCAGCGTGTCAAGCTGGCCACCGAGCTCAGCCGTGTTGCCACAGGAAACACCTTTTATATTCTCGATGAGCCCACCACGGGCCTTCATGTGGCAGATGTTCACCGTCTGGTGGAGGTATTGCAGGCGCTGGTGGATCAGGGCAATACCGTTCTGGTCATCGAGCATAATCTGGATGTCATCAAGGTTGCCGATCACCTGATCGACCTTGGCCCCGAAGGCGGTACCGGCGGCGGCACCATCGTCTGCACCGGCACCCCGGAGGAGGTGGCGGCCTGCCCCGCCAGCTTCACGGGACAGTACCTGAAAAGAATGCTGAAATAAATTACTCCTATGATAAAAGCGTGAGGTATCTAAAAGATACCTCACGCTTTTTTTGTGCCTTATAGAAACAACGGGACTGCTTGGCGTCCATCACCGCAGCTCCTGATCCAAATTTTCAAATAAGGGAGAATGGAAAAATTCGCTGATAGAAATATCCAATCCGTCACACAGCTTTTTGAGTGTGCTGATGGTGGTGCTGTGGTTTCGTCCGCTGACAATGTTGTTGACGGTAGATTGTGTGACACCGCTGAGATAGCACAAAGCGTTGACAGAAAGATTGCGTTCCTCACATAGCTCTATAATTCGCAGACGGACTGCTTCTCCGATACTCATGGCGTCACCTCTTTCAAGGAAAACTTATAAAAAATCCACCTTGAAAACTTACCCCATTTGAGTTAATATAACTCAAATGGGGTAAGGAGGAATTTTATGAGCGACAATTTGGACTACAAGGAAGCCTATCTGACCATGATGCGGGCATCGGAACGAGCTGTTCGGGGATTGGAGCTTTTACAGCAGGGAACATCAAAAATCATGCTGGATATCATCAAGGCGCAGCAGGCGGCGGAGGAGTTGCTTTTGAATCAGCCGACTGACCCGGCTTCGCAGAATGAGCAGGACGAGGACTGAAAGCAGCTTATTGTGAAGCGGATTGGTCCCGATTTACTTGCATTTCTATGGATTCTATGATATTTTAATACTGCAACCATCAAAAATGCTCAAAGAAAGTTGAGGATCACCTATGTCAAACATTACGAAAACCGCTATGATCACCATCTGTGGCCGGCCTAATGTGGGCAAGTCCAGTCTGACCAACGCCCTGGTGGGGGAGAAGGTAGCTATTGTCTCCAACAAGGCCCAGACCACCCGCAACCGCATTTACGGCATCGTCAACCGGGACGATACGCAGTTCATTCTGCTGGATACGCCGGGCCTGCACAGGCCGAAGTCCGCGCTGGGCGACTACATGGTGAAGGTTGTCACCTCCAGCCTTGCGGATGTAGACTGCGCGCTGCTGCTGGTGGAGCCGATTCCCCATGTGGGCGGCCCGGAAAAAGCGCTGATTCAGCGGGTGAAGGAGGAAAAAATTCCCTGCATCCTCTGCATCAACAAAATCGATACTGTGGAGCCGGCGGAGCTGCTGCCGGTCATCGCCGCCTACAACGAGGAATGGGACGGCTTTGACGCCATCATCCCTATCTCCGCCCACAGCCGCAGCGGCTTGGACGATTTGATGCAGGAGCTTCAAAAATACGCGCAGGAGGGGCCGCAGCTATTTCCGGACGGTGAGAGCACCGACCAGCCGGAGCGGCAGGTCATGGGTGAGCTGCTGCGGGAGAAGCTGCTGCTGTGTCTGGATAAGGAAATTCCCCACGGCACGGCCATTGAGATCACTAAATTTTCCGAGCGGGATTCCGGCGTGGTGGATGTGGACGCCACCATTTACTGCGAAAAGGCCAGCCACAAGGGCATCATCATCGGCAAGCACGGGGATATGCTCAAGCGCATCAGCACGCTGGCCCGGCAGGATATCGAGAAGTTCATGGGCACCAAGGTCTATCTGGAAACGTGGGTGAAGGTCAAGGAAAACTGGCGGGACAATGTGAATTTCATTCGTTCACAGGGCTACAACGAACAGTAATTCCCGTTAGAAACATGAGCCGACCCTAAAACTTACCACTCATGTTTCGCCCCGGCGGCGGCAAGCTAATGCCGGGGGTGGAGATCATGTGCGATTACTGGAATCTTTTTCTGGAGACCGGAGCGCCGGAGCTGTATCTGCTGCACCGGTGGGAGGAGGAATCATGCCAAACCAACCCATCGTCACCGCCGGACTGGTGCTGCGGGAAACCGTGACCAGGGAGACGGACAAAATTCTGACGGTGCTGACCCCGGATCGGGGGAAGATCTCCCTCATTGCACGGGGCGCCCGGCGGAAAAACAGCCGTCTGGCGGCGGCGTGTCAGTTGCTGGCCTATTCGGAACTGACCATCTACGAAAAGGGTCAGTGGTTCATGCTGGACGAGGCGGAGACGCTGGAGCTGTTCACCGGCCTGCGGACGGACTTCGTGGCTCTGAGCCTTGCCTCCTATCTGGCCGATCTGACGGACGCCACGGCACAGGCGGAGGACACGTCGCAGCTGCTGCGGCTGCTGCTGAATGCCCTGTACGCCCTCAGTGTCCTGCATAAGCCGCCCCAGCTGGTAAAGCCCGCCTTCGAGCTGCGGCTCATGGCCCTGTCGGGCTTCGAGCCTCTGGCGGACGGCTGCGCCGTGTGCGGGCGGCCAGAGCCGGAGAAGCCGGTGCTGGACGCCGTCCACGGGGTGGTGTGCTGCGCCGCCTGCCGGGAAAAGGGCGGGCTGGCCATGCCCCTATCCCCCGCCGCTCTGGCGGCCCTGCGCCACGTGCTGTACTGCCCGGATAAGAAGCTTTACAGCTTCACGCTGGATACCCCTGCCCTGCGCCAGCTGGGGCAGGCGGCGGAGGTCTATGTCACCGCCCAGCTGGAGCGCAGCTTCCGGACGCTGGACTACTATAAATCCATTTTGCCGCAAGAGGAACCTACATATGACTGACTTATTTGAAAAATCCATCCGCACGCTGGAGCTCCCGGCGGTGCTGGAAAAGCTGGCGGCCAAGGCGGTCAGCGACGCCGCCAAGGAGCGGTGCCTGCGCCTGACTCCCGCCACAGACACGCAGGAGGTGCTGCACCTGCTGGATGAGACCGACGCCGCCAAGGAGCGGCTGGGTCTCCACGGCAGCCCCTCCTTCTCCGGGGTCAAGGATGTATCCGCCGCCCTGACCCGTGCCGACCACGGCGGTATGCTGAACACCCGTGAACTGCTGGATGTGGCAGGCGTGCTGACCGCCAGCCGCCGGGTCAGCGAATACGACGCCCAGCGGCAGGGGGAGGCCACGGTGCTGGACCGGCTGTTCTCCTCTCTGCACACCAACCGCTATCTGGAGGATAAGATACGCTCCGCCATTCTGGACGAGGAGACCATTGCCGACACCGCCAGCAGCGAGCTGGCAGATATCCGCCGGAAAATGCGGCTGGCGGCCACCAAGGGCCGGCAGATCCTGCAGCGCATCATCTCCTCCCCCTCCTATGCCAAGGTCCTGCAGGAGGCCCTCATCACCCAGCGGGACGGCCGCTTCGTGGTGCCGGTGAAGGCCGAGTGCAAGGGCAGTCTGCCGGGTCTGGTCCACGACATCTCCTCCTCCGGTGCCACGCTGTTCGTGGAGCCTATGGGCGTGGTGCAGGCCAACAACGAGCTCAAGGAGCTGGAGGCCCGTGAGCAGAAGGAGATCGACCGCATCCTGCGCCAGCTCTCCGCCGAGTGCGCCGGCCAGATGGAGAACATCCTCTGGGACTACGACATTCTGGTGCAGCTGGATGTGATCTTTGCACGGGCGCAGCTGAGCTATCAGCTCAACGCCAGCCGCCCGGAGGTGCGCCGCCGGGGCGGCATCACCCTGCGCCGGGCCCGGCATCCTCTGCTGGATCAGGCCAAGGCGGTGCCGATCACCGTGGAGCTGGGTGAGCAGTTCGACACCCTGGTCATCACCGGCCCCAACACCGGCGGCAAAACCGTGACCCTGAAAACCATTGGTCTGCTGAGCCTGATGGCCCAGTGCGGCCTGCACATTCCCGCCGACGGCGGCAGCGCCGTGCGGGTGTTCCGCCGGGTGCTGGCGGACGTAGGAGATGAGCAGAGCATCGAGCAGAGCCTGTCTACCTTCTCGGCCCATATGTCCAACATCGTCCAGATCCTGAAGGAAGTGGACGACCACAGTCTGCTGCTGTTTGACGAGCTGGGCGCCGGCACAGACCCGGTGGAGGGTGCGGCTCTGGCCATCGCCATCATTCAGGAGGCCCGGAATCAGGGGGCTCTCATCGCCGCCACCACCCACTATGCCGAGCTGAAAACCTTCGCCATGACCACGGCGGGGGTGGAGAACGCCAGCTGCGAGTTCGACGTACAGACCCTGCGGCCCACCTACCGGCTCCTCATCGGCATCCCCGGAAAGTCCAACGCCTTCGCCATCTCCCGGCGACTGGGGCTGGATGAGTCCGTCATTCAGGCGGCACAGGCCCAGATGGACAGCGACTCCGTTCGCTTCGAGGACGTGCTGACCCAGCTGGAGGAGAAGCGCCAGCGGCTGGAGAAGGCCCAGAACGAGGCCGACCGACTGTGGCGGCAGCGGGAGGAGGACGCCCGGAAGGCCCGGACCTTCCGGGAGCAGATGGAAAAGGGCAAGGAAAGCGCACGGACCAAGGGAGAGGCTGAGGCCAAGCGCATCGTCCGGCAGGCCCAGCAGCAGGCGGAGGAGATCTTCGCCCAGCTGGATCAGCTGCGGAAGGAGCAGCAGAAGCAGGCCAACGTGCAGGCCCTCAACGACGCTAAGGCCGCCGTGCGCCACCATCTGAAAACGGCGGAGGAGCAGCTGCACCTGCGGGACGAGGAGCAGGAGCCTGCCTATACGCCGCCCCGGCCCATCGCCGTGGACGATCAGGTGGAGCTGCCCGGCGTGAAGATGGCCGCCACGGTGCTGGCCGTCAACGGCGACGGCACCCTGCTGCTGCAGGCGGGCCGCATGAAGATGACCGTCAAGGCCCAGCAGGTGCGCCTGCTGGAGGGCGCTCCCAAGAAGTCCAAGCCCGCACCCAGTCCCTCCGCCGCCACCCTGAACACCGTGTCCCGTGCCTCCTCGGAGCTGGATATCCGGGGCTATGAGACGCTGGAGGCCGAGAGCGTGGTGGAAAACTATCTGGACAGTGCCGTCATGGCCAAGCTGGGCACCGTCACCATCATCCACGGAAAGGGTACCGGCGCTCTGCGAAAAGCCGTCCACGAGATCCTCAAGCGTAACAAGGCCGTCAAAAGCTTCCGGCTTGGCCGCTACGGCGAGGGTGAGGCCGGTGTCACTGTGGTGGAGCTGAAATAAGCCGCTTTCGTGTAGAACGACGAATTTTTTCTTTGATTCTCTGCAATCGCCACAAATTTTTGTGGGATTGAATATTGCTTTCTCCCCGTTATCCGTTATAATAGTATGTGTAGCAGTCGGCTTGAAGACTGCGAATAAAGGAGTGCTGGTTTGATGTATACGCAGGAAATTACCGTTCAGAATGAGGTGGGGCTGCACGCACGTCCCGCTACGTATTTCATTCAGAAGGCCAACGAGTTCAAGAGCGGCATTTGGGTGGAGAAGGAAGAGCGCCGGGTCAACGCCAAGAGTCTGCTGGGCGTGCTGTCCCTGGGTATTGTGAAGGGAACCAACATCACCCTCATCGCTGACGGCTCTGATGAAAAGGAAGCCGTGGATGCTCTGGTATCTCTGATCCAGAACAACTTCGGCGAGTAACGACCGAACATGAAATGACGCCGGTGTCTGCTGTCAGCAAGCACCGGCGTTGTTCTGCTTTTATCCTCTCGGCGGGCAAGCGCAAGCACGCCTGACAGCGTGTCCTTCCGGCGCTTTTTCCCTTGCTCATCGATGGTACGATCTCTGCACAAAAGGACGCCCCCGGCGTGGCCGGAGGCGTCCCTTTCATGTGTTCCGCTGCCCCCCCTATGGGGCCGCCCGGTCAGCAGCCGCAGCCGCAGCCGTTGTTATTCTGGGTGTTGCCGCAGCCGCAGCCGTTGCCGCCCCAGAACAGGCACAGGATGATGATGGCGATGATGATCCAGCAGCCGCAGCCGCCGAAGCAGGAGTTCTGATTGCACATAAGAACGTGACCTCCTATGAAAATTGGACCCGCAGGTCTCATTCCATAGTATGATCCGCCCCTTAATAGAGTTCCTCCGGCCGGGAGATACGGTAGCTGAGGGTCAGGAGGGTATCCACAAAGTGGATGTCCTCGAAGAATACCCCCTTGGTCTGGGTGGAGAGCTCCACATTGGTAAAGTTCCAGAAGCCCTTCACTCCCAGGGCAATGAGCCGGTCCGCCAGCGGCTGGGCCACGCTCTGAGGCACGGTCAGCACCGCCACGTTGGGGTGGTACTCCTCCACATAGTGTTCCAGCTCCTCCATGGGCCGGATGGTCACGTCGTGGATCTTGGTGCCGATCAGCGCCGGGGACACGTCGAAGGCGGTATCCACCTGAAAGCCCACCTTCTGAAAGTCGAAGTTCTGCAGCAGCGCATGGCCCAGATGGCCCGCTCCCACCACAATGAGCCGGTAGCCGGAGTCGATGCCCAGAATGTGGCCGATCTCCGAGCGCAGCTCCGCCACGTTATAGCCGTAGCCCTGCTGACCGAATTCACCGAAGCAGCTGAGATCCTGCCGGATCTGAGAGGCGGTGATGTCCATTTTCTGCCCCAGCGAATTGGAGGAAATGCGTACCACGCCCTTGTTATGCAGCTCGTCCAGATAGCGGTAATAGCGGGGCAGACGATGGATCACCGCATCCGAGACCTTTTGTTTTTTCATATGCGTCCTTCTTCTTTGCCGGCGGCAGGAGCCGGGCTGCAGCCCGCTTTCCCCTACCGCTTGTTTTCGTCTTTCTGAATTGTACTCCAAATTCCAGAACTTGTCAACTTTTTTAACAATCTTTTTTGTCTTTTGTGCAGTTTTCTTCTTTACATTCCCGAAAAAGATGGTATAATAAATTAGTCGCAAGGGGGGAAAGCCTCCCTCTGCTCCATATGCGCCCGTAGCTCAGCTGGATAGAGTGACAGACTCCGACATTTCAGGCTTTTCCAGTTGAGATATGGCGCAAAGCCTTGCCGCACCTGCGTTTGCGGGAACGGCAGAGAAAAAATGAGTGGTCGTTGACTACTATTTGACGACTATCGCAGAAACCCACAACCAAATATGCGCCCGTAGCTCAGTTGGATAGAGCGTTAGACTCCGACTCTAAAGGCCGCT
>ERZ838118.1773-NODE-1773-length-25180-cov-5.548418_pt1 | contig 25180 bp, 25 predicted proteins | sample MGYA00519863_ERZ838118 | MGnify/ENA primary metagenome ERZ838118 (study PRJEB31850, sample SAMEA3708827) | human gut metagenome | biome: human gut; feature: human-associated habitat; material: faeces | place: China | collected 2014 ...
AAATGATTCTTCGCAACGAAATTATTTTACTTTAACAAAAATGTTCAGATTGTTTTTGGTAGCGGTAAGATTTCTTTTTCCAATTCCAATGCTTATAGAGAAGTTTTTTGGAAAATTCAGTTGGAAGATGCGTAAAGAGGTAGTGGAAATAAATACTCTGGTCCGAACATTTATTCCAGTACTATGTTTGGCGATTATCGGAGGATTAAATAAAATGGATACTGTTTGGGTAAATACGCACCTTGGGTTTGTGAGATTTTTATCCTTATTATCTGTATATTTTATGTTAGATACAATTACATATATACTATCATTGATTTTTTTGACAGATTTAATGGGACCTTCTGCAAACAGAATCAGGACAAATATTTTATTAATCTTCAATTATATGGGGATGCTTTTTGGCATTGCACAATTTTACTATACACATTTCTGGAATAAGATAACAATATGGCAGGCATTAGATTATAGTATTTTGGGAAATGCAGCTATTGAAGAAAATCCAATTACAATGACATTAAGAGTGATAGAATATTCAAAAGCAGGAATACAATTTTTCTTTTTAGTTCTGACATTTACATTTTTTCTATCTCACTTACAGCAGAGGGTATATATGGAATAAAAATGGTAAGCTACTTTATTACAGAAGTTTGCTGGTTAGGATGTTGTTGCAAACAATTTTAGAAAATATAAGTAATTTGGTAAATAGTCAAGAGGTATTTTAAAATGATTTTCAGAAAAAGGGTAACTTTAGCAGACTTGGATACTTATAAAAAAATGTAGATTAAGATTTAGCATGGATCGCTTATTCTTTTTCAGAGGGTAGAGTTGGTCTTTGTCCAGCAACCCATAGATCCGATTCCTGGGATAGATTTATGGATAAGAAAGGCATGTGTTATATGAGCCAGGATACATACTTTCGGATCAGTTTCGGACAAAGCCGACTAAAAGGATTAGAAGCAGTGCCTTTGAACTTCAGACTCTATTGATATTTTACCACAGGATTAACTATATAGAGGGGAGTTAAATATGTGTAAGTGTATTAAATATTCAGAAGTGAAAAATGAGATACAACAACATTTAAAGAAAGGAATGTTGATTCCTGTTTTAGGTTCAGGATTTACAAGAGAATGTACGAGTCGGGCAGGAAAGGTTCCTTCCGGAGATGACTACAAACAATACATGATAAATGAAATTATAAAAGTGAGAGGATATGATATTTCAAAAAAGCAAAATATACAGACAAACAGTTTTCTGAAATATCAACAATATATCACAAATCTGTTCCTGTAAAAGAACAAAGGGCTTATTTGAGAAATAATTTTACAAATGTTATATTGGATGAAAATAAGAAGAAATTTTTGGATATAGACTGGCCGTATATTTATACGCTTAATACAGATGATGCCATTGAACATAATAGCAAATATACAAATGTTGTTTATTCGAATCGAAAAATATGGGATGATGTGTTTGACCAGGAAAAGTGCACAATAAAGTTACATGGTCATATTGATGATATTTTATCATATGAAGATTCAAAATGTGAAATTTTTGATCAAATGCAATATATCAGAAGCCTTCGGGATAATAAGATATTGTTGGAAAAATTAAAGCATGATTATGAGTATTTAAATCTGATATATATATAGGCTGTGGTTTATCAAATGAAATTGATTTACTTTCGGTCGTGTCTGCTACACTGTCTAATGGCAGCCACTATTACTGTACGGTTACAGCACCTGATGAAGACGATATGATATTATTGGATGATTATGGAATTACACATTGTGTATTGTTCGATTCGTATGATGCTATATACAGTGAAATTGTATCTGCGGCTGATGAAGCAGAAAAAATAGATTCAAGTGATTTGGATAAATATAAGACATATGAATTTGAAAAACTTAAAGATGGATTTGATGTAAATAAGTCTTATTTGTTTCATGGAAAAAATTTGATAGATAGTAAAAGAAAAGTTTTATTACCTGATTTTTTTATATCTCGGGAAATAGCAGATGATATTATAAAAAATACTAAGATAAAAGGTACACAAATTTTAGTAGGACAGGGATGCAGCGGAAAAACATATGTGACCATAGACATTGCAAGAAAAGTTGTTGACAGAGATGTTTTTGTATTCCAGTCTCGTGAACGGATAAATGATGAAGCTTTTGAAATATTGATAAACAGGGAAAAGTGTCTGGTAATTACTGATAGCAAGGCACTCTCAGTTCAGCAGATTGAAAAGGTTATCCGAACGGATTCGAACAGGATAAAATATAGTAATAGTTTTATTGTTGTTGAAAATAAGAGTAATCGTGATCTGCTTAGTCTTTTAGCACTTTTGCGGTTAAATGAAACTATTAAAGAGGAAGAACTCATTCCTTTTGAACTAAAAAATAAATTAAGTGAAAAAAAGACGAACGAGCTTAATATCAAATTAGTGCGGTCAACATTTGGTGTTTTTTCTAATACCAAATCTATAGCAGATAATATTATTGATATTAGCTCACGTCTGATACAAGGGAATCAGTTTGAAAAAATAGCACCACGAGTCGGGACAGTAAAAGATGTGGCATGTCTGGTAGCATTGGCGACAATGGAAAAAATCTATTCGGAAGATGTAGTAATATTGAATCTTGAAGAAGAATTTATGCTCCAGAAGAAAAAAGCCTCACCATTGATTGAAGATGAAGGAACTTGGGATTTTGAGAAAAGTATTGCAAAAAATTCACCTATGAAGTACGTGGTAAATGCAGAATTCTGGCTTTGCAGGCAACTGGATTCTCTGGAAAAAAGTGAAGAAGGATGTAAAAGAGTCATTGAAGCATATCGCTATATCGTGTTAAAACAGATTGAACATTATGGTAAGCCGGATCTGAAGCGTGGAGAAAAGAATGCATCATATAAAGACTATATATTGTTTGATAATATTAACCAGATTTTTACATCTCAGGGAACTGCGTTGATCCGAGGTATATATGAATCATTAAATGATTTACTTTCAACAGATCCTAATTATCTTCATCAACGTGCGAAATGTTATATCAGATCAGCATTAAAAACAAAAGATTTAGAACAGAAACAAGAATGGTTAACGAAGGCTCAACGTGATGCAGCTTCTTCGCATAAAATTTTTGAAGAACGCTACGAGAAATGCCAAAACGAAAAAATACAAATCTCAGCAGCACATACTGCATATACGGTTGCACTTACATTGTGTCATCTGGCGGGACTGTCAAATTATGAAAATATCAAAATAAATGAAAAAGCTATTGAAAATTTATATTTGGCATTGTCTTCTCCATATAATTCGATAGAATTTATTAAAAGAGATAAAGCTTATAATTACAATAATATTGTGGAAACCACTATTTCAACATTAGCGGCAGACATGACATTGATTTCAAATGATAAATTAAAAGATAATGTTACAGAACTTATAAAAATGCAATTAACAGAGAATCTTAGATAAAAAGTACCGGAAAAATGGTTGGGATATGTATGGCGGCGGTCCGGAAGAGGAAGAGAACAGGGCTTGTGAAGAACTGGAAAAGATGCAGGAGCTTTTTGGAGATCATAATTTGCCATGGCAGTTTAAGGAGCGACTTTATCTGGCGGATTATCTGGCAGAGAATTGTAATGGGTATTATCAAGATATCGGAATTTCAAAGAGAAAAATAAAAGGAAAAGATTATTAATGGGGTTATTGAATAAATGGTAAATGTTTATGCATGGAATTATCATCGAATCTTTCTGATCATGTTATTTTTGCTTATCCTCTGGCGGATTTTAGCAAGGTATATAAGAATCGACATCTGGAAGATTTTAAATTTGTTTGGAGCAGGGGTATCGTTTTTTCTGATCCTCAAGTTCACGGTGCTGGGGAGAACACCTTCCGGTCTGTATCAGTTTGTGGTGATGGCACCTTATTCGGATGAGTTCTTTCGGGAGTTGCTGATGAATGTCTTTTTATACTTTCCACTGGGACTTACGCTCGGGGAGCTGATAGGCTGGCATCGGATCTGGCTGGCTCTGGTTCTGGCAATTGTGATCGAGAGCTGGCAGTATGCGACCGGGACAGGCATGGCACAGGTGACAGATGTGATCTGCAATACGCTGGGAGCCTGGATAGGCGGTATAGCTTTTCAAAAAAGAAAGCATTGCTTGTGAAAAGTTGTTGCAGATAGTATAATGATAGGCAGTTGTTTTGAGTAGAGGATAAGATAAAACAGAAGGCGTAAGAGGAGAGCAAAACAGTATGAATGCATCACTATTAAATCTATATAATCAAATCAGCATACAACAGTATAAAACGGATATAGGATTTAGGTCTCTGGTAGAGGGAGTACATGATAATTTGTTTGTGATTCCAGAATATCAGAGAAAATTTCGGTGGAATAAGAAGCAGGTAGAAGCGTTGGCGGCATCTTTGATCAGAGATTTCCCGATACCGCCTATTTATACATTTCGAAATAAAAATGGACAGTTGGAAATTTTGGATGGTCAGCAGAGAGTTATGAGTCTGTATTTCTATTATATTGGAAAATTTTTCAGAGGCAGACGAGAAGCAGTTTTTGATTATAGTGATTTAGATATTGAAAATGCAAGAAATTTTGAAGAAGCATTACAAAATAAGTATCACAATATTGTTCCGACAAAATTTTTCATGGAAATTGATGGCAATGAATATGATATAAGCTATGCAACACTTCCAATACAATTGAGGAGAAAGATTGATTACAGAACAATTTCTGTTATTGAAATAAAAGCATCTGGTGTTGAAAATCTTGATATAACATTGCATAAAATTTTTACAAATTTAAATAATGGCGGGAAGCGTTTATCTGCACAGGAACTGCGAAATGGTATTTATCCGTGTCCTTTCAGCCGTATGATTAAATCGTTGAATAAGGAAAACAAAAAATGGAGAGAACTGTATGGAAGAGAGGACAATGAATGTAAAGATATTGAATTACTGTATCGTTTTTGTGCATTGAAAAAGTTTGCAGAGTATGATGGCAAAGAATTTAAAATACATGAGTATAGTAATTCAATGGAAAAATTCATTGACTATTTTGCTGAGGAAGCATTTGATTTTTCAATACAGGAGATAGAGGAATACAGGAATCAGCTGGAAGAGTTTATAAATTCATTAAATATATCCAGAGAATTTTTTCAAAAAAAGACATTGATAGAGGGATTTTTTGTTATTTTTTCAAAAACAGATTTAAACAAAATGAAATTTACCGATGCATTAAGTGAACAGATTTTGAATGATAGTATTATAAATGAAACTCAGAAAGGTGGAACAATTTCCTCAAAAGCTATGAATAAGAGATGGAGACGAATGTATGAAATCTTATCAGGAAATGTTAAATGATTTAAGTGAATGCCTGAAAAATGGTAAGTTTATATACAAAGACAATATTATCATAGGCGATAATTCGAGTGGAAAATCGGATGTGCTTAAGATAATGATGCAGAAGGATGAACAGAAGAAGTACTATTTTATTGATGCGGTAAATCGTTCTTTTGAAGTGGAACAGGTTGGAGAAGAACCGGTTGAAAACGTGAGTTATTCCGATGAAATCAACAGGAATCGTTTAAAAGAAGAAAATTTTAATTATAGAGATTCTTTTTATTATTTAGGTGTTCCAAGAGCAGTTGAGGATTTTTATGCCAACTATCAGTTTGAGTTGAAGAAAATGATGAATGAATTTTTGGATATTTCATTTGATATACGGCTGGGAGAAGTGGGATGGGAAGTATATATAGATGAGACAGAGGTGGCTTTGTCAAGCGGTTATCAGGCACTGCTCAGAATTTTTATAGAAATTTTGTATATGGAGAGTACTCGCAAAGAAGGAACTGTTATTATAGATGAAATAGATGAATTTTTATCAGTGAAAAACAGTGGAAAGATTTTTGACTTCTTGAGAAAAAAATTTCCAATGTTAGATTTTATAGTTACAACGCATTCAGCGGACTTGATTGCAAATACAGAAAATGCAAATTTGATTTTATTACATCATGAAAACTTCGAAGTGCTGGATGCCGGAGATTTTGCAAGTATTTCGCAAGTATATGATATTTTCAGTGCTGTATTTGAAGAAAAGCAAAGGAAAACACAGAAACAGCGGATAGATGATCAGTTAAGAGTTTTATTGAATAATAAAATGTCCGGTATATGGAATGAGGAAAGTACAAGATGGCTTCAGAAATTGAAAAATCAGGAACTAACAAAGGCACAGAAGTTAATAGTCAGACAGATAGAGACATGGTAATGTCTGCAAATGATAAATTTTTATTGGATATGCCCACTTTTTTGCCGGATTACAGTGAACAAGAAGAATATGGATATAAAAACAAACCTGGAAGAAATTTAGAAGAGCTTTTAAGAAAAAGCAGTAAAAATCACTGTATGTACTGTTATTCGCTATTGAAAAATGACAGGGTGAATATTGGTCATTTAGAGCACAGTATAGAGAAAAGTCTTGATGAGTTACATTTAACGGAATGTGTTCCAAACATTGCACTGGCGTGTCCAAATTGTAATCAATCTTTGAAAAAGGTGGGTGAAAAAAAGAGAATAGCAGAGTTACAGGAAGCGAAGATAGAGTTTGAAACAAAACTTGTATGCAGAGGAAACGTGTGCAGAAGTGAGTGTGAAAAATATAAAAAATTAAAAAAAGAGTATTGCAGGAAGGCTCAAATTATTTTGCAGCCGTCAGGGGTAAGAGGGGAAAACTCAAATCTGGAATACAAAATTCAGTATGATGTGAATAATGCAGAATTCATTCCAGATGAAAAATATCAGTATGATGAATATGATTTGGATTATATAAAGCGTCATATTAACAGATTTAAATTGAATGATCCGGGAATTAAGACGAAAGCACTGGCAAATTTTGTGGAAGATGTAATAGAAGCAGATGGAAAGTACAGGGAACAGAGCGAATATCCTAATTATATTGTGGATTTGTTTAAAGAAAAGATAAGGGATATGAGCCAGGAAAAAGTTCTTGAATTGTGTGAGCAGATATATATACGAAATGTGATTCTGTTTCGAACTTAATATAGGATTAAGAATAGAGAAAGCAGAGGTGTTTCATGGTCGATTTACATACACACATTCTCCCGCACCTGGATGACGGGGCTTTTGATTTGGAGACTTCGGTGCGGATGACGGATCTGGCTGCACGCAGCGGAGTGTTTCATATGGCTGCGACCAGTCACGGGAATTATTATGATTATACGTTAGAGGAATACAGGGAAAATTTTGAGAGGCTTCAGGCGGAACTGCGTGACAGAGAGATTCCGGTGAAGCTTTATTCAGGTATGGAAATTTTTATGGATGAGAAGGCCGCAGATCTGCTGGATCTGGGGGAGCTTCTGACGTTAAATGGGACAAGATATGTCCTGGTGGAGTTTGATTTTGAAGAAAATGTCGAAAAAGTGTACAAATATGTTGCCGATTTGCAGACGAGAGGGTATAATATAGTTTTAGCACACCCGGAACGTTATCTTTTTGTGCAGAGGGATCCTGAGTTTGCCTACTTTCTGGCGGAACAGGGCTGTGCACTTCAGGTAAATAAAGGGAGCGTTCTTGGGCAGTTTGGAAGAAGATGCAGAAATCTTGCAGAACAGTTTCTGGATGATGGGATTGTCAGTGTGCTGGCTTCGGATGCACATGACTTTGAGTATCGTACCCCATCGATGAACAGACTGGTGGCATACCTTGAGAGGCGATATCCGAAAAAGCTGATTCGTATGTGGCTGTCGGAGAATCCGAGCCGCATATTAAACGGGATGCCGATTCTCACTACATAAAGGAGTACAGCGATTATGGACAAAAGAAAGGTCTTGGCAGGGGCAGTTTGTGTTCTTTCCCTGGTTGGAGGCTGTGTTTATTATTCAAATGCACAGAAGCAAAAGGATATGGAACCGCCGGTTCTCAGTGCGGATGCGGAGAAGTTTTCGGCAAGCATTAAAGCGGATGAGAAGAAGCTGATCTCCGGCGTGACGGCATTTGATCAGAAGGACGGGGACGTATCGGACAGCATACTGATCGACAGTATCAAAAAGAAGGAAGGCACGGACAGTGATTTCCTGATTACTTATGTGGCCTTTGATAAATCAAGCAATATGGCATCACTTACAAGAACACTTCATTATTCTGACTATCGTCAGGCACATTTTTCCTTTGAACAGGCATTGCGTTTTCCGGAAAATCAGGAGATTGATCTGTTGTCTTATTTTACGGCGGACGACTGTATTGACGGGGATGTCACACCATTTATTACTTTGGATGGTGATAAGGAGGTCTTGGAAGGAGAGCCGAAGAAGGGGATTTATGAGTGCACGGTCAGTGTGACGAACAGTGTTGGTTATACGACGACGCTGCCGATCAGTGTGGAAATCTATGAGGATGGATACGATGAGCGAAATCAGCGTCCGCAGATCATATTGAATCAGTATATTGTATACATGGAAAAGGGCGAACAGCTGGATGCAAGTGCTTATCTGGATTATATCGAAGAGGGAGGAGAAACCTTTGCAGTTTCAGGAATAACTTCATCTGTGGAGGGGACTTCAGAGAGCGAACAGCAGAGTACGGCAAGTAAGCAGATTTCCATGGAGAATATCGAAATCACTTCGAAGGTTGATACGGAAAAGGCCGGAGTTTATACGGTAAATTATCATTATACATCGGAGGAGACAGGATACGACTGCAATGCAAATCTGATCGTGGTCGTTGAGTAGGAGGGGACAGATGAATCAGGAACATTATCAAAATGCAAATACACAGCCGTATGATGTGAAATACATAAGTCGCTGCCTGATGAGAAATGCACTCTTTATTCTGATGTTTGCATGTCTGGCAGGCGTGTTTTCTTATATTTTTCTGGATCACTATAAGAAGGATACTTACACGGCAAGTGTCAATCTCTATGTGATCCCAAGAGACAATGCAGGCACAAAATTCAATTCAAATGGGATCAGTTCGGCGGTATCTCGATGCGTCAGTGCCCTGAACAGTGATATGATGAAAGAGCAGATAAAAAAGGAAAAGGATGCGGATAAGCTGAAGGGAAATCTTTCGGCATATGCAGCCGGAAGTACCAACATCATTATCATGAGTGCGACAAGCAGTTCGGCGGAGAGTGCATGCCGCCTGTTGAAAGCTGGTATTGATAATTATCCGAAACTTTCCGGATATTTCCAGACGGGATATCTGCTGAAGAAGATTGGAAGTTTTGAAGGGAATGGGATTACGGTCAATCATGCAGATGCACCAATCAGTGCACTGAAGGTGGCACTTCTGGTGCTGATTGCAGGATGTGGTCTGGTCGGAGCAATGGCAGTTTTCACTGACAAGGTACATAGTGTCGAACAGGCACAGCAGTTGCTGGATATGGATGTCTTTGGAGCGTTACCGTTTGTAAAGAAAAAACAGGAACAGAAGTCGATTCTGATCACAGATCCAAGGACTTCTTCGCAGTATGCGGAAGCTGTGGACAAGATCGTTACAAAGCTTCGCAGAAAGATGCACGAAAATCATTATAAAGTGCTGATGGTGAGCAGTCTGAAAGAGAATGACGGAAAATCTACGGCAGCGGCGAACCTTGTACTGAATCTGGTGCAGCGTGGTAAGAAAGTAGTTCTGGTGGACTGTGATATGAGAAGATCTGCCGTCTGTAAGCTTTTTGATATTGATATGAAAGATCAGAAACAGCTCTATGATTATCTGACAGAAGAGAGTACACTTCAGGATGTTTTGATTGAATATGGTCAGGACGAGCGTAAGTTTTCCTGTATTTTGCAGAAAAAAGCAGTCTCTGAGCCGGAAAAATTGTTTGATTCGAAGCGATTTGAACATATGCTGAAGGAACTGTCCGGAAGTTTTGACTATGTGATCCTGGATACGGCACCAATCGGCATTGTACGTGATGCGGAGATCATTGCCGGATATGCGGACTCTGTTTTTATGGTCATGAAGCAGGATGAGGTGCATGCAGCATCGGTCAATGATGTGATCGATATTCTGGAGGATGCAGGATCTGTCGTAGTCGGTGGTGTCCTGAATATGGCAAAGGGCGAGAAAATTGCAGGAAACGGCTATCACAAGTATAAGTATGGAAGCTATTACTACGGATACGCTTACGGAAAGGATGGACAGCATGCAGGAAAGTGATAAGGTACGTGCAGAAAGAGTGAGAACAGGACAGCAATATGGTGCCGGTCAGGAAGGAATTGATCTTTTCAGCATGATGGATGATGCACTGCGGTGTTTTCAGAAGTACTGGCTGCAATTTTTATTGCTGATTGTGATCGTGACTGCAGTTTTTATTATTTATGGAAACAGACAGTATGTTCCACAATATCAGGCAAAAGTGACTTATGCGGTAAATAAGACCGGAGATTCGGATACAGATGCTTCCATTGCACAGAGACTGAGCAACAGTATCAGCGTGGTTACGAAAACGGGAGATTTTAAGGATCGCCTGTTTGCAGATGTGGAAGAAGAAAATGTCAATCCGAATTATGTGATATCATCTGCATATACGGACAACTCCAACTTATTTTCTGTTACGGTGACGGCAAACAATTATAACAATGCCAATATGCTGCTGGATCTTCTGGAGAATATGTATCCGGAATGGGTGGCAGGATCCAATGGTACGATTGAATTACAGGTTGTGGATCGGGCTTTGGCAGGCGAAAATCCCGTAAATGGTTATTCAGCAATGAAGCAGCTGGTGGAGGGTGTGTTGGCTGGCGTGATCTTGTGTCTGGCAATCGCAGCATTGTATGCACAGCTGATCAGGACGGTCCGCAAAGAAAGTGATATGAAGAAGATCACGTCCAAAGGATGCATCAGTCTGATACCGGAGATTACAGTCAAGAAACGTGAAAAGAGTAAAAAACAGCAGCTTCTGCTGACCAACAAGCGTGTGGACTGGGGATTTAAGCAGTCTGTGCAGGCGGCTCAGCTTCGTATCGAGAAACAGATGGAACAGGAGCATAAACAGGTTCTGCTCGTTTCCAGTACGCTTCCACAGGAAGGAAAGAGTATGACGGCAGTCAATCTGGCACTGGCATTTATGCAGCATGAGAAAAAGACAGTTCTGATCGATGGAGACCTCAGAAAGCCATCCGTTGCAGAGATGCTTGGAATGGAAGAACAGAAGGGACTTGCAGAGTATCTGAAGGGAAATGCCAAGGTTAAAGAGGTTTTGCAGAAAAAAGGAGATCTGACGGTAATTCAGGGTGGAAAGGTGCATGGCAATATATCCAGCCTGATGGATGAGAGCAGAATGGAAGAACTTATGACTTTTCTTAAGTCAGAATTTGACTATGTAATCATCGATACACCGCCGGCATATCTGTTTTCGGATGCTGCGATCCTGGCGGGATATGCAGATCGTGTACTTTATGTTGTACGTCATGACATGGCAGAAATTCCGCAGATTGAGAAAGGAATGGAATCTTTTATTCAGGAGGATAAACTGCTTGGCTATCTGATCAACAGAAGTCAGAAGGGATTCGCTTCTTACGGAAAATATGGATATGGAAAATACGGATATGGAAAGTATGGCTACGGCAAATATGGAAAGTATCAGAGATATGTAGATGTGAAAGAAGACGATATGGACACGGAAGATTCCTTATAGTGGAGGCATAACAGATGAGAAGAAAAAGATGGCTGACCGTTGCAATGATTGTGACAGCAGCAGTGGCTGTGATGATGGCTGCGACCTCTTATAAAGAAATCGGGAAGAAACTGGAGATGCAGGGTGAGGATCAGCAGACGATGCTGGTTGCCGGGTATGAGCTTCAGACAGAAACAGCGAAAGAAACAGAAAAGAATAAGAAAAAAAGCACGAAAGTAAGTGAAAAAGAAACGCAGGCAGGCGAAAGTACAGAAACAGAAGCAAGTACTGCAAAGACAGAAACTTCTGATACAGAGATGGCATCGGAAACGGAAAAAGAAACGGAAACAAAAGAGACAGAAACCCGGACTTCAGCCGCTGCAGATCCGTCAAAGCCGGTCCTGAAATTAAAGCAGAAAAAGATAGAGATCAAGGTCGGCGATGCGTTTGATGCGGTTTCGCAGGTATCTGAAATCACTGATGATACAGATGATCGTTCTGCTCTGTTCCGTCAGATTGAGGTCCACGGTGACTACAGCACGGATGAACCGGGCACTTATACGCTGACTTACACGGCGATGGACAGTGACGGCAATGTATCTGCTCCGGTTACGCTGGAACTGGTAGTGAAAGGATAGGATTATGGGAGTATTAACGAGTATCAGCAGAGGCCTGGAGGCAGTTTCGACTCCGCTTGGCGTACTGCCGGACATGGTATATGCGGCGGCAGCCGCAAGCTTTCTGCTTCTGCTTATTGTGTACGTTTTTGTAACACCATCCTGGAGAGAAAAAAAGAGAAAGCGTGGCAGGGCCATCTGTGTGTGGCTGATGTTTGCGATTTATGTGCTGCTGATCCTGGCGGTGACCATTCTTGGAAAGAGAACCGGAGATTCTGCGGTGGATATGGGGATCTTCACAGGAAGCTGGGTGATGGAAACGCTGGTAAAAGTGGCAGCAGGTACGGTCGCTTTTGTTCCACTTGGAGCTTTGATCATGATCCTGATGAAAGGAAAGTATCAGGCTGCGAAGAGTATAGGTGCATCGTTTGCATTAGCACTTTGTGTGGAAATACTCCAGCTTGTCTTAAAGACGGGAGTTTTTGATCTGGGGAATCTGCTCTTTCATACGATCGGTGCCGGTATTGGTATTGTGTTTGTGATCGTTTGGAAATATGCGTTTTCCAGGAAAAGTGCGTTCTCTTATGCCATGCGTCTGATGCTGAGTATTCTGATCGTGTTGATGCTTCTGGAAACGGCGGCGTTCGGAGCTTATCATGTACTGCGTACGACCGGACAGGAACATATGGATGAGAACATCAGTGTGGCAGAAAATCAGATGATTTCAAAAAACACTGACGGAAGTGATGCAAAGGTTTCTTCCGACCCGGATGTGATCTGGTACAATGGCAAGGCTTACCGCTATAATCACGATCTGGTGACGATGCTGGTCATGGGCATTGATCAGGAGAGTGATACGATCGAGGAAAAGGATGATGTTTCCGGTGAGAGCGGTCAGGCGGATAGCATTTTTCTGATGGTTATGGATAAGAGCAAAGATGAGATCAAAATGATCAGTATTTCGCGAGATACCATGACACAGATCAAGACGTTTGATTATAAGGGAAATTATCTTGGAAAATCAAAGAATCATCTCGGACTTGCGTATTCCTTCGGGGATGGAAAGGTGACAAGCTGTCAGTACATGGTGGATGCTGTCTCCAACCTGTTCTATGGAATGCCGATCAATGGCTATGTGGCATTGAATATGAATGCGGTTGCCATGATCAACGATGCAGTTGGCGGCGTAACGGTGACGGTACCGGAAGATATGACGCAGGTTGATCCGTCCTTTGCAGAGGGGGCGACGGTGACGCTGACAGGAGATCAGGCGTTGAAGTTTACACGTTATCGAGATACGGAAAAGGATTTTTCCAACAATTCCCGTATGGAGCGTCAGAAACAGTACCTTGTGAATTTTATGGGACAGGCGGTGAAGGCGATGAAAGCAGATATGGGACTTCCGGTCAGCCTTTATCAGAGTCTTACGGATGATATGGTCACAAATCTCAGCCTGGATCGTTCGGTTTATCTGGCAACGGAGGCGATGGATATGCATTTTACTGCAGGCGGCATTGTTTCTTTGAAGGCGAAATCCAAGAAGGGCAGTGTCTATGATGAGGTTTATGTGGATGATGATGCACTTTATGATCTGATCATTCAGACCTTCTATACCGAAGAACAGTCAGAAGGTGAGTCGAAGTGAAAAAAAGAACATGGAAGGTGATCGCGGTGATATCGTTTGCTGCGGCAGTGATCCTGACGGCAGTCGTTTTGCGGATTTATACACAAAGAGAACATGCCAGGCAGACTTATGAAGAAATGCAGCAGCAGAATTCCGAGAAACGGCAGACCGATACGCAGGAGTCGAAGGAAGAGTCCAAGACAAAGGAAAAAAAGAAGAAGCTGGACATTCCGGTGGATTTTGAGACCTTACAGAAGGAAAATCCGGACATTTATGCGTGGATCACGATACCGGGAACGGATATCGACTATCCGGTTGTACAGGACAGCACGGATAATACGTACTATCTGAACCATGCGGCGGATACCAGTTTAAGTGACAGCGGAGCGATTTATTCGGAAAAGGAAAACGCCAAAGATTTTGATGATTATCTGACGGTGCTTTACGGACATAACATGAAAGACGGTTCGATGTTTGCAGGTCTGCACAAGTATGAGGATAAGACATTCCTGAAAGATCATAAGGATCTGACCATCTACACGCCGGATTCAATCTTGAAATATCGGATTTTTGCGGCCTATCTGACGGACAACCGTCATGTGCTGATGTATTATAATCAGGGAAAAGATGAGGAAAGCAGGGAGACTTATCTGAAAGATATTTTAGAGCAGCGAAATATGAATGCATCCATTGACACGAAGGCGAAGGTGGACAAGGACAGCAAGATCTTGACGCTCTCAACCTGCCATGCGGCCGGTAAGAATTACCGCTACCTGGTGCAGGCATATCTGGTTAAGGAAGAGCACGAATAGAAGAAGAGGGAGTCTTCTCCCACTAAGATAAAAAGACCATATACCAAAACGGTATGTGGTCTTTTTTTGACTCCAACATCATATGATGCTAGGGTCAAAAGGTCTAACTCCACATGAGCTTGCTCATAGGTGGATGAAAGACCTTGGGACCCGCCCCGATATGAGCATAAAAGTGGGATGATAATCCCACGATATGCGAATACTGGGTCGGATTGTGGGAGTGCAACGCACGGAACAATCCGTAGGCATCATAGTTGAGGTCAAAATATGCCTCGGCAGGATTTTGTAATGAAAATATCAGAAATGTTTTCTGAATTGCAGGGAGGACTGAAATGTTCATAAAAACAAGGGAATACCAGGAGCTTTTTCTGGAGGCACTGCGTGCGGGGATCCGCGGGCAGCGGGTGGCCTGGAAGGAGCGTTCCGTGCAGGAGTGGTTAGAGGTTTTTGCCCTGGCGGATATGCATCATGTGCTGCCGCTGATTTATGAGGCGGTGGCTGAGTGCCGGGCAGCGGCTTTGGCGGACCGTGTGATGTTTGCAAAAGTGCGGGAAAAGAGTCTGCGGCTGATGGCACTTCAGAGGACGATGACCGAAGAATTTTTGGAGTTGTACGCTCATTTACAACAGATGGGTGTAAAGGCACTGGCGGTAAAAGGAATCGTCTGCCGCAGTCTGTATCCGAATCCGGATGCGAGGCTTTCTGCTGATGAGGATCTGCTGATACCAAAAGAGCAGTTTGAGGCCTGTCAGGAAGCGATGCTTTTATATGGAATGCAGCAGTTAAATCCTGAGACTGGCACCGAGAACTATGAGACGGCTTATAAAAAAACAGGCGGCTTTCTGGTGATCGAGCTGCACCGGATGCTGTTTCCGGAAAATGAAAAATGGTGTATTGGATGGAATGGATTTTTTGATGAGATCCATAAACAGGCGATCGAAAGAGAGACAGAAGGTGTAAAAATCAATATGCCGCAGCCGACGGATCATCTGTTTTTTCAGTTCTGCCATGCCAGAAAACATCTGCTTGCTTCCGGAGTCGGGATACGGCAGATCTGCGATATTCTGCTGTTTGCCGAGTATTACGAGAAGGAGATCGATTGGGAGATTTTCTGGGATCGCATCCGGATGACGGATGGTATCCTGTTTGCAGAGGCGATTTTTCGCCTTGGTGTGCAGTATCTTGGTTTTGAAGAAAAACAGTTCTATTTTCCGGAAGGTGTGCATAGTATGAAACTGGATACGGAAAGACTGATGGAAGATATCCTGCACTCCGGCATTCATGGAAAAGGGACAAGGAGTCGCCTGCACAGTGGCACCCTTACGCTGCATGCGGCGGAAAAAAGAGGACTGTCAGGCATATTCCCCGGTCTGTTTTACATGGCATTTCCGCCTGCAAAGAATCTTCTGTGGCGTTTTCCGTACCTGAAAAAGCATCCATATCTTCTGCCGTTTGCCTGGGGGCAGAGGCTCTGTGGCTATCTCAGAGAAGGTCCGGTTTTAGGATCGGTAAAAGAAATCGTTAAGACTGGAAGAAAAAGGAAAGAGATTTTAAGAGAATATGGGATTTTCGGGGAAAAGAGAAGATGAATACAACAAGGGAAAGTGAGTGAAATATGGAGGCGAAGAGATTTGTATTGCGGAAAGTAGCAGGGGAAAACATCCTGGTGCCGGTGGGAAATACGGCTCTTACTTTTAACGGTCTGGTGACCTTGAATGAGAGCGGGGCGTTTCTGTGGAAACATATGGAAAAAAACAGGACGAGGGAAGAGCTGGTACAGGAGGTTCTGCAAGAATATGAAGTGTCAGAAGAACAGGCACGTCTGGATATCGGTCAATTTCTTACATATCTTGCAAAAGCGGGCGTTTTGGAATGAGGGATAAGAAAGGGACGCATCGATTCTGGGGTGTGCTGTTTTATCTGGCACTTATGGTCACGATTGTGTCTGCCTCTTATGCAGGCGTGAGGTTCTGCAGCAATCTGGTGACAGAACAGTCGTATGAAAGACTGCGGGATGCGGCGGAAGCGTTCGCAGTGGGGAGAAAAAACGGGCAGCAGGGAAAAGAAAAAAATAAAGAAGCAAAGGGAATGGAACGTGAGTCCGAAGCCGGGGATGACAGGCCGGAAGGCATCGATTTTGCAGAGCTTTCGAGCATCAATCCGGATATTTATGCCTGGATTCGGATACCGGATACGCAGATTGATTATCCGGTGCTGCAAAGAGAAGAAGATGACACTTATTATTTGAGACACAACAGCAGCGGAAGATATGCGTTTGCCGGAAGTATTTATACGGAAGAGGCAAACAGCAGGGATTTTAAAGATCCGATGACCGTGCTTTACGGGCACAACATGAGAGACGGCTCGATGTTCCAGAATCTTCATTTTTTTGAGGATGAAACATTTTTTGCGGAACATCCGGAATTTTTTATTTATTTGCCGGGCTACCGGCTGACATATGAAATTTTTGCGGCGTACCGCTTTGATGATACGCATCTGCTCGGGGCATTTGATTTTTCAAAGAAAAAGGGGCGAAGGGCGTATATCAGAGAAGTGTTTGCCGGGATTTCCATGGGACAGAATACAAGAGAGGATGTAAAGGTGACAGCAAAAGATAAACTTGTGACCCTGAGCACCTGCACATCCGATCAGGCAGACGGACGTTACCTGGTGCAGGCTGTTCTGAGAAAAAAAGAAAAAACCAGGCAGTAAAAAAGAGAAAGAAGGTGTGGGAATATGCAGACGGAAAAAAGAGCGGGCAGGGTGATGCGAAGTGTGGCGGCCGTTTTGGTGATCATTCTGGCAATCGTGGCACTTTTTCAGGGATTTCGTATGAGGGGGAAAGAGGCACTGTTTCGCAATGTGGCGGTGGAAACGGAAAATCTGCCGGAAGAAAAGCAAAGCGGAGACGACAGGGCAAAGATCGCATGCGAACAGGGAAAGGAGGTCACATATCAGGGAGAGAAGTATGTGTACAACGAAGATCTGGTGTCGATCCTTTTTCTTGGGGTAGATAAGGAAGCGTTTGAAGAGGGCGGCACGGTCGGAGATGGAAAAGCAGGTCAGGCAGATGCACTTTTTCTTCTTGTGCTGGATACGAAAACCGGAAAGAGCCGCCTGATCGCGATCTCACGAGATACGATGACGGATGTCAACGTCTATTCAGACCTTGGAAATTTTATCGGAACGGAAAAGCTGCAGCTCTGTCTTGCCTACACGTACGGGGACGGAAAGGAGAAGAGCTGTGAGAATACGGTGAGAGCCGTTTCCAGGCTGTTTTACGGGATGCCGGTCGCAGCGTATGCGGCACTGGATCTGGATGCCATTGCAGTGCTGACGGATGCAGTCGGCGGTGTGGAGGTGACGGTCACCAAAGATCTGACGATCCAGGATCCGTCCCTGAAAGAAGGAGAGAGAAAGGTGCTGACCGGAGAGCAGGCACAGTGGTATGTGCGAAGTCGTCTGGTGGAAGAAAAGGAAGCGACAGCGGATGCCAACAGTGACCGCATCGAGCGGCAGAAGCAGTATCTTGCAGCTTTTGGAGGAAAAGCGGCAGAGCAGTTTCGAAAGAATCCGCTTTTTTTGTTGACTCTGTATCAGAAAATCAAGGATTTTTCAGTCACGAATCTTTCAGCAGCCGAAGTGACGTATCTTGGAACCCTGCTTTTTCGAGGCGGTTTTCAGGATGCCGGTATTTTAAGCATCAAAGGAGAAGCATCCATGGGAGAGACTTATGCGGAATTTCATGTGGATGAGCAGGCAATGTATGAGATGGTTTTAGAGGTGTTTTATCGAAAGGCGGGGAAGGATCATGAAAAATAAAAAACTTTGGATCACGGCAGTTTTGCTGTCCGGTATGCTGGCACTTCCGGTCCAGGCGGCAGTGATAAGTCCTGGCAGTGAGAATGTAAGAAGAAGTACGGTGACAAAGACGGCCGTTTCACCGAAAACAGGAGAAGGTACGGGAGAGTCCGTGGCTCTTCTGCTTGCCTGTGTATCGGCATCGGCAGCCGTTTTTGCAGACCGGAAACGGAAAGAGAAGACGGAATGAAAAAATTAAGGTGGTTTGCGATCACACTTTTTCTGCTCTCAGTGGCGGTCTATGCACTGAATCAGAACCAGATCCGACGAAAAACAGACCAAACCATACCGAAAATATCCATGGATCAGGATGAGATCCAGGTGAGTGTCAAAGATCCGGAGAAAGTATGGAAAAAGGGAATCACAGCTTATGATGAAAAAGACGGCGATATCACGGATTCTCTGGTGATCGAGAGTGTATCGACTTTTCTGGAAAAAGGACGCAGACTGGTCTCCTATGCAGCATTTGACCGGGACGGCCACGTTGCGAAAGCATCCAGACAGCTGATCTACACGGATTATCATTCGCCGAAAATCTCCTGTGCAAAGCCATTTTCTTTCCCGGTCGGGACACAGGATATTCTGGATAGTGTCTATGCGACAGACTGCATCGACGGAGATATCTCAAATAAGGTGGAGATCACGGGGGATTCGGTGTTTTTCCTGAATATCGCCGGAGAATATGAAATCCGGCTGCAGGTGACAAACAGCTGCGGTGATATGGTGACGGTTCCGGTCATGCTTGAGATGGTGGATTACAGACAGCAGACGGAGAGGAGAAAGCATGCAGAAGCAGCAAAACAGGCGGATCTGACAGAAACAGAAAAAGCGACAGAAGAAACAGGGCAGAAAGAGACGGAAGGAGCAGAAAATGGAACAAAGGCGGGGTGAGTACAGGATGGATGGAGTGGACAGGGCACTGTCGTATACGGTTCTGACGGATGTTCTGCGGCAGTGGCTGGTGATTTTCTGTTTTGCCGTTTCTGCAGCATTGCTTGCGGCAGCTGTGATGCAGTGGCACTATCAGCCATCTTACACTTCCCAGGCGACACTTTATGTGACAAAAAAGGGACTTCCGAATAATGTCTATGACAATGAAAGTTCGGCACAGGTTATGGCGGAACATTTTGAGCAGATTTTAAACAGCAGTATTTTGCAGAAAAAAGTCGCAGAAGAGATACATCTTGCGGATTTTGCAGGCAGTGCATCGGCAGAGGCGGTGGAGGGAACGAATCTGATCAATCTGGCGGTCACTGCGGCCTCACCGGAGCTTTGCTTTAAACTGATGCAGTCTATTTTGAAAAATTACAGCCTGGTATCGGACTATATGACAGGTAATGCAATCCTGGAGATCTTAAAGGCACCGAAGATTCCGCTTACGCCGGATCAGCCGTTTGAGCGGCGAAATATCATGATCAAAGCATTTCTGGCTGCGGCAGCATGCTGGGTACTGATCTTCAGCGGGCTGTCCTGGCTGAAGGATACGATCCGCACGGAGGAAGACATTGAACAGAAGCTGGAGGCGAGACGTCTTGGTACGCTCTGGCATGAGCGGAACAGAAAAAAACGGACTGACATCCGCATAGACGATCCGCTGATCAGTTTCCGCTATATGGAATCCCTGCAAAAACTGACACAGCACGTCCAGAAAAAGATGGAGGAGCGAAAGGCACAGACGCTGCTTGTGACCAGTGTGCTGGAAAAAGAGGGCAGATCGACCGTGGCGGAAAATCTGGCACTGGCACTTTCGATGCGAAAAGAGAAGGTTTTTCTGTTAAATGCAGATTTCCGGAAGCAGAATGCGTCCTGGCTTGCCGATGAAGAAGGACATTTGAAAATAGAAAATTTTCAGAAATTGTTGGAGAACCTGAAAAAAGAGAATGATTATGTGATCATCGATACGCCGCCGTTTTTGCAGAATGCGGATACGGAGGAGATGGCACAGATGGCGGATGCGTCACTTCTGGTTGTTGCAGAGCACCGGGCACAGGCGAAAGATCTGAATGCGGCACTGGATCTTTTAAATGCACAGGGAGAGAAAAATCTTGGCTGTGTCTACAACAATGCACATGTGGAATTTTTAAAACCGATAGCCTCTTATGGCTATCAGTATGCATATCATTACGGCAGATATGGAGGACATTATGAACGGTGAGATGAGATTGGAGGATGGAAGGATCGACCTTACCTCTCTGGCAGAGACGATGTGGAAACAGGGCAGACGCTTCTGGTGGCTTTTGCTGCTTCTTGCAGGGATCGGGGCAGCTGCCTGTTCTTTTCTTGTGAAAAAAACTTATCAGCCGGTCTATACTGCATTTGCTGCTTATGCGGTGAGCAGTGATTCTGTCTATGCGGGAAATAAAAACTATGAGCAGAAAGTAGCAGAACAGATCGGCGTTGTGTTTCCTTATATTTTAACGAGCGATGTACTGCGGGAAAAAGTATGTGAAAAGATGGGGACAAAGACCATGCCGGGAAGTATCGATGCATCGGTGGTTCAAGATACTAATCTGATTACGATCCGGGCAAGGGCTGCAAGTGCCGGCAGGGCGTATGAACTTCTGCAGGCAGTGCTGGCATGTTACCCGGAAATCCTGCATCCGGTGACCGGTGTATTGAAGATGGAGCTTCTGGATGAATCCGGTGTGCCGCATCAGCCGGACAACATTCCGGATGGTCGAAGGGCAGCTCTTGAAGGGGCAGCGGGTGGAAGCCTGCTTTTTATTCTGATTGTGCTTTTTGGTGCCATGGCGAAAAAGACCGTCAGAAACCGGGAAGATCTGCAGAGACTGACGCAGATCCATTATCTGGGAAGTCTTCCGAAAACCAGGGCAAAAAAGAGATCGGCTGCCTTTTTAGATGCCCGGTATGCCATCTGTGCAAGACTGGAAAAGGAGCTGAAAAAGAAAAACATGCATACGCTTCTTGTCACCAGTGCCGTTGCCGGGGAAGGAAAGACCACCGTTGCCTGCAATCTGGCACTGGGGCTGGAAAAGAAAGGCTATTCGGTACTTCTGCTCGATGCGGACTTAAGAAAACCGGCTGTTTGCCGGACGATTCAGCTGGATTCTGGTACGGAAGGGGCGTATGAAGTCCTGACCGGGCAGAGAACGGCAGAGGAGGTAAAAATCCGCTGTCGAGATACACAGCTCTGTGTCATTGCAGGGACGAAAAGCCTGTCATCCACGCAGCAGATCCTTGGCACAGGGAAAATCGCAGAGATCATAAAACAGCTGGAAAAGGAGGCAGATCTGGTGATCGTGGACACACCGCCGGCCGGGATTTTGTCGGATGCGGCAATGCTTGCTTCCTGCGTGGACGGAGGTGTTTTTGTTGTAAGACAGGATTTTGCTGATGTAAGGATCCTGACGGAAGGAATAAGGGAACTTTCCGAAGCCGGAATGGAGTTTGCAGGGTGCATTTTAAATCAGACCGAACACAAATAGCAGTGGACAATGGGAACGGTTTCTTATATAATGAAAAGTATGGAATAAGATAACAGTTACTTAAGATAGATCTAAGGAGCGGATGAAATATCCGCTTTCTTCGATTCTGCAAGAAGAGAGGAAAGACATGACAATAAGAGAATGTTACGAAAAGACCGGGTCTGATTAAGAAAACATTTTGAAAAGATTTGGCAGCGAAGCGATGATCCAGAGATTTGCACTGAAGTTTTTAAAGGACGGCAGTTTTTCGGATCTGAAAAATGCCCTGGAAGCAAAAGATGGAGAAAGAGCTTTCCGTGCAGCTCACACGCTGAAAGGCGTATGCATCAACCTGGGATTTGACCGGCTTTATAACGTAAGTGCAGAGCTGACAGAGAAACTGCGAGGCAGAGAGATCGAAGAGAGCGAAGAGCTCTTTGAACAGGTTGAAAAAGAATACCATGCCCTGACTGCTGTATTAAAGCAGTACGAATCAGAACTTTAAAAAGATCGGAAGAAGATCGGATGCGAAAGAGAAAATTGCAGTGAGGAGATGAACTTATGGAATCGGCAAACGGTATAACAAGGCAGCAGGCAGAAGACGAAATGCAGCTTTTCAAGAAAGTCTTTACCGTTGTGCGGCTGCTGGATGGAGAACATCTGGAGCAGATGCATAAGAGATGCAAGCTGGACTGTAAAGACGAAAAAGAGAAAAGTGAGTGCTATGAAATATGGAATAAAGACCATCCGTGTGAAAACTGCACTTCCCTGCAGGCACTGTATCAGCGGACACAGAAGACCAAGCTTGAATTTATCGAGGATGAGCTTTATCAGGTCACTTCCAGATACATAAAAGTAGACGGAAGAGACTGCGTGATGGAGCTTGTCAAATACATGGACATGGATACGCTGGTGGATTCCCGTGGTTGTGAAAAGCTGGTCAATCAGCTGATCGAGTATGATCAGAGATTGTATAAAGATGCACTGACCGGTGTGTATAACCGTCGCTATTTTGAAGAGCAGATCAAGAAAAAGAATGAAAATGCCGGGGTGGCTGTCATTGATATGGATGACTTCAAACTGTGCAACGATACGCTCGGTCACAGTGTGGGAGATGCCGCACTCAGAACGATGGTAAAGACAGTTAAACACTGTATCCGCAAGACGGATATCCTGATCCGTTACGGTGGCGATGAGTTTATTCTGATTCTGGAGAACATCAAAAAAGAAAATTTTTTCAATAAACTGGTCCAGATCCAGAGTGATATCCATGCTGCAAACGTACCGGGATTTCCAAAGCTTCAGCTTTCGGTCAGTATCGGCGGAGTGATATCTTCAAAAGAGACGGTCGAGCATGCAGTTATGCAGGCAGATAAACTGATGTATCAGGCAAAAGAGCATAAAAATATGGTTGTTACGGAAGATAATGCCTCCTATGTTGCACCGGGAGTGGCAAACAGAAAGGCACGGCAGCAGATTCTGATCGTGGATGACTCGGAGATGAACCGTGCCATTCTTTCAGAGATGCTGAAAAAGGATTTTGATATTCTGGAGGCAGAAAACGGAAAAGAATGTCTGGATATCCTGCAGCAGTACGGCATGGGGATTTCCCTGGTGCTGCTTGATATCGTAATGCCGGTTGTGGATGGATTTGAAGTGCTGGATATGATGGTACATAACCGCTGGATCGAGGACATTCCGGTCATTATGATCTCCAGTGAGGATTCAGAACCTTATATCCGGCGTGCTTATGAGCTTGGCGTATCAGATTATATCAACCGTCCGTTTGATGCAAAAGTAGTATATCAGATGGTATATAATACAATCAAACTGTATGCAAAACAAAGAAAACTGGTGACGCTGGTTACCGATCAGATCTACGAAAAAGAAAAGAACAACCAGATGATGATCAGTATCCTAAGCCAGATCGTAGAATTTCGAAACGGTGAGAGCGGACTTCATGTATTACATATCAATATTTTATCAGAACTGCTTCTGGAGCGTCTGGTACAGAAGACGGATAAATATCAGATATCGGCACAGAGGCGTTCTCTGATCACGACGGCTTCTGCACTGCATGACATCGGCAAGATCGGCATCGATGACAAGATCCTCAATAAACCGGGCAGACTGACACCGGAAGAGTTTGATGAGATGAAAAAGCACACGATCATCGGAGAGTCTATCCTGAAAAACGTCGGTATTTATCAGAATGAAGAGCTGGTGCAGCTGGCCATGCAAATCTGCAGATGGCATCATGAGCGTTATGACGGCAGGGGCTATCCGGACGGACTGAAGGGCGAAGAGATCCCGATCGAAGTCCAGGTTGTATCGATCGCAGATGTCTATGATGCACTGGTAAGCGAACGTGTCTACAAAAAGGCATATTCGCATAAAAAAGCAGTGGAAATGATCCTGAACGGTGAGTGCGGACAGTTTAATCCTCTGCTGCTGGAGTGTCTGCAGGATATTCAGGACCGTATCGATGAAGAGTTTCAGAATGTAGAAAATCAGAGCGAAGAAGAGAATCAGGAGCGAAAGGTACACGATCAGATCATGGAGACGACGGTGCTGGGCTGAGAAAAAGAGGGCAGTACTGTTGCTCTGCCCTGGCATGACGCTGCTGTGCGGCTGTTCCAAAAAAGCTGCTCTGCCTTGACTTTTGATGCAAATTTTGATATGATTGCGTCAGTAGTCGCAATACATCAGGAGGAACTGTCCAAGGCAGATCTGGCAGGTGATGAACGATTTATACAACAAAACGAAAAGGTGGGATTTTTGATGAAACAGTTTACTTACACAATTCAGGATTCGATGGGTATCCATGCAAGACCGGCAGGTCTGCTTGTAAAAGCTGCAGCAGCATTCAAAGACACAACGATTGAGATCAGCAGCAACGGCAAAAAAGCTGACGTTAAGAGAATCATGGCAATCATGAGCATGGGCGTTAAGCAGGGTGCAGAAGTAACCGTTACCTGTGAAGGTGCGGATGAAGATGCAGCAGCAGAAGCTATGGAGAAATTCTTCAAAGAAAATCTGTAAGATTTACTGCCGTCAGGGAGACTGACAGAGTGATTTAAAAAAGTATAATGAAAGAAGCATGGCCGGAGACGGTTGTGCTTCTTTTTTAGGACAATAAGCGGGAATCCTCGGCAATTCAATTACCGAGATGAAAGTGCAG
>ERZ838118.1781-NODE-1781-length-25087-cov-3.684084_pt1 | contig 25087 bp, 21 predicted proteins | sample MGYA00519863_ERZ838118 | MGnify/ENA primary metagenome ERZ838118 (study PRJEB31850, sample SAMEA3708827) | human gut metagenome | biome: human gut; feature: human-associated habitat; material: faeces | place: China | collected 2014 ...
GAAAGGTTTGCTTCTGTACGAAATTCCTTCAAGTGATTTTTCAGTTGTAATTGTTCTTTCATACCCTCACCTCTAAAAGGCGGCAAACAAATCCAACAAATGCCAAAATTGCAAGAATGAAAAATAAAACGCTCAGTACCAAATCGCTCTTTCGTTTCATTTTGATAAAACGGACCAACCATTGTGTTGCAAGAATGCTAAAGTATATAACCCATGGACTATAAATCATAATATGGACAAGCATAGATGATAACCAAGAAAGCAGACAACACACTAAGGCACCAACTCTGCTTGCGTGACATCCTGCTTGATATGCCACTTCCATTTCAGCCAAATCTTTGTTGCGATGCTCTTTTCTGCTTGCATTTAAAATTTCTTCCTTTTTCATAGAACACCTCCGTTCCAAGTTTTCTTTGCATACTTTCATTATATTCATGCCAAGTTTTCTTGTCAATAGAGTTGATAAAAAAGTTATACAATATGATAGATAACTTTTTCATCGCTTCGACTATACTCGCAACGTAATGACTTCTTGAAAACTTGCCGAAAAGGAAACGCTGCCCTCTATCGACACACTGAAAAGGGCGGACCCTTTCGGTTCCGCCCTTCGTTTTTTTTAATTATTTTTTATGCCTCTGCCAGCTTCTTATAGGATGCATATTTATCCTTTGCATTTTCTGCTGCTTCCTTCAACAGAACCTCTGCGGTTTCGGGGAAGGTACGAACCAGAGAAGCGTAACGTACTTCACCCATCAGGAATTCATTGAAGTCCAGTGTAGGCTCCTTGGAATCCAGAATGAAGGGATTCTTGCCTTCCTTCTTGAGGTCGGGGTTGAAGCGATACAGATGCCAGTAACCTGCCTGAACAGCCAGCTTTGCTTCCAGCTGTGCATTTGCCATGCCCTTGGAAATACCGTGGTTGATACAAGGTGCGTAAGCAATAATCAGGGAAGGCCCTTTGTATGCCTCTGCTTCCTTCAGTGCCTTAATGAGCTGGTTGGGGTCTGCGCCCAGTGCAACCTGTGCAACATAGATGTAGCCATAGCTCATTGCCAGCATACCCAGATCCTTCTTTACAGTGGGCTTACCACCTGCGGCAAACTGTGCCACAGCGCCGATGGGGGTTGCCTTGGAGGACTGACCGCCTGTGTTGGAGTAAACCTCGGTATCTACAACCAGTACGTTTACGTCACGACCGCTTGCCAGAACGTGATCCAGACCGCCGTAGCCGATGTCGTATGCCCAGCCGTCACCGCCGTACATCCACATGGATTTCTTTGTCAGGTGTTCGCTGTTTTCCAGAATGAAGTCCTTCAGCTCTGCTGCTGCACCGTCAACCTTCAGCTCCTTCAGTGCTGCGATAACCGCACGGCTGTCAGCCTTGCTTCTGTCGCCGTTATCCCAGTTTTCCAGCCATGTTTCAGCTGCTGCCGCAAAATCTGTGCCTGCGGTCATTGCCAGCAGATCCTTTACCTTCATGGTTACGCGGTCTCTCTGCTGCTCTACAGCCAGAACCATACCAACGGAGAACTGTGCGTTATTTTCAAACAGGGAGTTGCTCCATGCGGGGCCCCAGCCTTCCTTGTTTGTGGTGTAAGGTACGCAGGGAGCTGCTGCACCCCAAGCCTGTGTACAGCCTGTTGCGTTTGCCAGATACATTCTGTCGCCGTAAAGCTGTGTCATCAGCTTCGCATAAGCTGTTTCGCCGCAGCCTGCACATGCGCCGGAGAATTCCAGCAGAGGCTGTTCGAACTGAGAGCCCTTTACGGTGAATTTGCTCATGGGGTTCTTCTTATCAGACAGGGTCAGGGAGAAGTCCCAGTTATCCTGTTCGTGCAGCTGTGTTTCCAGAGGATGCATCACAAGTGCCTTTTCCTTTGCAGGGCAGGCTGTTACGCAGACACCGCAGCCCTGACAATCCAGAGGGTCAACCTGCATACGGAATTTGTACTGCTTGATTTCGCCTGCGCCGTTTGCATCCAGAACTGCGTAGGATGCGGGAGCGTTTGCTGCTTCCTCCTCTGTCAGCAGGAAAGGACGGATTGCAGCGTGAGGGCAAACGTAGGAGCACTGGTTACACTGGATACATTTTGTTGCATCCCATGCGGGAACGTCAATCGCAACACCGCGTTTTTCAAATGCGGAGGTGCCAAGAGGAACTGTGCCGTCCTCTCTGCCTGCAAATACGGATACAGGCAGCAGGTCGCCCTTCAGTGCGTTCATGGGAAGCATCAGCTTTTCTACATATTCGGGAAGAACCTTCTTGATTGCTTCGTGATCTACATCCTTTGCATCCTTCCAGCTTGCGGGAACGTCAATCTTTGTCAGACCGGAAAGCCCTGCGTCAACAGCGGCATAGTTCATGTTGACAACCTTTTCGCCCTTCTTGCCGTAGGATTTTACGATAGCCGCCTTCATGTATGTAACTGCGTCATCAACGGGGATGATGTTTGCCAGCTTGAAGAATGCGGACTGCAAAATTGCGTTTGTCTTGTTACCCAGACCGATTTCCTTACCAATCTTGATTGCATCAATGGTGTAGAAGTGGATGTTGTTGTTTGCGATGGTTCTCTTTACCTCCGCAGACAGGTGATGATCCAGCTCTTCGGGTGTCCATGTGCAGTTCAGCAGGAAGGTGCCGCCGGGCTTGATTTCGGAAACGATATCATATTTTTCCATGTAGCTCTGGTTATGACAAGCAACGAAGTTTGCGTTCTTTGTTACCAGATAGCTGGAGCGGATGGGCTTGTCGCCGAAACGCAGGTGAGAACGTGTGATACCGCCGGATTTCTTTGTGTCATATTCAAAATAAGCCTGTGCGTATTTATCTGTGTGGTCACCGATGATCTTGATGGAGTTTTTGTTTGCGCCAACCGTACCGTCGGAGCCAAGACCCCAGAATTTGCAGGATACGGTGCTTGCGTCAGCCAGATCGGGCTCTGCGCCAACCTCGATGGAGCTGTTGGAAATATCATCAATGATACCAACGGTGAAGTGGTTTTTCTGTGCACCCTTCATGTTGTCAAATACTGCGATAATCTGTGCAGGAGTCACATCCTTGGAGGACAGACCGTATCTGCCTGCCAGAACCTTTGTTGTTCTGCCTGTTTCGATCAGTGCGGAACAAACATCGCCGTAAAGAGGCTCGCCCAGTGCGCCGGGTTCCTTTGTTCTGTCCAGAACGGTCAGAACCTTTACTGTTTCGGGCAGAGCTGCTGCGAAGTGTGCCAGAGAGAAGGGTCTGTACAGGTGAACCTGCAGGAAACCAACCTTTTCGCCCTTTGCGGTCAGGCTTTCCACAACCTCCTGTGCAACGCCTGTTACGGAGCCCATCGCTACGATAACATGCTCTGCGTCAGCTGCGCCGAAGTAGTTGAACAGCTTGTAATTTCTGCCTGTGATTTTGTTGATTTCGTTCATGTATTCCTCTACGATTTCAGGCAGTCTGGTGTAGAAGGGTGTGCATGCCTCTCTGTTCTGGAAGAATACGTCGGGGTTCTGTACGGTGGAGCGCTGTACGGGGTGTTCGGGATTCAGTGCATTCTTTCTGAATTTCTTCAGTGCCTCCTGATCCACCAGCTTTTCCAGATCCTCATAGTCCATTACTTCGATTTTCTGCAGCTCATGAGAGGTACGGAAACCATCGAAGAAGTGGATGAAGGGAACGCTGCCCTTGATTGCGGAAAGGTGTGCCACACCTGCCAAGTCCATAACCTCCTGTACGGATGCGGAGGAAAGCATTGCACAGCCAATCTGACGGCAGGACATAACGTCGGAGTGATCGCCGAAGATGGAGAAGGCATGTGTACCAACGGTTCTGGATGCAACGTGGAATACGCCGGGCTTCAGCTGCCCTGCGATTCTGTACATCGGGGGAATCATCAGCAGCAGCCCCTGAGATGCGGTATAGGTTGTTGCCAGTGTGCCTGCCTCCAGAGCGCCGTGCATTGCGCCTGCGGCACCTGCTTCGGATTCCAGCTCCAGCAGACGCACGGTCTGACCGAAGATATTCTTTTTGCCGTTTGCAGCCCAGCTGTCTACGTGCTCCGCCATAGGGGAGGAGGGAGTGATGGGGTAAATCGTTGCGACCTCTGTAAAGGCATAGGAAACGTATGCCGCAGCTTCATTACCATCCATGGTTTTCATCATTTTTGTGTTCATGGTGTGGACTCCTTTCATATAAATAATAAGGGATAGAAATAGTGATTTGTTATCCTGTATCGGGTTCCCGTTTGAATGGGAAATTGCTATCTTTTGTATATTTTATGTTAGATTATTGAAATTTTATTGTCAATACTGTACGAGAAAAAGAACTTGTATTTTGTGTACAAAATTAAATACTTGTGAGTTTTGCATTAAGAAAAGTACAAACGGATGTAATTTTTTGAAATCGTATGGAATTTTAAGGAAAAAACAGGCGAATTTCTCTGACAAAACAGGGAAAAAGCCTATCGGAAAAGGGGGAATAGAGCATGGAACCGGCAAGAGTGCGATTTCTGGAAGAGGGGGAGGAGCCTGTCCTTCCTAAGTGGACAAAGCTGCTGCCACAGCGGTGGAGACAGAGAAAAACAGTGGACACTTACCCGTACACACTGACACGAGTGGACGGGGTACTGACAGGCATTTTGCAGGCAGAGCGGACAGCTGCACTGACAGCAGATTGGAGAAGGGGGGCGGTGCGCCTTCTGGCTGCCCTGGAGGAAGCGGGTGCCGCCATCATTGTGCCGCCTGCCGAGGGAGAATTTCCCAGAGAGCGGCTTCCCTTTGCCGAGGGGCGCAGGCTGGCACAGCTTTTTGCCTTCGCGGGTGCGGCAGAGGCATTGCGCCGGCAGGGCAGAAATCCGGAGGAATCGGCATTTCTTCTGGCAGGGGGCGAGCCGCATATCTGGGGGAGGGTGCTTTCCTCTCTGGGAAATGAGGTGAATCGCCTTGCCATCTTTACGCAGGAGCCGGAAACGGCAGAGGGCGTGGTGCAGCGGCTTTATGCGGAGCGCGGCTTGATGGCGGAGGTCTTTTCCTCCCCGAAAAATGCTGCGCTTGGGGCGGCGGATGTGGTGCTTTCCTGCGGCATGGAGCAGCGTGCCTATGAGCATATTCTGAAGCGAGGGTGCATCTGGCTGGATTTCGCAGGCAATCGCCCTGTTCTGCGGCGGCTTAGGAGTCTGCGTCCGGATATTTCGGCGGCGGAGGGGTTCTTTTTCTGCATGGCGGCAGAGGGCGGAGAGCAGGCGGAGGGCAGGCTTGCCGAGGCAAGGGCATACCTTGGCTGCGAGGCGTTTCGGGAAGGCTTTTCGGCAGAGGATTGGGACGGGGAGCGGCTGTTTTCCGTCTTGCAGGAGAAGGGCTTTGCCGTTTCGGGTTTTTCCGCCTTTGGCAAAAGGGTAAAAATAAAGCTGCATCCGGATAAGAAGCCTTGATTTTTCAAGGAAAAAGCGTTGACAATCCGGTCGGAATCAGTATATAATATTACGATAGTTCGGGAGGGTAATCGCAAGCCTTCCTTTTTTCCTTGTCTGAAACGAGGAAAGCATGAAATGAGACTAAAACGAGGAGTGACACACCCATGACAGAAAAGAAAGTTGTTTTGACCTATGACGGTCTGAAAAACATGGAGGCGGAGCTGGAAAACCTGAAAACCGTCCGCAGAAAAGACGTAGCAGAAAAAATCAAAGAAGCAAGAGGTCAGGGTGACCTTTCCGAAAACGCCGAATATGATGCAGCGAAGGAAGAACAGGCAGAAATCGAAGCGCGTATCGTGCAGCTGGAAAAAATGCTGCGCAATGCGGAGGTTATCGATGAAGAAGAGGGTGCAAAGGATACCATCAGCCTGGGTACAACCGTAACGGTGCTGGATGTGGAATTTGACGAGGAAATGGAATACACCATTGTAGGCTCTGCGGAGGCAGACCCCATGAACGGCAGAATTTCCAACGAATCCCCTGTCGGCATGGCACTTCTGGGACATAAAAAGGACGATATCATTATGATTGAAACACCTGACGGCGAAGTGGAATTCAAGGTGCTGAAATTTACAAAATAAAACCATTACAAAAGAACGGACAGGAGGAAGAAAAGTGGCAGAAGAAAATAAGGAGTTGACCCAGCAGGAGCTGAGTGAACAGAATAGAATCAGAAGAGAAAAGCTGGCACAGATGCAGGAAGCAGGCAAGGACCCCTTCCAGATTGTAAAATATGATGTGACACACCACAGCGACGAAATCAGAGCGAACTTTGATGCGCTGGAAAATAAGGATGTTTGCATCGCAGGCAGACTGATGAGCAAGCGTATCATGGGGAAGGCATCCTTCTGCAATATTCAGGACAGAAACGGTCTGATGCAGTCCTATGTCAGCAAGAATGACATCGGCGAGGAGGATTACGCTGCATTCAAAAAATATGACATCGGTGATATCATCGGCATTAAGGGCTTTGTATTCAAAACAAAAACAGGCGAAATTTCCGTACATGCAAAAGAGGTTGTTCTGCTTTCCAAGAGCCTGCAGGTTCTGCCCGAAAAGTTCCATGGTCTGAAGGATCAGGAGCTGCGCTACAGACAGAGATATGTAGACCTGATTGTAAACCCCGAATCCAGAGATACCTTTATCAAGCGTTCCAAGATTATTACGGAAATCAGAAGATTTTTGGACGCAAAGGGCTTCTTAGAGGTAGAAACTCCCGTTTTGCAGACCATCCCCGGCGGTGCGTCCGCAAGACCCTTTATCACACACCATAATACACTGGATATTGATATGTACTGCCGTATCGCGCTGGAGCTGCCCCTGAAGAGACTGATTGTCGGCGGCTTTGAAAGAGTATATGAAATCGGTCGTGTATTCAGAAACGAGGGCATTTCCGTTCGTCATAACCCCGAATTCACCCTGATGGAGCTGTATCAGGCCTACACAGATTACAAGGGCATGATGGACATTACAGAAGAAATGTTCCGCACCGTAGCACAGAACGTGCTGGGCACAACAAAGATTACCTACGGCGGCTATGACCTGGATCTGGGTCAGCCCTTCGAAAGAATCACAATGACAGATGCCGTAAAGCAGTTTACAGGCGTTGATTTCGACCAGGTGAAGGATACAGAGGAAGCAAAGAAAATCGCGGCAGAAAAGGGCGTAGAATTTGAAGAACGCCATGTAAAGGGTGATATTCTGAACCTGTTCTTTGAAGAATTCGTAGAAAAGAACCTGATTCAGCCTACCTTCATCATTGATTACCCTGTAGAAATTTCTCCTCTGACAAAGAGAAAGCCCGACAAACCCGAATTTACAGAAAGATTCGAGCTGTTTATTGTCGGCAGAGAATACGGCAACGCTTACTCCGAGCTGAACGATCCCATCGACCAGCGTGCGCGTTTTGAATATCAGGAATATCTGCGCGAAAACGGTGACGATGAGGCAAATATGATTGATGAGGACTTCCTGACTGCTTTGGAATACGGTATGCCCCCTACAGGCGGTCTGGGTGTTGGTATCGACAGATTTGTTATGCTGCTGACGGAATCCGTTTCTATCAGAGACGTTATCCTGTTCCCGACAATGAAGCCACTGGACGCTGATAAGAAGGCATCCAAGACTTCCGAAGAAGTGCCTGCAGCAAAGGTCGCTGAGAGGGTTGATTTCTCCAACGTGAAGATTGAGCCGATTTTTGAAGAAACGGTAGATTTTGATACATTTGCAAAATCCGATTTCCGTGCGGTTAAGATTTTGGCTTGTGAGGCAGTTGCAAAATCCAAAAAGCTGCTGAAGTTTGTACTGGATGACGGCGAACGTAAGGATCGCGTGATTTTAAGCGGTATTCACGACTATTATGAGCCTGAGGAGCTGGTTGGTAAGACAGCAATCGCTATCGTGAACCTGCCCCCCAGAAAAATGATGGGCATTGATTCCGAGGGTATGCTGATTTCTGCAGTACACGAGGAAGACGGTCACGAGGGACTGAACCTTCTGATGGTTGATGACAGAATCCCGGCAGGGGCTAAGCTGTACTAATTTTATAGAGAGAAAAAATGAGGACTTCCCGCAGGGGAAGTCCTGTTTTTATGTGGTTATCGGCAGAAGGCTTGCTGAGAGACGGTGAAGATGATATTATGCTTTAAGAGCCTATTGGATATGAGGGAGTTAAAGTATGAGAAAAACCTTGTTATATTATGAACAAAATGCAGAAAATTTTATCCGTGAAACAAGGAATGTCGATTTTAGTGAGGTACAAGAGCTTTTTTTGAGCAAGCTGGAAAAGGGCGCTTTGATTTTAGATTTTGGCTGTGGTTCGGGGCGCAACACGAAATACTTTTCAGATAGAGGCTATCTCGTTGAGGCGGTAGATGGTTCTGCCGAGATGTGTCGGGCGGCAAGTCGATATACGGGTATTGAAGTGAAGCAAATGTTATTTCAGGAATTGGAGGAATATGAAAAGTATGATGGGATTTGGGCGTGTGCGTCCATTCTTCATTTAACCCATAATGAATTAAAAGAGGTGCTGAAAAAAATATTGCTTGCACTCAAGAAAGAGGGGATTGCCTATCTTTCATTCAAATATGGGACTTTTGAGGGAGAGCGCAGGGGAAGATATTTTCTTGATATAACAGAAGAAGCATTTACGGAACTGTTAAATGAAACAGGCGGCTTTGACATAGAGGAGAAATGGATTACCGGCGATGTTCGACCGGAAAGAGGAGACGAACGGTGGCTGAATCTGATTCTGAGAAAACGAAATGAAGGGTGATTGCAATGATAGTAAATTCGTGGACAAGAAGTGAGTATTATCGAATAAAGGCAGCCTTGCACGGAAAAGTTCCGACAAGAATGGAGCTTTTCAGAATGATGAAGGAGCCACAATATTTATCCTGCATAGAAAAATCTAAAGAGAATATTTTCAGACAGTACCTTGCTGCACTGGAGGAAATGGGCGAGTTGAGTGCAGAGGATGAAGAATTGAAAATGAGTAGGCTACAAAAAACAGGGCTTCTGAAAAGAAGTCCTGTTTTTATGCTAAAGTTCCTGCAGGCACAGCCTTTTTATCCAATACCTTTTCTGAATCGCATCCAGCCATTCCTGCGGCATGGCTTCATAATGATAATACAGCCCTGCCAGACCGCCTGCGATTGCGGCGGTGGTATCGGTATCATTGCCGAGGTTGACTGCGCGGAGCAGGCAGTCCCGAAAGCTATTGGTATGAAGCAGGCACCAGATTGCCGCCTCCAGAGCATGCAGGACGTAGCCGTCACTCTTGATTTCATCTTCGGGCAGGGAGAAAAATTCATTGAAGTCGCGCAATCTCCGAAAGTACATCAGCTCCGCAAGGCTTTCAGGCGTGTGATAAAATGCAAAGCCTTTTTCTAAGCCGCATTGGATACAGGTGATGAGATCGGCATTTTTTGGTGCCATTGTGGCGATGGCTTTTGCGATAAAATAATACAATCCGCTTGCGATATGACACCGCAGATGATTATGCGTAAGCCCTGTTGCCAGATGGATTTGCCGAAGGGCATCTGCATCCGAAATATCTTCCTTCTGGATGAAATACAGGCAGACAGGGAGAATTCGCATCAATGCGCCATTGCCGTTGGAATATTCGTCCGTTTCGCCGCAGATCGATGCCGTTCCTTTCGTTGATGCTCGCGAGGGTTGCGAGCGCCATACTGCTGTCATCCGTCCATGTGCCGGGGGGCATGTTATAGGTGCCGTAGCCCTCCATTTCGGTGACGGCTCCACGCTCCCGAAGCTCCTCTCTGCCGAGAAACTGAACGGGACACCCCAATGCGTCTCCGACCACCAGTCCCATCATGCCGTCTAAGACCATCTTTCTGTCGTTCATGTGCATGCTCCTTTCTGCATACCGTTCTTACCAATCCTCCCAGTAATCCTCTGCATTACTGCCATCCGGCATATAGCCGTCCCAGTCATCCATGAAATCCTCATAGCCTTCATAATCGTCGCAATCGGGCAGTTCGGGCTTCTTCTGCGATTTGGGGGCGGTGTATACGGGGGTGGGAGTTGTTTTGGCAGGCTGATTCTGCTCGGAAGATTTACTCTGTTCGGAGGGTTTATTCTGCGCAGCAGGCTGATTCTGACCGGAAACAGGCTTGCGCTTCGCACCTCTGTCGGAAGAAGCAAGCTGTTCTTCTCGACGAAAGATATGCTTATGCTGATCAAACAGAGAGCCATTAAGCGAAACAAACAGCGTTTCCTTTTGTGCCGTGGTGTCCAGTGTAAGCGTCAGCGCACCGCGGTGCGGATGCCATTTCGTGATGGTATACGAAAATACTGCGCCGTTTTCATAGGTTTGTATTGCGGTATCGCCATGGATGCTCCATGCCTGCCGTTCCCCTCTCGCGGTGTAATATACAAAGGTATCCTGTAGGGCGGACTGCATTTCCTCCTGTGAGGAATAAAGCGTTCTTTCTGCAAGATTGTTGCGGTCGGTAATCAAGCATGCGATACTGAGAATAAAAATGACCGCGACCCAGATAAGAATGGTGCTCCTTTTTTGTGACATTATCTGCTCCCCTCCAATCATTCCGTTTATTTTCCGAGCCTCTGCTTGGCGAGCATTTTTCTCTGATAAGCAGGGAAGTCCCTCTGTGCCAGCTCATATTCTGCCAGCTTTTCATCATATCTCTTTTTTGCATTTGAGGTTGCCATGATGATAAAGGAAACACCGGCAACAAGCCCGACAAAAAAATAAAAAGAGTCCATCAGGAAGAAACCGAAAGCGGCATCAAACAGACCGATGATGCCGATACCCATGTAAACCTTTTCGCCGGACCCCATTTTGTTTACCGGCTTTTCGGGCATCCGGATGCGGCTGAGAAGAAGCGCTTCTGTAGCAGGGTCTGGCTTTCTTCTGACGGTAGGGATGGGCTCCTGCCATTCCGCAGCTTCGACAGAGCAATCCCGTTCTGCTTCCTTTTTTGCCTCCATAAAGGCGACGAATGACATAAATTTCAGAAAATCCTTATCCATAGAAGGCTCCTCCTTTGCGAAAAAATAACTAATTTAAGCTTATCATAGAGGATTTTTGCGAGAAAAGCAAGTTGGCTGCAGTCAGTCCGCGGTTTTAAGGATTTCTGACGGGACAGGGGGAGAAGATGCAGATTTCCGCATCGGAGCAGGTTGGAAAATTCTGCCGGCGGCATGCAGAGGCGATTGACGACGAAAATCTTGAATTTATGCGGATGTTCGCATATACTGGAGATAGTATTTCAGACAGAGGACATCCTTTTGCGGCGCAATGCCTTTCTGTGCTGAGGGGATGCGGTGGAAAGGAAGTGAACGGCATGGCGATGGATGAGGAGCTTTACAGGCGATATCTTTGCGGCGATGAAGCGGGGCTTGTGGCATTGATGAAAAAATACGGCAATCCGCTGACCTTATATATCAACGGCTATCTGCATGACGTTCACGAAGCGGAGGATTTGATGATCGAAGTCTTTTCCTATTTATTTACGAAAAAGCCGCACATTCGAGACGGCGGCTTAAAGGCCTATCTGTATAAAGCGGCACGGCACATGGCTTTACGCGGCAAAAGCAGACGGCGGCTTTTCTTCAGTCTGGATAACCTGACCGAGGAGCCGGACGGACAGACGCTGGTGGAGGAGGTTGTCCGCACAAAGGAGCGGGATCGGATTCTGCATTTCTGCATGGCTGCGTTAAATCCGGATTATCGAGAGGCGCTTTATCTGGTCTATTTTGAGGGCATGAGCTATTTGCAGGCTGCTGAGGTCATGGGGAAAAGCGAGAAGCAGATTACCAATATGGTGTATCGGGGCAAGGGCCGTCTGCGCGGACTACTGGAACGGGAGGGAATCACAAATGCGGAGTCATGAGGAACGAATTGCAGAGGTAAAACGGCGGATTGCGGAAAAGGAGCGTCGGAGAAGGCAGCGGCAGGAACGGATTGCTGCCCTTTTCGGCGTGGCGGCGTGCCTTGCGGTAATCGTTGGGGTTTCCCTTTTTATGCCCGATATGGTCAATCGAATGGAGCCGGGCATATCCTCCGGCTTTGGAACAGCGGCAACAATGCTGGGCGGCAGTGCTGCGCTTGGATATATCGTGACCGGACTGCTCGCCTTTATCCTTGGTGTGTGTGTGACAATCGCGTGCTTCCGTATCTGTCTGCTGCATAAGGACGAACAGTCGGAGGAGCAAAAGGGGGACAATACGAATGGAACTTGCCGATAACTTTGTGCAATTCTCTGTTACCCTGCTGGGCTTTTGCCTGAGCGGGATGCGATATCTGAAGGGCAGAAGGCAGGCGTATTTTCTGCTGACCTGCTTTTATGGCTGTTTTGCGCTCGGCTCCCTGTACTGGACGCTGTATCTGTTTCTGTTCTCAAAAACGCCGCAGGTTTTTTATGTATCGGAGTTTGGCTGGGTGGCAAGCGTTATTTTTCTTTCTATTTTGCAATACTCCCTTTCCTCTGCGGAGGAAAGAGGCTTTGTGTGCCGAAGGGCGCGGATTGCCTTTCTGATAGGCGTTCCCTTATGTATATTTTACTGCACCTTTGGGGATGTTCTCTCGAATCTGCTTTGGTGCGGCATGATGATTGCTGTTTCCTATCATGCGATACGGGGGCTTACTTACGCGCGAACGCAGACGGGAGCGGCACGGCAGCTGCGATATTTCCATATCGGGGTGCTGTGCTATGTGGCGGCGGAATATATCCTTTGGACTTCCGGCTGCTTCCGGCAGGGGGATTCGGCTTTCTTTCTCTATTACGGGTTTGATGTTCTGCTGACGGGCTGCATATTCGCGCTGCTGCCTGCCACGGGAAGGGCGGTGCAGGCATGACATATATGGAAAATATTTTTATCTGTATGGCATCACCTCTGCTGATTGCCGCCCTGTGCATGGGAAAACGGCATACAGGGGCTTTTCTGTTCTGCTTTGCGGGAATGGGCATGTGTCTGCTTTCTGCATATCTCAATACCTTTCTCGCCGCGCTGTATGGGGCGGATGTCTTTGCCGCCACTGTGGAGATTGCGCCTGTGGTGGAGGAGGGGATGAAGCTGCTGCCGCTGCTCTTTTATCTTTTGGTATTTGAGCCGAAGGCGCGGCAGATTGGGATTGCCGCAGTGATTACTGCGCTTTCCTTTGCTACCTTTGAAAATATCTGCTATCTGATTCAAAACGGAGCCGCGTATTTCTCCTTTATTTTCTTCCGTGGTATCGGAACGGGAGCAATGCATGTCATTTGCGGAGCCATCGTCGGCGGCGGGCTTGCGTATGTGTGGCGGCGGACGTGGCTGAAAATTGCCGGAACCTGCGGACTGCTTGGGGCGGCGATTACCTTTCATGCAATTTATAACCTGCTGATTGCCTACGGCGGCACAGCGCAGTATATTGCGTATCTTTTGCCTGTGGGGATTCTGGCGGCAGGCAAGCTGATTTTTTTATTTTTTTTAAAAAAATTTGATTTTTAGGTGAGAGTTTTTCTGTTTTTTTGTACCTATATAAGTGAAAGGCTCTTTCTGCGGTGTCTGCATGGCGCAGAAAAAAGGAAGGAGCGGGACACGGAAAAGGAAATGACATGACAGCAATGGAGGGAGGAAAAACGAATGAAAAAACAAAGAAAACGGATTTACACGGCACTGCTTTGCACCTGCTTCCTGTTTTCTACGGCTTCTGTGCCGGTATCGGCGGCAGAAACGGAGCAGGAGGAAATGACTACCCTGTCAAACAGAAGCGGAGAGGCGGAGGTTTCCACGGCGGCGGATTTGACTTCCGCGCTAGGAGACAGCAACATTTCCAAGATTACACTGGAGCAAGATATTCCTATCAGTGATACACTGACGGTCAACCGCGCTGTGACGCTGGATTTGAACGGCTTTGTGCTGCAAAGGACGGGTGAAGGCAGTGTAATCAAGGTGGAGCAAGGCGGCGAACTGACGATTGCGGACAGTAACAAAAACACAGCGCATAAATTTGCCCAGAACACCAACGGTTTGTGGGAACTGGTCGATGGTAGCAGTACCAGCAGTAAAACCGTCAACGGCGGCATTATCACCGGCGGCAAGGCACAAAACGGCGGCGGCGTGTATGTCGCGCCCGGCGGAAAGCTGCATATGACCGGGGGCAGCATTGTCGGCTGTCAGGCTAAAGATGGTGGTGGCGTGTATCTTGACGATGACAGCCAAACAGATGCATCCAGCGAATTTACCATGACAGACAGCAGCATTATCGGCTGTACGGCGAGCGGGTATGGTGGCGGTGTAGCGGTTAATCCGGCATGCAAATTCACGATGGATAATGACTCTGAGATTCGCAGCTGCACTGCACGACTCGGCGGCGGTGTGTACACTGACAACAGCGATGCAAATGGACCTGGTGTATTTACCCTGCGTAACGGTGCTATCCTTTCGTGTACGGCTAATCCGTCAGACTATTTGTTCTCTCAGGGTGGCGGCGTTTATAATTTAGGCGCATTTATTATGAAGAGTGGTACAATTAAAGGCTGCACTGCCATAAAGGAGAGACCGACCGGTGGGGTGCTTAACCGCAGGGAGTTCACCATGAGCGGCGGCATGATTGGTAAAGAGGACAAGACTGACGAAAGTCATGTGTACAATGATGCTACTGAAGCGGCTGTACTTACCATAAGCGGCGCTGCAACAATCTATACAAACGTAGCCAATGATAGCAGATGGAACGCTGACGGCGGTAAGGTTTTCGGTGAAGTGACAAATGCCGTTAAAAACTGGAGTAGTGCGGTAATCGCAGGCACCGAGGGGGTTGCCGGCAGGACTGAGTTTAAGGGAAAGGTTACCAACAATTGCATTATCGAAAAGGGTCAATTTACAGGCGATGTTACGAATGATGGCGGTGGTACAATCAAGGGTGGCGTATTTACGGGCAGTGTCACGAACAACTTAGGGGCGATTTTAGGCGGTGATTTCAGCAAAGCGACCCTGAGCGGTAAACTTGCCATCACCTTTGAACCGAACAATGGAGGTATTAGCAGCAGCCAGAAGGTGGTTTGGAGTAAGGACGGAGCAACACTTGAAGTTCCGACCACCGAGCCAACCAAAGAGGGGCATACGTTTGAGGGCTGGTGTTACGATAACAACGGCGTAAATAAAAAATGGGATTTTAAAACGGATAAAGCCAGATATACCATGACCCTTACAGCGCAGTGGGAAGCAAATACATACACCGTGACGGTGAAAAATGATGGAAACGGCACTGCATCGGCTGCCCCTGCTTCTGCAAAGATGGGCGAGGAAGTAAGACTGACCCCTATGCCAAACAGCGGCTATCATTTTAAGGAGTGGGAGGTTATTTCCGGCAATGTGAAAATCGAGGACAACAAATTTACCATGCCGGCAGAGAATGTAACCGTAAAGGCAATCTTTGAAAGGAATGCAAGCAGCAGCGGCGGCGGTGGCGGCGGCACGACCTACTACACGCTGACCTTTGAAACCAACGGCGGCGGCAGTATGCAGGCAATCCGCGCCGCTCGCGGCAAAACGCTTGACCTTTCCGCCTATACCCCGATGCGTGACGGCTATGACTTCGGCGGCTGGTATGCCGACAAGGATTTGACGCAGAGGATTACGGAAATCAAGCTGAGCGGCAGCAAAACGGTTTATGCAGACTGGAAAAAGAGAGAGCCGGACGCAGTGAAGAATCCCTTTGCGGATGTCAATGCAGGCGATTGGTTTTATCGGGATGTTTTGTTTAGCTACGAAAAGGGTCTGATGTCCGGCATGGATGCGGCAGCCTTTGCGCCCTATGCGAACACCACCCGTGCGCAGATTGCGGTAATTTTCTACCGCATGGAGGGCAGCCCTGCTGTCGAGGGAGAAAACAGCTTTACCGATGTTGTGCGTGATTCCGGTACGGCATGGTTTTATGATGCGGTGACATGGGCACAGCAAAACGGCATTATGGGCGGCTACGGCAACAGCAGCTTTGCCCCGAATGATCCGATTACCCGTGAACAGCTTGCGGCGATTTTCTATCGCTACGCGCAGTATAAGGGCTATGATACCACACAGGGCGGCATGGCAATTCGGGAGTTCGACGATTACGAGAGCATTTCCGATTATGCGATGGGCGCTATGGCGTGGGCGGTGAATACCGGCCTTGTAAAGGGCGACAGCAATCTCCTTTATCCGAAGGGCACTGCTACGCGTGCCGAGATTGCGGCGCTGTTCCACCGCTTCGCTGAAAACGGAATGAAATAAGCAAACAAAAAGCAGAAGCTCCTGCGAAAAAGGAGTTTCTGCTTTTTTATTGGCGTTATACCTTCAAAACGAAATGGTTTTTATGAAAATCCAGAAGACCCTCATCCCGCATTTTCCCAAGCTCCAGAGAAAGTCCGCTGCGCTCCACCGCGAGGTAATCCGCAAGCTGCTGTCTGGAAAAGGGAATATCAAATTCATATTTTCCGAGCCGCTGTGCCTCTGCGGAAAAATAGGACATCAGCTTTGCGCGCGTTGTGCGCTGCCCCATGTGGGTCAGCTTTTCGCTGAAGCGCAGGTTTTTCTCTGCAAGCTCGCCAAGCAGATTTCGGATGATATGGCTATGATGCGTGCAGGCGGAGGAGCACACATGCAGCACACGCTTTATGTTCAAATACAGCACCGTAACAGCCGTTTCTGCCACAACGCTTACATTCAGCACAGAGCCGGGCGCGCAGGCATAGGCGGCGGCAAAGGTCTGCCCCACCCCTGCCTTGGAAATGATGTTGCGGTTGCCCCAGATGTCCTCCTGTATGATTAGAACACTGCCGGACAGCACCAGACCGATGGCATCTGCCGTATCCCCAATGCGCAGCAGCAGGGCATCCTTGGGAAAGCTTTCCCTTCTTGTTTCCAGACAGGAGAGCATTGCGGTCAGTTCCTCCTCGGAAACGCCCGAAAAAAGCTGAGAGGAACGGATGATGGGAAAAAATTCTTTCATAAAAACCCTCTTTTCGTTGAAAATTCAACAGACTTGTTGAATTTAGCATACTATAATGAAAACAAAAAAGCAAGGAGGTTTTTATTGTGAAAAGAAGAATCATTGAAATTGATCAGAATAAATGCAATGGCTGCGGTGCTTGTGCCGCCGCTTGTCACGAAGGCGCAATCGCTATGGTAAACGGGAAGGCGCAGCTGATGCGCGATGACTACTGCGATGGTCTGGGCGATTGCCTGCCTACCTGCCCCACTGCCGCGATTACCTTTGTGGAGCGCGAAGCGGCAGCGTATGATGAAAAGGCAGTGGAGGAAAATAAGCGCAGAAGGCTGCAGGAAAAAATGCAGACAGAAGGGATGACACTCCCCTGCGGATGTCCGGGAAGTCAGTCCAGAACGATTGCACACGAAGAATCCGCCGTGGCTTGCAATACAGAGGCGGTCAGCCGCCTGTCCCAGTGGCCTGTGCAGATTAAGCTGGTTCCCACACGCGCACCGTATTTTGACGGCGCAAAGCTGCTGATTGCCGCAGACTGCACCGCGTATGCCTATGCCGCCTTCCACGAAAAATTCATCAAGGGGCATATCACCCTTGTGGGCTGTCCGAAGCTGGACAGTGTGGATTATTCCGAGAAGCTGACCGAAATCATTCGCGAGAATGATATCAAAAGTGTCACCATTGTCCGCATGGAGGTTCCCTGCTGCGGTGGTCTGGAATTTGCGGCAAAAACGGCATTACAGCAGAGTGGAAAATTTATTCCATGGCAGGTTGTGACCATCTCCACAGATGGCAGAATTCTGGATTAAAAAAGAAGAATAAAGAGGATAAAAAAGGAAGAGAGGCGATTGTATGAAAAATAGGATGTTTTGTTTTCAGTGTGAGCAGACGGCAGGATGTACCGGCTGTACGGGAAATGCAGGCGTTTGCGGCAAAACCGCTGATGTGGCACAGCTGCAGGATGAGCTGACAGGGGCGCTGATTGGGCTTGCGCGCGCAACGGACAATGCCCCCGATGTGAATGACGGCACATGGCGGCTGATGATAGAGGGATTATTTACCACCGTTACAAATGTAAGCTTCAACGAAAAGACATTGCGCGAGCTGATTGACCGCGTACATGCGGAAAAGGCAAGGCTTGTGCCTGACTGTTCGGACTGCGCTGCTCCGTGCGGGCGCGCTGCCGATTACGATATGGCAAGGCTCTGGAATGCGCAGGAGGATATCCGCAGCCTGAAATCACTGATTCTGTTCGGGGTGCGCGGCATGGCGGCCTATGCGCATCATGCTCTGGTGCTGGGCTATACCGATGATGCGGTGAACGATTTCTTTGCAAAGGCGCTTTTTGCTGTTGGCGAGGATTGGGGCATGGAGGAGCTGCTGCCCATCGTGATGGAGGTCGGTGAGAAAAACCTCAAGTGCATGGCGCTTCTGGATCAGGCGAATACTGAACGCTATGGCACGTCTGTACCTGTTACCGTTCCGCTGACTGTGGAAAAGGGGCCGTTTATTGTGATTTCCGGTCACGATCTGCATGATCTCAAGCTGCTGTTGGAGCAGACCGAGGGCAGGGGTATCAATATTTATACCCATGGCGAAATGCTGCCTGCACATGGTTATCCCGAATTGAAAAAGTATGCGCATCTCAAGGGCAACTTCGGCACAGCATGGCAGAATCAGCAGAAGGAATTTGCAGAGCTGCCTGCGCCGGTGCTGTTTACCACCAACTGCCTGATGCCGCCGAAGGCAAGCTATGCCGACCGCGTATTCACCACAGAGGTGGTATCCTATCCCGAAATGACGCATATCGGTGCGGATAAGGACTTCACTCCTGTGATCGAAAAGGCACTGGAGCTGGGCGGTTATGCCGAGGATAGAATGTTTACAGGCATCAATGGCGGCAATACAGTGATGACAGGCTTTGCCCGCGGTACTGTGCTTGGGGTGGCGGATAAAGTCATCGAGGCTGTGAAAGCCGGCGCAATCAGACATTTCTTCCTTGTTGCAGGCTGCGATGGGGCGCGTCCCGGACGCAATTACTATACGGAGTTCGTAAAACAGACCCCTGCGGATACGGTTGTGCTGACGCTTGCCTGTGGCAAATACCGCTTCAATGACCTTGACCTTGGCACCATTGGCGGTCTGCCCCGTCTGATGGATATCGGGCAGTGCAATGATGCTTACAGTGCGATTCAGATTGCCGTTGCGCTTGCCGATGCGTTCGGCTGCGGCGTGAATGATTTGCCGCTGTCTATGGTGCTTTCCTGGTATGAGCAGAAGGCGGTGTGCATCCTGCTGACCCTGCTGTATTTGGGCATCAAGAATATTCGCCTTGGCCCGACCCTGCCGGCATTTGTTTCGCCCAATGTGCTGCAGTACCTTGTGGAGAATTTCGGGATTGCACCAATCACGACTCCGGAGGAGGATTTGAAGCAGCTGCTGCAGGAGGCTTAAAATAAGATATCTCTCATGAAAAGGCAATCCCCTTGGATTGCCTTTTTTTATTGTAGTGCCTTTAAACGAAACAAAACCACCCTCTTACGAAAAAATATTACAAATTAGGATATTTTTTATAAATTAAGGTTGTAATAGAAATCCCTTTTTACTATAATTCAAATTGCATAAAATAATAAATTCCGCAGAAAACAAGCATAATTCGGCAAAGTAGGCGAAAGCCTATGACGCAAAGCTACAGGGCCTTTCAACTGGCAGCCAGCTGCAAAAAAACGAGCATTGCCGGATAGGGGCGGTGCTTTTTCTGTTTGTGAAGAAAAAAGGAATTTATTCGCATTGGGTATAAAGAAAGTACAGATAAAGGGAGGAAAAAATATGAAGAAAAATTATTATGCGAAGGCACTTGCGCTGACCGTAGCGGCAAGTATGGTTTCTGTGCCGGCATTCGCGGCGGAGGGGACGGACGACCCTCAGGCACAGGAGAAAACGGTGGAGCAGGACGAGCAGAAAGGGGAAAAATCTGCAGAGGAAGAGCAGGAAAAGACCGAGCAGTTCGTAAAGGAAAAAAAGATAGAAGATGGAATTTCCGCAGCTTCTGATGATGACCAAGAAACTGCCGTTGCAGAAGGGGAAGTTTTTGCAAAAGGGGTCTGCGGTGCAACTGAAGAAGATGAGGTTTCGTGGGAACTGGTAAAGAATGACGATGCATTATACTGCAAGGCGGAAGAAAACGGATATTCCTACGCAACAACAGATGAAGACGGATACGAAAAGGTAGATGGCTATACCTTGACCATTTCGGGGGAAGGCAACATTGCAGATTACTACGGGAAAAATATTACGATTGATAGCTTTGAGGGGGATATTGCTCCTTGGAGAAGAGCCTTACTCAGCGATGCCGAGGCTGACAGAACAACACAGGAGGTTGTTCCAATCACAAAGGTTATTGTAGAAGATGGCATTACAGGAATCGGTACAGATGCATTTTCTTATTTGGCGCTGAATGGGACAATTACATTTAATGAAAACGTAACCTATTACGGCAGCGGTGTTTATTCGTACTGCCCTTTGATTACGACGGTTGATTTTACAAATTTCAAGCCTAAAAATGTTTCGGATTATTGGATACCGGGTCATGAAATGCTGACAGGCAGTGCCGTTCCTTACGGATTTTTTGACAGAGATAAAAGCCTGAATACCTGTATAGTAGACGGAAAAACCTACACCGGTGAGCTTGCCCTGCCGGAACGGATTGACACCATCTGTACGGCGGCATTCCGCGGAACAGGATTTGACACTATCAATTTTGACAATGGCTTGAAGGATATAAAAGAAGTAGGCCCCTATGGCATGAGTAATCTGGCAAATATTGATACATTTACCTATCCGGGGAATGTGGACTTTTATAGCGGCGAGAGTCCCAACGGCAACAAAACGTCCAGTGTTGTATTAACTGGAAGCAGCATAAAAAAACTGATTATTCAGAAGGATGTAAAGGAATTGCCTGACGCTTTTGCTTATCAGCTGAAAGCGTTAGAGGAAGTTATCTTTGAGGGAGAAATAGAAAGTATTGGCTCGAATGCCTTCGGCGGATGCGAAAAGCTGGAATCCGTAGAGCTTGGTAAAGTGAAATCGATGGGGAATGGTGTATTTATCAACTGTCCTTCTCTGAAGTCCCTTAAAATCGAAGAGGATGAGAACTTGGTTCTTTCTTCTAATACCGTAGCGAGCTGGGGAACAAACTGGCCCGGTGCCGCACCCTTGGAAACCTTTGAACTGGGTGCAGGGACAATCAATTTCAACCTGAACGGGAAAAAGGATACTCTTAAAGAGGTAAAGCTTGGTGACGGGGTTAAGGATATTCCCGATTATTTTTTAAGTGGATGTACCAAATTGGAAACACTTGAAATCGGGAACGGCATTACAAAAATCGGGAAGCATGCTTTTGAACAGACAGATATCACAAGTATTACGATTCCGGACAGCGTAACAGCTATCGGGGAACAGGCATTTAACGGATGTACTTCTCTTACGGAGGTAAATATTCCAAAGAATTCTAAACTTGAAACAATTGGAGACGGTGCATTTTATGATACAAGAGTGCTGAAAATGTATCTTCCCGGCGGAGTAAAAACGCTTGGCAGCGGTGCTTTCCAGAGAACACCTGTGGAAATTTATGATATGAGTGATGTCTATTCTTCTGATTTTACCATCGGGGATTGGTGCATCAACAACTGGTATGATACTAAAAACGGCGAAGTGAAACCTGAATGGGCAGATAAGCATAAGGATATTTATGTAAATAACAACGACATCTTAAATGCCTTATTAGCTGACAGGAAAGCCGGTTCTGTGACTAAAACCTGCTATGTGACAAACGGCGGAACAGTTGATATGACAAAAACAGGCTTTGCAGCTGTTTCTCGTCCAGGTTATACTGTGGAATGGCACCAGAAAGCAAATTTTTCCGATGAGGCATATACAGGTGAGCCTCAGAACGGCGGAAATTATTATGCAAAATGGACTTTGAATGATTCTACGAATACGATTGAAGTTACTTATGACGCGAATATCAGCGGCGTAACGGCAAAAACGTATGCTGAAATTAAAGGCAATGAGCATTTTGCAAAAGCAAGCAGCTTTAGCCGTGCCGGCTATACATTTACCGGATGGAATACCGCGGCAAATGGCACAGGCACAGCCTATGCGGTTGGTGAGAAGATTCCCAGCACCAAAAGCATTACCGTTTATGCACAGTGGAAGCTGAATGCACCTACAGTTTCCGTAACAGGCAATGCGACAAAGCAGTATGACGGCGAGAATGTTACCCTCACAGCGGCAACGCCTGTTTCCGGTGTTACATATCAGTGGCAGAAGGACGGCGTAGCTATTGGTGATGCAACAGATGCCACATATACCGTGAAAAATGTTGCGGACAGCGGAAGCTATACCGTTGAGATTACGGATACAGAAGGTAAAACAGCCGTAAGCAGTGCGACAGCAATTTCCATTACAAAGAAAGAGGTAGCAGTGCCTACGGTGGAAAGCAAGACCTATAACGGCACGGTATTGACAGCAGATGTAACCGGAACAGCTGATTACGATGTTACAAAAAATGACGGCGGAAAGAATGCCGGTGCGTATGATGTTGTTTTAACCTTGAAGGATGCGGATAATTATAAGTGGGCTGACAGCGAAGAAGCTGCAAAAACGATTCCTTTTACAGTTGCACCCAAGAAAGTAGAATTAACTGTAGATAATAGCACATTGAAAGGTGCAGGCAGTGTTACATTTACGGTTGACGGCGTTTGTGAAGGAGATACAGCAAAGGTTGTATGCGACGTTAACAGCATTAAGGTAGAGGGCTTAAAGGCTTCTTTGCCGAATGCAACCATGGAGTATACATTTACAACAGACATGGGCGGCAATTATGAACCTGCAAGCTGTGTTGTTTCCGTAACACGCAGAAAATCCTCGTCTTCTTCCTCTGACACTTCTGCCCCGACCTACGGCGTAAGCACAGGCAAGACGGAAAACGGCGAAATCTCCGTTACCCCCGCGAAGGCAGAAGCCGGCGAAACAGTGACCATCAAGGCAACCCCCGACAGCGGCTATCAGCTGGACAAGATGACGGTAAAGGACAAAAACAACAGCACCGTAAAGCTGAAAAAGGTGGACGATAACGAATATACATTTACCATGCCCGTCGGCAAGGTTTCCGTGGATGCGACATTCGTGCAGAAGGATGCGGCGGATGATAGCAACGCGGCTGAAGCAGGCAAGACCATTAAGCTGCAAATCGGCAGCTGTATCGTTAACGTGGATAACGAAGCGGTGATTTACGATGCTGCACCCGTCATCCGCAATGACAGAACTCTGGTGCCTATCAGAATTATCACCGAGGCTCTGGGCGGCAAGGTGGATTGGAACGGCGCGACCAAAGAGGTTACGCTCTCTATCAACGATAAGGAAATCAAGATGACCATCGGCAAGATGCTTGAAAAATACGGCGTTGCACCTATTATCATCGACGGACGTACCTTCGTACCCGTGCGCTTCGTGGCAGATGAGCTTGGCGCAGAGGTTGCTTGGGATGAGGCAACCAAAACAGTGACAATCAAAACCGCTCGATAAGGCAATTCGGCGTTCATCAGAAATGGTGAACGCCATTTTTTTGTCCCGTTTGCGAAAAAGTATTTGACAACAGGGGGGGTTTTTGATATACTAACTATTGCAGTAGGCGTTTTGTGGAGATGTACTCAAGAGGCTGAAGAGGTGCCCCTGCTAAGGGTATAGGTCATTAACGTGGCGCGAGGGTTCAAATCCCTCCATCTCCGTAGAAAAGAGACTATCGAAGGATAGTCTTTTTTATTTTGCAAAATGGAACCCTTTTTTGTGGCGCAGTGTAAATCCCATTTTAATTTAATAGGAAGCTTTTTGGCGTTTCGATTCCCCGAAACGTCTTTTTTTATACCTTGAGACTCCCTGAGACTTGGCAGCTGCTATTCTCCATGACAGAAAGGAGGAGAGCAAAATGTATGTTACAGGGGACACGATTATCCGCTTTGCGACCGTTCTGGGAGCATTAGGCACACTTGGAGCCCTGCTTTACCGCAGCTTTCACTGGATGGAGCAGCAGAAGGCGCAGCAGGCGGAAATCGAGAACATCAAAAAGGAGCAGTGCGTTATATGCTACGGGCTTTTGGCAACACTGGACGGGCTCAAGCAGCTTGGCGCAAACGGCAATGTCAGTGATGCCTATCAGAGACTGGAAAAGCATCTGAATCAATCGGCGCACGAATGAAAGGGGGAAATGAAATGAAGGAATTCTGGAGAGAAGCCGTCGGAAATCTGCTGACGGTGAAAAGTATTGTAACATTGGTGCTGACGCTGGTATTTTCCGTTCTGGCAGTCACAAGCCGCATTGACGGCGGGCAGTTTCTGAATATTTTTTCGATTGTGATTGCATTTTATTTCGGCACACAGCACAGGAAAAGCATGACACAGGAAGTGACACAGGAAAAGGGGGATGCGGAATGACGGGGCATGAATTGGTTGCGTTTGCGAGAGGAAAGCTTGGCACGCCTTATGTTTATGGCATGAAGGGCGAGGTGCTGACACAAAAGACGTATGACCGGCTGAGAATCCTCTTTGGGCCTCTGGTCTGGGAGAGCGACGCGGCGAAAATCGGACAGGTTTGTGTAGATTGCAGTGGTCTGATTTCGTGGGGGACAGGCATCCTCCGCAATTCGCAGGGCTATCATGACACAGCGGATGCGGTATTCCCCATCGCGACCATCGGGCAGGCACCCATTGGGGCGGCGGTCTGGCGCAAGGGGCATATCGGCATTTACATCGGCGGCGGAAAATACATCGCGGCGGACGGCAGTGCCTACGGCGTGCGAATCGGCGCTGTTGCGGGCAGCGGCTTTACGCATTGGTTTCGCTTGAAGGATATTGCCTATGAAAGAAAGGAGGACGAAATGGTTACAAAGGAAACGATTTTTTATAATGATAAGGCGTATACCGTCAGCCTCATCCGCAAGGACGGCGTAACATACCTGAAGACCAGAGATATTGCGGAGATTTTAGGCTTAGCGGTCGGCAACAGGGGAAAGGCACCGGTCTTGGCAGACAAGCCTACTGGGGTCGACACAGTCGCCCCCTAAGTCGAAATCAGGATTTCGACTTGTTGAAACAGAAGAATAAACCGATAAGTTCCATC
>ERZ838118.1789-NODE-1789-length-25035-cov-36.550520_pt1 | contig 25035 bp, 24 predicted proteins | sample MGYA00519863_ERZ838118 | MGnify/ENA primary metagenome ERZ838118 (study PRJEB31850, sample SAMEA3708827) | human gut metagenome | biome: human gut; feature: human-associated habitat; material: faeces | place: China | collected 2014 ...
AACATCATTCGTCCCGATAACATCATTCGTCCCGATAACATCATTCGTCCCGATAGCATTCACCCTGAAGAATGCATTCATCCTGGAAAAAAGACCTTGATGTTTTCGAAAAACATCAAGGTCTTTTTCCCAAACACAATAGTCTTTTCCTGAAAGCCGGAAGAGTTTTCCGAAAACACTTTAGTGCGTTTTTGCGCTGCATTTCTTTCGCGGCTCTCTTTTCCGCTAAGGTTCTCCCAAGTATTTCACGATGATTTCCACTTCTTGCTTCAGGTAGCAATGGCGGTATTTGTTGTAGCCTGTGGCGTTGAGTTCTTCCGTCAGGCGAGGGATACGCTGTATCCAGCGGTAGAGGTTTTGCAGGGCGGCTCCAGGTTCGCGTCCGGGGCAATAGAGGGATGCCAGTTCTGCCTTGTCATAAGTGCGGATGGCGAATGTTTCTTCTTCTTTCTTCATTATTTTTTTACTATGGTTACTTATTGTTTTCTGATATAAAGATAGTAATAAAATGTCTGATTATCAAATGATTAGTGAGGTTTATTTCGACATGTTCCATCCTTTTGGGAAGACGTTGGGAGATGTGTCAAAACTCCCCTTTTATTGAAATCACCCTCGCTACAACTACCTGTGGCGAGGGTGACTTTTTGTTTATGAGAGTTTCGACACACCCTTCTCCGAATGATGTATGGGTGTTTTTGGGGGGTAAGTCTTTCTCGTGGCAAATGGGGAAAGTCGGTTATAGGGATTCGATTTCTGTAAGGGAAAGGCCGGTGACTTGCATGATTTGTTCAGAGGTCATTCCCAAAGATTTCAGGTTGCGGGCCATTTTCAATTTTTCTTCTCGCCGTCCCTTCTCAATGCCCTTCTCAATTCCTTCTTCAAAACCTTCTTCACTGCCTTTCTTTGCTGCATAGTCGATGGTAGCCAAATAATCACGGTAAGCGTTCACACTATTTTCATAGCGCACGCGGTCTTCTTCGGAGAGAGAATGGACATCGACAATCTCTTCCAACTTCTCAAATACGGCTTTCTGAGCTTTAAAAGGCATACGATTCAATGTTTCCATGTTATTTAATACAAATATCCAACGTTCAAAATCTGTTTCGCACTCTGTTTCTGTCTTATTAAACAGGGGTAACGCGATAAAGATTTGCCTCAGTTTGTCCGAAAATAATTTTCCGGTCTCGCGGTCGGTCAATATAACATCGGTGCGCAACTTATGGTTCTCGTCCAACAGGAAATTGATGAAGAAGACTCCGTACACCGCTTTTATATCGAACTTCCAACCCTCTCCCTTCACGCCCTGACGGACAATGGCATGAGAAAGGTAATACAGAGCACGTTCCTTGAAATAGACCTGGGAGCGGTTTTGCATCTCCACGATTATCTTCTCGCCCGTGTCCGTGGTGCAGAAGATGTCATAGATGGCAATACGCTCTCCCGGATACTCGGGCAACTGCTCATTGTTCAGAAAGGTAAGGTCGGTTATCACCCGTTCTCCCTCCAATAAATCATTTAAGAACTCGATTAACAACTCCTTGGATACTTCTTGACCGAATATTTTCTTGAAGCCGTAATCGGTGAACGGATTGATAAACTTGCCCATTATGTTTTCTGTGTTTCTACAACGGACAAAGATAATGATTTATATGGAAAAGGCATTCGGTGTGGTCTGTTTTTTTAGAGGTGGAGTCGATGTTTCTCAAATGCTCTCGTTGAAAGCAAGTTTTCATGACCATTCGTTACCTTTCTCCACCAGCTCCGACGAAGCCCGACAATGGCTTCTCTCACCGTCGTATCTTTGTCATGTAATCACAGAGTAACCGGTACTTGAGATTTCGAAGATATCAGTATAAACCATTAAAAATTAGAAGATTATGTCAAAGTCAGTATCTTATTCAGTTGTACCTCGTAAAAACCCGCAGGAACCCGAAGCGGGAGTCCGTTTCTATGCTCAGGCTCAGGCCAGCGGTGATGTTACAGTTCGCGAGATGTCGGAACGAATTCAGAGAACCTGTACCGTGACGCGTGCTGATGTGGCGGCAGTGCTCACAGCGTTGGAAGATGTGATTGTGGAAGCGCTGAGCGCAGGTGAGATTGTACGTCTGGCGGATTTGGGCACGTTTCAGATTGGTGTGAGCGGCAAGGGGGCCGATTCCGAAGACAAGTATGATGTTTCCATGATTAATAAGGCGCGTATCAATTTCCGTCCCGGACTGGCGTTGAGCGGCATGCTGACGGCGTTGTCGTTCAGCAAGGTGAACAAGCTGCCTAAGAAGGATGATGATAAGCCTAAAGAGGAAGTCTCCGGTGTAAACGAGGGCTAACCTCTGAGGGGGTGTCAAAACTAAAATGGTCTATTGGGGGGTGAGCGAACCTCGCCTCTACTAATAAAATGAGAGCATTATAAACGTTTTGACACATCCCTCGGAAATCGTTTCGGAATAGAGTTTTAATCATTTTAAAAAGGAGGAAATATGAAAAACTTGATTATTAAAATTTTGGAGTGCATTATGCTGCTCCTCAGAGCCAAGAGAAGAAAGAATGAGAGAGATTAACCTGATTGTAGTCCACTGTTCCGCCACATGTGCGGACAGGGACTTTACTGAAAATGACTTGGAGGTGTGCCATCGGCGCCGTGGATTCAATGGGGCGGGCTATCATTTCTATATCCGCAAGAATGGGGATATTAAGAATACGCGCTCCCTAGAGAAGCCGGGGGCACATGCGCTGGGTTACAATGCGTGCAGCATCGGTATTTGCTATGAAGGCGGACTGGATGCCCGTTATCGTCCTGCAGATACGCGCACCGAATGGCAGAAACACTCCTTGAGGGTGCTGATTCGTACGCTGTTGATGGATTATCCCGGTTGCCGGGTGTGCGGACATCGGGATTTGAGTCCCGACCGCAACGGAGACGGACGCATCAGCCCTGAGGAGTGGGTGAAGGAATGTCCCTGTTTTGAGGTGACAAGTAAATTATATGAGTAAAATATTTGTATAGTTTATACTTGGATAAACACAAATCCCCTTCCGTTATGTTAAATAATTAACATTGCGTGAAGGGGATTTTATAGTTATCTATTATGTAACTAAATCTTGAAATCTTATTTATTTACTTTTTTCGTCGTATCCATAACCGTATCCGTAGGTTCTTCCATAGCCGTATTTGCCATACGTGCCATATCCGTACTTCTTGGTTTTGATGTCCACATCGTTGATAATGGTGCACAGGTTGGGCAACTTCTTCAGGTCTCTCAGTTCATTGATAAACAGATAGCCTGCTTTGGGCGTATATCCGGCACGGCATACATAAATGCTCATATCTGCCACACGCGAAATCAGTTGGGTGTCGGTCACCATGCCGATAGGGGCGGTATCGAGTATCACGTAGTCGAATTCCTTTTTCAACCGGTCGATAGCCTGTACCAGCGAGTCGCGTGCCACCAGCTCTGTCGGGTTGGGAGGGATGGCGCCACCGGGCAGGATGTAGAGGTTGGGGGTGACATTGGACTGTTGCAGCAACGACATCAGGTCGGTGTGTTCCGGGTCGGCAAGGTAGCGGGTGATACCGTCTTCCTTGTGCGACATCTGGAAGGCTTTGTTCAGTCCCGGCTTGCGGATATCCAGTCCCACGATGACCACTTTCTTGCCCAGCAGGGCGAAGCTGATGGCGAGGTTGGCAGATACAAACGACTTTCCTTCACCACTGGTGGTAGAGGTGACCAGTACTACCTTCTGGTTGCTGCCTAGCATATACTGCACGTTGGTGCGGACATTGCGGAAGGTTTCGGCCATCATGTCGTTCTGGTTTTCGTGTACCACCACCGAGCCTTCTTTCGGCATGTTGTCTGATGCGGGAATATCACCGATGATGGGTACGGTAGTCAGTTTCTCTACATCCGAGCGGTCTTCTATCTTGTACTTCAGCAGTTCGATGATATAAATGATGCCCACCGGGATGGCGATTCCCAGAACGAAGGCAATCAGGTAGATGAGCTTGCCTTTGGGAGAGACGGGCAGCAGACCGGCTTGTGCCTCGTCCACAATGCGGGCGTTGTTGGCGGTAGAAGCCAGTGTAATGGCGTTCTCTTCGCGTTTCTGCAACAGCATGAGGTACAGTCCCGCCTTGATTTCCTGTTGGCGCGAGATGCTCACCAACTGGCGTTCCTGGCCCGGTGCGCTGGTAATTCGTCCGGCGTATTTTCCTGCCTGGCGTTCAAGGTCGGCTTTGGTAATCATCAGTCCTTTCTGCACGCTCAGGATGGTGGTCTGCACATTGCTGCGCATGGCGCGGATGCTGGCATCCAGATTCACCACCACAGGGTTGCTTTCCGAAGAGGTGCGGAGGAGGCGCTTGCGCTCCAGCAGCATTTCATTGTAGCGGTTGATGAGCTCGGTCAGCCCGGTATCCGTCAGACCTACGTTGACCGGCAATACTTCGTAGGCATGGTCGGGGTTATTGGCATATTCTGCCAGGAATTGCACCAAGCGGAGCTGTGTGCTGTTCTCGGCACGTTTCTTTTCGTATTCGGAGTTCTCGCTGAGTGCCAGTTGTGCGTCACTCTTCAGGTCGGTCAGTCCGGCATCGCGCTTGAAGGTTTCCAGTTCTTTTTCAGTGGTTCCCAGCTCTCCATTGATGATTTTGATACGCTCGTCGATGAACTCGGCAGTCTTGCTGGCCACTTCATTCTTGTCGTCGTTGGCATCGCGGTTATAGATTTCTATCAGCTTGTTGATGAAGTCCACTCCGCGTTGGGGGCTGGTGTTCTCCAAAGAGATTTGGGCAATCGTCGTGGTTTTGGAGGTCGGTTCCACCGAAAGGGCATTCGCATATCCGTCTGCTACGATGCGTGGGGCTGCCACGGTGACGGTGATGGTCTGTTCCTTTTCAATGGCTGTCGAATCGCCGGGAGTGAAGCTGAATGTACCGTAGGGGGTGGTGAGCAGGGCAGGGAGCTTTTCAAACTCCTGTGTGAATTCTTGTTCGTCTATTTCTGTGTTGACACTCAGTTTGCTTCCGGGTTTCACTGTCATTTCGATGACTGCTACGCCGCCGGGCAGTTTTTCCGCCTCCTCGGGAGTGAGCCACACTTTTACCGGCGTGTCCTTGTAGAGTTCTATAGGACGGAGGTTCTCACGGGTTCTGTAGTTGATATACAGGTCCAGTTCCTCCACCACTTTCTTCAGCAGGGTGCGTGAGTGCAGCACTTCCACTTCATTGTCGAAGTTGCTGGTGGACGAGTAGAAACCGAGGTCTTCCAAATCGCCCAGTCCGCTGCTGGCACTACTGTTCTTCTTGTTGTCCTTGATAATGACAGAGCCGGTAATGCTATACACCGGTGTGGTGTAGTGCAGATAAATCCATCCTCCTATCAGGCATACCACGATGCTGGCAACAAACCATTTCCAGTGAATGAGGTATTTGAAGAAAAGGGCTTTGTAGTCCACCTGTTCTTCTTGTTCGGTATAAAGGTCGTCGTATAAATTTTCTTTCATAATGAAATCAGGTTGTTTTATCGGGAAATAGTAACAATAAGGCTAGCCAGTGACACGAGGGTACCCACAATGGAGAACCAGATGGTGGTACTGTTACTGATGCCGGCATTCTTGGCTTTGGTCTTGTTGGGGGTGACATAAATCACATCGTTCTGCTGCAGGTAGTAATAGGGAGACAGCACGATGCTTGCGTCGTTCATGTTCAGGGGGATGATTTCACGGTGTCCCTGTGCATTCTCGCGGATGAGTTTCACATTGTCACGCTGTCCGTAGATGGTCATGTCTCCGGCCATGGCAAGCGCTTCAAACAGGTTTACTTTTTCGTTGGTAATGACGAATGTGCCGGGTTTGGTGACTTCTCCCATGACGGAGATTTTATAGTTGGCCATGCGCACGTTGACGATGGGTGCTTCCGTGATATAGGTCTTCAGCTTTTCTCTAATCAGGTTCTCAGCTTCGCTCTTGGTCAGTCCGCCGATGTGCAGGGTACCTAATACGGGGAAGTCGATGTTGCCGTTGTTGTCTACCAGGTATTGCTGCAATACGGGTTGGCTGGTCAGGCTTCTGTTCTGGTTGCTGACGGCAGTAGCTACGGTGAGGTTGAATGGTGCTGCTGTTTCCGGGTCCGTAGTATTGACCGTGATGGTCAGCAAGTCCTTGGGCATGATGCGGGCATCATAAAGGGGAGTGTTCTGGCTGGAAGTGTCCAGAAACTCGGATGCTTGCAAATAAGGGACTTGTTTGTAAGCGGAACAGCCTGCCAATACGAAGGCAAGGAGAACCAGCAAGGCATAATTCATCTTTTTCATTTGTCTATTCGTTTTTTATGTTTTATCTTTGATTAGTTAATAAGCTTGTTTGTCTTTACGGAGTGCATTCGCCACTGTCTTATAAATAATGTAGAGGTCGAGCATGAACGTCCAATGTTCCATATACCAGATGTCCGCTTTCACGCGTCCTTCCATCTGACTCAGTTCGCGGGTCTCTCCGCGGAAGCCGGTCACTTGCGCCCAGCCTGTGATGCCCGGCTTGATAAAGTGGCGCACCATGTATTTATTAATCAGTTGAGAGTATTCTTCCGTATGTTTCAGCATGTGGGGACGAGGGCCGACGATGGACATGTCGCCCAGCAACACATTGATGAACTGGGGAAGCTCGTCGACGTTGGTCTTGCGCATAAAGTTGCCGAACTTTGTCTTGCGCGGGTCATTGATGGTGGCCTGCACCTTGTCCGCATCCTTGTTTACCTTCATCGAGCGGAATTTATAGCACCAGAATTCTTTGCCGTTCAGTCCGTTTCTTTTCTGCTTGAAAAAGATGGGACCCGGTGAGGTGGTCTTAATAACTGCACTGACTATCAGGAAAATGACAGGGAAAAGGGTGCAGAGGAACAAGAGTGAGAAAAGAAAGTCGAAGGTGCGTTTTATCATCCTGTTCTCAAAACTGCTGAGGGGCTCTTCGTGCAGCCGCAGGATGGGCACACTGCCTATCAGACCGAAGCTCATGCGGTGGTGAAGGTAGTTGCGCACATTGGGCACACTGTAGAAATGTACCAGATTGTTTTCGCAATAATTGATGACCGGCACAATGCAGCTGCCCATGGAAGAGGGGAGGCTGCAATAGAGCTGCTCCACACGGTGGAGTTTCAGATAGTCGATGGCTTCTTCAGGCTTGCCCAGATAAGGACAGGAGGCCGGGAAATTTTCGTTGGGGACGGAATCGAAATAACCGATTACGCGGTATCCGCTGGTGGGGTCGTTGGTCATCTCGTGATAAAGCTCTGCCATGTTCTCCGTGCTTCCCATATAGACTGCCGTGCGTGAGTTGCCTCCGTGCCTTCTGTATATTTTAATGCTGGAGCGGAAGGCCAGCCGGTAGCAAATGAGGCAGATGGCAAATAACAGATAAAAAATGATAAAAAAAGAATGGGAGTATTCACCGAAATCTGCCAGGGTGAAAGTAGCCATGGACAGTAGTATAAAATAGAACATGTTGCGCAGACTGTGTTGCACCACTTGGTCGGCACGTACGCCGCGACGGTGCAGGATGATGCCTCTCGAAATGGTGCAGGCAAAATAGCACAAACTGAAAAGAACCAGAATCTGGGGTAGTGTTCCGTTAAATACTTTTTGTTCTAAATAAGTAGTCCATAAGATATACAGTGAAACAAAAAGGATGTTCAAAATGGCTAAATCCCCTATGATCACTGCCGACTTTAATGCTTTGTTAAATCTTTGAACCTGTATCATGTTTTTACTTTTCCTTAGCCCCTTCCTTCTGTCATGTATTGAAGGCTGTTCGGGGTAGCTACAATTATATGTTAGATAATCTTTATTTTGTCGGAAGTTGTCTCAGATGGCTGTAATTCCCACTTTTGACGTAACCTCTTTTATGCGGGGGCAAAGTTATACATTAATAACCGCATTAACAAATTCTTCTTTGCTTTTTTTATATAAACGTTAATTTTGCGATAATATTTAAAAATATTCTTTACTACTTGGAAAATATAGAAAAAGTCTTGTATTATAAAAAATAAGGCGGCTCTTTATTTCATCACAAATGCAATTTATTCATGGAGAAACGCTTGGAAGACATCTGTTTTTTTACTTATCTTTGCAATTACAAACTAATCTTATAAAAACATGTTAATTGACCTATTAAAATCCTCTTATTTCTCGCTCTTCCTCATTGTGGCGCTGGGCTTCATGTTGGGAAGAATCAAGATTAAAGGGCTGTCGCTGGATGTGTCGGCCGTTATTTTCATCGCGTTGCTGTTCGGGCATTTCGGCGTTATCATTCCCAAGGAGTTAGGAAACTTCGGTCTGGTGCTTTTCATCTTTACGATTGGTATACAGGCAGGACCGGGATTTTTCGATTCCTTCAGGAGCAAGGGAAAAACATTGATTATCCTGACCGTACTCATCATTCTGTCGGCCAGTCTGACAGCGGTGGGGCTGAAATATGCTTTTGACATAGATACGCCTAGTGTGGTGGGCTTGATAGCGGGGGCGCTGACCAGTACTCCGGGACTTGCGGTGGCTATTGACAGCACCAATTCGCCTTTGGCTTCCATAGCCTACGGTATCGCTTATCCGTTTGGTGTCATCGGTGTGATTTTGTTTGTGAAACTGTTGCCGAAGATTATGCGTGTGGATTTGGATAAGGAGGCACGCAGGCTGGAGGCGGAGCGTCGCGGCAGTTTCCCCGAGCTGGGTACTTGCATTTTCCGTGTGACAAACCGTGCCGTGTTCGGACGGACACTGGCACAGATTAATGCGCGTGCCATGACAGGGGCGGTGGTGTCGCGTGTGAAGCACGAAAAAGAGATTCTGATGCCGAAGGCCGGAACGCTGTTGCAGGAAGGAGACTATGTGCAGGCGGTGGGCAGCGAGGAGGCGTTGCAGCAGTTTGCGGTGCTGGTGGGCGAACGCCAGGAAGGGGAATTGCCACTAGACCATACACAAGAGATAGAGTCATTGTTGCTGACTAAGAAAGATATGATAAACAAGCAGTTGGGAGACTTGAACCTGCAACGCAACTTCGGTTGTACGGTGACTCGTATTCGCCGAAGCGGTATCGACCTTTCTCCGTCGCCCGAACTGGAACTGAAGTTTGGTGACAAACTGATGGTGGTGGGCGAGAAGGAAGGATTGAGAGGCGTGGCACGTTTGTTGGGCAATAATGCCAAACAGTTGTCTGATACGGACTTTTTCCCCATTGCTATGGGGATTGTGCTGGGCGTGTTGTTCGGTAAGCTGAATCTTTCTTTCCCCGGCGGACTTTCTTTCTCTCCGGGACTGACGGGAGGCGTGCTGATGGTAGCATTGGTGCTGAGCGCTGTGGGCAAGACAGGGCCTATCCTGTGGTCTATGTCGGGGCCTGCCAACCAGCTGTTGCGCCAGTTGGGTTTGCTGCTGTTCCTGGCGGAAGTGGGAACATCGGCAGGAAAGAATCTTGTGGCCACATTTGAGGAAAGCGGTATGCTGCTGTTCGGAGTGGGAGCCGCCATTACCCTTGTGCCTATGCTGATAGCCGTTCTGGTGGGGCGGTTGGTATTCAAGATTAGTCTGCTGGACTTGTTGGGTACCATTACGGGCGGTATGACCAGTACCCCGGGACTTGCCGCTGCCGACTCGATGGTGGACAGCAATATTCCGAGTGTGGCATACGCTACAGTCTATCCGATAGCTATGGTGGTGCTGATACTCTTTATCCAGATTATCGCTTCTGCGGTATACTAGGAGATAATAAAAATAAGATATGAAGGTTTTTTTTACGTTATTGTTTGTCTGGCTCCTCGGAAGTACGGCCTTGTGGGGACAACCTGCCGATATGGTATGGAACAGCCAAAGCCGGAATTCATCCGGCTCCATGCCTTGCGGCGGTGGAGATATCGGCATGAATGTGTGGGTAGAGGACGATGATGTCCTCTTCTATCTGTGCCGCAGCGGTTCGTTCGACGAAAACAACACGCTGTTGAAACAGGGGCGTTTCCGCATTCGGCTTACCCCCAATCCGTTTACCGGCCGGAGTGATTTCCGCCAGACACTTCACCTGAAAGACGGATATGTTTCCGTTACCACTCCGGTAGGACAGATGCATATCTGGGTGGATGTGTTCCACCCTGTGGTGCACGTGGAGGTGGAAACCAAAGAAGTGACATCCATGCGTGTCAATTATGAAAGCTGGAGGACGACGAATCGGGTGATGAACCGGGAGGAGGGGCGGCAGTGCTCCTATGCGGGAGAATGGCTCGGAACGGCGGTCACCGCACACGACTCCATCCTGGTGGGGGAAGAGAATCTGACTTTTTTCCATCGAAATGCCTCGCATACTGTTGTCGATGCCGCCATAAAGCAGCAAGGCCTGGAAAGCGAGGCTTCTCATTTATACAACCCGCTGAGAGATTTGATATTCGGAGGCCGCATTTCGGGCGACTTGATATTCAGCGGCACACGCCGGGGGCATTACTGCGGGACGGAGTATGAGGCATGGATTTATAAAAGCAGGAAACCCGCTAACAGACAGTCTTTCAGAATCACCCTGCATGCGGCACAGACTGCTGCCGTGGCTGACTGGGAAGCCGGACTGGAGAAGACGGAAAAGGAACTGCATGCGGCAAAGGACAAAGAGGCGAGCCGCCGTTGGTGGAATGAGTTTTGGCAACGCAGTTTCGTGCGGGCGGAAGGAGAAGCGGCCCATGCTGCACGCAACTATGACCTGTATCGCTATATGGCAGCCTGCAATGCGTTCGGACAATGGCCGGCAAAGCCCAACGGAGGACTGTTTACGTTCGACCCTTCGACTACCGGACGCGACTCGCAACTCACCCCCGACTACCGAAAGGGAGGGGCGGGTACGCTGACGGCACACGAGATGGCGATGGCCTATTGGCCGATGCTGAAAAACGGAGATACCGACCTGATGAAAACCTTGTTTGAGTGCTACCATCGCCTGTTGCCGGTGGCGCAACTCCGTTCGCAGGTGTATTGGGGATACTCCGGAGCCTGTTTTAGCGAAGAGACGGAAAATTTCGGCCTGGTGAATCCGGTGGCGTATGGACTGAACCGTCCCGAAGGTTTTGATAAGGGGCGGGAGTATCATCCTTCTTTAGAGTATGAATGGGACGGCGTGTTGCAGACATGCCGCATGATGCTGGATGCCGTGCGCTATGACAGTGTGGACATCAGCCGGTACATTCCGCTGATAGAGGGCTCGCTGAATTTCTTCGACACCTATTATCGCGGCATGGCAGCCCGCCGTGGCTACAGCGATTTGGACGGAAAAGGCAAGTTGGTGTTGTATCCGGCTTCGGCAGGGGCTACCTATAAGATGGCCTACAATCCGTCTTCGACCATCGCCGCACTCCGTTCGGTGCTGGAAGCCTATGGACGCAAGCCCGATATGCTGGCGCGTATTCCTGCCATTCCCATGCGCACAGAGGATGGAAAAGAGATGATTTTTCCGGCTGAAGTGTGGGAGCGGACAGGCGATACCGGCATACCTCAGTTGTTGCCTGTCTTTCCGTGGAGAATATATGGAGTGGGCAGGGAAGGACTGGAGACGGCACGCAATACTTATCTACATGGCAGGGAGGTGCAGCAGAGCCGTGCGCAGGGCAGAGAGAAGCTGGACAATGTGTGGGCAGCCTGTCTGGGACTGACGGACCAGGCATCCGGGTTGACTTTGGAAAGACTCTCCGACGGCCCTTATCGTTTCCCTGCTTTCCGGCAGACTAATGATGCATGGACGCCCGATTTGAATGAAGGGAACAGCGGTATGATGGGGATGCAGGAGATGCTGTTGCAGGAGGTGAATGGAAAACTTCTGCTTTTCCCGGCATGGCCTCGCGAGTGGGATGTGCACTTCAAACTGCATGCTCCGGGCAAGACAACCGTGGAGGCGGAATGGAAAGGGGGAAAGCTGGTGAATCTGACAGTGATTCCCAAAGAGCGGGAAAAAGACGTGGTCAACTGTCTGGGCGGTAAATAACCGCCCGGATACAGTGACTTTATTGCCATCCTCCTCCCAAGGCTTTATAGAGTCTCACCATGGTGATTTGTTTGTCTCTGACGGCATTGCTCAATCCTATTTGCGCATCAAAATAGCTACGCTGTGCATCAAGCACATCCAAATAACCAATCACTCCGTTGATATACTGCAATTGCGCCAGTTCCATGTTGGTTTTGGAAGAACGTTCCAACTGCAACCGTGATTCATAGATTTCCTTTATCTTGTTGAAATCGACAATCGCATTGCGGGCATCCTTGAAAGCGGTCAGCACAGATTTCTCGTAACTGTAGCACTCTTGTTCGTAGGCGGCCTTTTTAGCCTTTACGATGGCGCGGTTCTTACCCATGGCAAAGATGGGGCCGAGCAGATTGGCACTCAGGTAGTGGATGGGCGATTTCAGCAAGTCAGACATTTCCTCGCTCTCTAGTCCGTATTGTGCCGTGAGCGATAATTTCGGAAACATGTTGGTATAGGCGATGCCTACAGCGGCATTGGCAGCAATCAACTTCTGTTCGGCCTGACGCACATCGGGACGACGTTCCAATAAAGTGGACGGCAGGCCGATGGTGAGACTTTCGGGCAATTTCACTTCGTCGGGCATGATGGAACGCTGAATACGTCCGGGATATTCTCCCGCCAGAAAAGCGATGTCGTTTTCCTTGATGGAGATTTTGCGTTCCAGGTCGGGGACCAATGTGGCGGTGCGGGCATATTCCACTTGTGCCTGCTGATAGGAAGTCTCGGAAGTGAGACCGCCCTCGAAACGGAGTTTGGCCAGGCGGACACCTTCCTGACGCGCATTCAGGGTCTGCTTGACGATAGCCAGCTCATTATCGAGCGCCACCAGTTCGAAATAAGATTGAGCAACTTCTGCTATCAGGCTCATCTTCAGTGCACGTTGTGCCTCTATGCTTCCCAAAAAGTCGGCCATGCTCTTGTCTTTTGCCCAACGGAGGTTGCCCCATAAGTCCACTTCCCAGCTGACAGTGGCTTTGGCTCCTGTCTCGGGGTCGTTGCTGTATTTGTCGCCTCCGTAGTTGGAAGCCTCTTTCTGAGTGTACACGCTCCCGTTCAGTTGCGGAAAGAGATTGGCAAAGTCAATTCGTTTCATGGCAGCCAGTTCCTTGACGCGGGCTGCGGCTATCTTGATATCTTTGTTGTGCTCCAGTGTCTTGTCAATCAACTTTTGAAGCGTGGTGTCGGTATAGATTTCCCACCACTGCATTTCGGCAATGGTGAGCGTATCCTGTTGGGTAGAGTCCAGTTGCTCCGGCAAATGCAGTTCGGGACGCGTATAGTGTTTCCCTATCTGGCAGGAACTGAATGTGAGCGTTGCAGCAGCTATATATAATAATGTATATTTCAATTTCATAACTCTTCAATTATTAGCGTTTCATTTTTGCTTTCATCTTATAAATCAGGACAAAGAAGAACGGCACCAGCAGGATGCCCACTGTCACGGCGCAAATCATTCCGAAGAAGACGCCTGTACCGATGGCCTGGCGGCTGGCAGAGCCCGGACCGCTGGCGATGACCATGGGCAGCATGCCGAGGATGAATGCCAGTGAGGTCATCAGGATGGGACGGAAACGGAGCTGGGAGGCATGAAGGGCGGCTTGAACCACATCTGCACCGTGGTCTACCTGCTCTTTGGCGAACTCCACAATCAGAATGGCATTCTTGGCTGCCAGACCCACCAGCATGACAAGCCCAATCTGGAAATATACATCATTTTCCAATCCGCATCCCAACACACCCAGATAGGCACCCAGCGCTGCCACCGGCAGAGAGAGCAGGACGGCAACCGGGACCATCCAACTTTCGTAAAGGGCGGCAAGGAAGAGGAATACAAACATGAATACCAGTCCCAAGACGATTCCTGTCTGGCCTCCTGCCTGTTTTTCCTGATAGGAAAGTCCGCTCCATTCCACACCGATATTGTCGGGCAGGTGCTCGCGGGCAATCTGTTCCATAATTTCCATCGCCTGACCGGAACTGTAACCGTCGGCGGCTTCACCGCGAATCACGGAGCTGTTGAACATATTGAAGCGCTTGATGCTTCCCGGGCCGGTGGTGTAGGATGTGGTTCCCAGTGACGTCAGCGGAATCATGGCATTGTCGGCACCTCTCACAAAGAACAGGTTGATGTTCTCCTTGTGCTCGCGATAGGGGGCCTCCGCCTGAATATATACACGGTAGATACGGTTGAACATATTAAAGTCATTGACATATACAGAACCCGTGTAGGCTTTCATGGTGGAGAACACATCCGCCAAAGGTACGCCGGCAAACTTCACTTTGTCACGGTCGACATCGAAGTAGAGTTGGGGAATGTCTGCCTGAAGAGCGGACGAAAGTCCCGACAGCTCTTTGCGTTTCGAGGCGTAGTACATCAATGTATCCGTGGCCTGCACCAAGTTGTCGAAAGTGGCTTCTCCGCGTGCTTCGAGCTGCATCTCGAAACCGCCCGAACTACCCAGACCGGGGATGACGGGAGGTGTGGAGAGATAGACTTTGCACTCGGGATATTCGTTCAGGTCTTTCTTGACCTGTGCCATGACTTCGTCGATGGTCTGTTCTCCGCGTTCTTCCCACGGCTTGAGGATGACGGTAAGCTCACTGCGTGCCTGGCTGCTTCCCACCCGGGGACTGCTGCCGGCTACGCTCTGTACATACTCTACTGCGGGCTGTTGCATCAGATAGTCCACGGCACGTTCCGTCACGATGCGGGTGCGCTCCAGTGTTGCGCCTTCGGGCAATTCCAGCTCAATCTTGAAATATCCCTGATCCTCGATGGGGAGGAAGCTGGTGGGGATAAAACGGTGGATGAGCAGGATGGCAATCAGTACCATACCGAATCCGCTGAGCACACGGCGTGGATGCTGCACCAAACGCGAAATGACTTTCACATATTTCCGGTTGCCCACACTCAGCCATTCGTTGATGCGGCGGAACACAATGTTCAGTTTCTTATTCGGGTCTTTGGGCTTCATGATGAGCGAACACATCACGGGGCTCAGTGTGAGGGCGACTACCGTAGACAGCAGTACAGACACGACAATGGTCACGGTGAACTGGCGATAGAGCTGTCCGGTGATTCCTCCGAGGAAGCTGACGGGGACGAATACCGCAGCCAATACCAGCGAAGTGGCGATGATGGCGCCTGTCAATCCTTCCATGGCCTTCTTGGTGGCTTCATAGGGAGAGAGATGCTCTTCTTCCATGATGCGTTCCACATTTTCCACCACTACAATGGCGTCGTCTACCACAATACCGATGGCGAGTACCAGTCCCAGCAAAGTAAGGATATTGAGTGAGAAGCCGAATATCAGCATGAAACCGAAAGTACCGATTAATGAGATAGGCACGGCAACCAGCGGGATGACCGTTGCACGCCAGTTCTGCAGAGACAGGAATACGACGGCGATAACCAGTATCAGGGCCTCGAACAAGGTCTTGTATACCTCGTGGATAGACTCTGAAATATAGGTGGTCATATCGAAAGGAATTTCATAGCTCATTCCTTCGGGGAAGTTGTTGCTGATTTCTTCCATGGCCTCTTTTACCTTTTGGGCTACCTCCATGGCATTGGCCCCCGGCAGCATATAGATGGCAAGTACAGCAGCGTTCTCGCCGTTGATGGCACTCTCGGTGTTGTAGGACTGTGCCTCCAGTGAGATACGTGCCACATCGCGTAAGCGGATGATGGAACCATCGGCGTTGGCGCGTACCACGATTTCTTCAAACTGGCTGACAGTGGACAGGCGTCCCTGAGTGGTGATGGGGATGGTGACATCCAACCCCTGCACAGGCTGTTGTCCCAATACGCCGGCTGCCGATTCGCGGTTCTGGTCTTTCAATGCGTTTTGAAGGTCGGCCACCGTCAGTCCGAAGTTGGCAAGCTTGTCGGGTTGTACCCATATCTGCATGGCGTAATAACGGCTGCCGATATTGGATACACGGCCTACGCCGGGGATACGGCGAATCAGGTCAAGCACGTTCAGCGTGGCAAAGTTGCTCAGGTAGATTTCATCGAACTTCGGGTCGGTGGAGGTGAGACAGATGGTCATCAGCTGACTGGCTGCCTGTTTTTCTACAGAGATACCGTTTTGCACCACCTCGGCAGGCAGGCGGGATTCCGCCAGTTTCAGTCGGTTCTGTATTTCTACTGCCGCCAAGTCGGGGTCGGCCGAGATATCAAAGGTAACGGTGGCGGAGAACCCTCCTGAGTTGGAACTGTTGGATTCCATATAAAGCATGCCCGGAGTACCGTTCAACTCCTGTTCGATGGGAGTGGCAACCGCCTGCGATACGGTCAGGGCACTGGCACCTGGATAAGAGGCACTGATTTTTACCACCGGCGGGGTGATTTGCGGATATTGGTCGATGGGAAGCATACTGAGTCCGATGATACCCACGATGACAATCAATATAGAGATGACAGCCGAAAATACAGGCCTGTCTATGAAGAAACTTACTTTCATGATGTTTTTTATTTGGAATGTGTAACTTTCCCTTTACAGGGTTTCCTCCGGCTTTTTGCTTTCTACGGCATCACTGACTCTGACCTTCATGCCCGGATTCAACTTGTGGTATCCTTCGGTGACAATCAGTTCTCCGGCGGCAAGACCTCTTTCCACCACTACATTATTCTGGAACTCGGGACCTAGCTCGATGAAACGTCTCTCTACGGTGGAGTCTTTGCGCATGACGTAGATATAGGCTCCGCCTTTTTCGATGATGACAGACTTCAGAGGAACGACATCGGCATGCTCTTTTACGTCAAGCAGGAGTTTTACTTTGGTGAACTGTCCCGGAAGCAGTACACGTTCGGGGTTGGGCATCTCGGCACGGACAGAGAATGTACCAGTACGGGGGTCTACCTGCGGCTCGGCAAAGTCTACCAGTCCCTTGAAAGGATAGACGGTGTTGTCGGCCAGCGTAACGGTGATATTAGGCTGCCATGAGCGGGTGGAGTCTTTACGGCCGAGCTCTACGTTGCGCTCCTTACTCTTCAGATAGTCGAGGGCGGTCATGCTGAAATCCACAAGTACGGTGTCACTCTTTACGACAGTGGCCAAAAGCGATTTGGCACCCGGACCGACCAGTGTTCCGAGGTCGACATGGCGCTCACTGATGTGGCCTGCCAACGGAGAACGGACAATGGTGTATCCCAACTCCTGTTCGGCTTGGTCGAGGTCGGCCTGACTCATGGCTACAGAGGCTTCGGCCGTTTCGAAAGCAGCGATGGCGTTGTCCAAATCCAACTGGCTGGCAGCATTCTGCTCATACAGTGGGCGGATACGTTCCAAGTCGCGCTTGGCTTTCAGTGCCTGTGCTTCATCTTTCTTTAACTGGGCACGGGCTTTGTCGGCCTTGGCACGGTATTGTTCCTGATTGATAACAAAAAGTACCTGATTTTTGGTGACATAGGTTCCTTCGGCAAAAAGCATCTGTTCGAGGTAACCTTCTACGCGGGCACGCACCTCGACAAACTGCTGGGCACGTATGCGGCCTACATATTCGCCATAGATTTCAACATCTTCACGTGTGACCGGTTCTATGGTTACTACCGGAATTTCCTGTTGGTGCGCCGGCCGACGCGATACTATAAAATAAATACCTAATACTAGTCCAATACCTATGACTGCAATCGCTGTTCTCTTCTTTTTCAGCGTGATTTCTTTGTGTGTAAAAAAATGTTTCATACCTTAATTTGTTAATGTTAAGATGCCACAAACAGAACTACAAGCAGCGTGCCATGTGACTGCCCGGTGCTTTTCTTGTTCATAATCAATGATTTATAGACAATGATATTGAGTGGGAAGGTGTGGAATCCATCCTACAAGTGTAGAAAAAATCCACAACGCCCCTATTTTTCAACTAAAGAAAACCTGATTTTGTTTTTGCGGAATACTTAATTTTTTCTTGCTGTATATAATTCTTCCACCAAGTGGCGGATGGCTGCTATGGGATGATGAAGCATCATTCTGGGCCCTGCATAGCGCATGACTTCCTGCATCCGTTTTCGCATCCCGGGCTTGTAACAGTGGACGGTGCACAGGCGGCAGGTGGATTTTTTCTCTCCGAAAGGACAACGGTCCAGACGCGTGTGGGCATATTCCAGTAAAGCCTGACATTCGGGACACAGCTCTTTGTGTCCTTCCTTACTTTTACAATAGAGGCGAATCATCAGTTCAACTATTTTCTTTTCGCGGGTGATGCGGCTCTTGATATGTGTCATGTAATTGAGATTATCTGTTTAAATGCGGCTGCAAAAATACATATAATTGTGGAATATCATCTATCTTTACGCACGATTTACAATACTTATACTTTTATGGCAACTTCTAAAGAGATGACATCAGGACGGCCGTTCCCTTTGATTTTTAATTTTGCGCTGCCGTTATTATTGGGAAATTTGCTTCAGCAGACTTATTCGCTGGTCGATGCGGCGATTGTCGGACAGTTCTTGGGTATCAATGATTTGGCTGCCGTGGGAGCCAGTACTTCGGTTGTTTTTCTGATTCTTGGCTTTTGTAACGGATGTTGCGGGGGATTCGGCATCCCGGTGGCACAGAAGTTTGGTGCGCGAGACTACAGCACGATGCGGCGGCTGGTGTCGGTCAGTCTGCAACTGGCTGTGGTGATGTCGGTTGTGATAGCGATTGTAACCAGTTTCTTTTGTGCTGATATTCTGAAAGCGATGCGTACCCCCGAAACGATTTTCCAAAATGCGTATTATTATCTGCTTGTGACCTTTATAGGAGTGCCCTGCACATTCTTTTATAACTTATTGTCCAGTATTATCAGGGCATTGGGCGACAGTAAAACGCCATTCTGGTTCCTGCTGTTTTCTACGGTGCTGAATGTGTTGCTGGATTTGTTCTGCATCCTCGTATTGGGTTGGGGAGTGATGGGAGCTGCCATTGCCACGGTTATCTCGCAAGGGGTGTCGGCGGGGTTGTGCTATTTTTATATGATGCGTAAGTTTGAAATACTGAAAGCCACTGCTGCCGAGCGTAAGTTCCAATCGTCATTGGCCCGTACCTTATTATATATTGGTGTGCCGATGGGGTTGCAGTTTTCCATTACCGCTATTGGCAGCATCATGCTTCAAAGCGCCAACAATGCATTGGGTACGGCTTGTGTGGCAGCATTCACGGCGGCCATGCGCATCAAGATGTTCTGTATGTGCCCATTGGAAAGTCTGGGCATCGCAATGGCAACGTATAGCGGGCAGAACTATGGGGCGGGTAAACCCGAACGAATCTGGGCGGGTATCAAGGCAAGCGGATGGATGATGCTGATTTACTGCGCTTTTATGTTCGTGGTACTCCTGTTGGGAGCAAAGACCTTCGCCTTGCTGTTTGTAGAGGCATCCGAGCTGGAGATTCTGAAAGATACCGAACTGTTCCTGCATATATCGGTGACCTTCTTTCCGGTATTGGGGCTGCTTTGCATTCTGCGCTATACCATTCAGGGAGCTGGATACACCAATCTGGCAATGCTTTCGGGAGTATCGGAAATGATTGCCCGCACGCTGGTCAGTCTGTTTGCTGTGCCGGCATGGGGATATCTTGCCGTTTGCTTCGGCGACCCCACCGCATGGATTTTTGCCGACTTGTTTCTGATTCCGGCCTTTATCTATGTATATAGAAGAATCAGACGGATAGTCCCACCTTCGGCTGGGGTGGCCACTGCTGCGTAAAGTCGGCTTTTACCTCGATAGTTACTTTTTCCTTGCTGACAGGGTGGATAAACTCCAGTGACTCAGCATGCAGGTAGAGCCTGTCGGCCTTGCTGCCATAGAGTTCGTCTCCCCTGATGGGGCATCGGAGTCCGAGGGGATGGGCCGAATGAACCCGCAGTTGATGAGTGCGTCCGGTGAGAGGATAAAAGGCGACAAGCGTTTGTGATTCCGTTCGGGCAATCACCCGGTAACGTGTGACAGCAGGTTTCCCATGTTCTTTGTCCACCATCTGGCGGGGACGGTCTAAAGGATTTAAACACAAGGGGAGGTCAATCGTTCCTTCCTCATTGGGCACTATACCTTCCAGAAGAGCGGCATAGCGTTTCTTGATGCTGCGGTTGTTGAACTGGGCTTGCAGGTTTTGATGCACCTCTTTCGTTTTGGCAATAAGCAGAAGGCCGGAGGTGGCCATGTCCAGACGATGGACTACCAGCGGGCCGGTGGCATCCGGGTAGAGACTGTGTATGCGGCTGTAGACGGAATCAAGCTCTCCTTTTCCGGGTACGGATAACATACCCGCCGGCTTGTTGACTACTAAAAGACTATTGTCTTCATAGACTATATCAAGCGCTGTTGTCCGGTGATTGTTTTCCAACAATGGATTTGCTTCTACTTCCAGCCCTTGGAGCATGTGCCTCAAGATGGGTTCGCATTTCCCTTTGCAAGCCGGATAATAGTGGCCGTGATGCCGTATCTCTGCTTTGGGGGAAGCACCCCACCAGAACTCCGCCATTGCCACAGGATGGTAATGGTGGGAGTAGGCGTATTGCAATAGTTTGGGGGCGGCACATTCGCCGGCACCGGCAGGAGGAATCTTATGGACGGTGTGGGCAAAGATGCTACACAAGTCTTTCACTTCTCCCCGGGCATTCAACAGGCGGAATTGCTCAAACAGTTGCTGTTGCAAAGCGGCGGAACGGCTTTTACGTTCATTTTTTAATGCTTCTATCCGGGAGGTATAAGTGTCCTTCTCCTTTTGTAAAGAGGACAGGTGCTCTTTCAGGGTACGTTCCAGACGTTTTAGTTCGGCCTTTTGAAACTGGCTTTCGCGAATCATGGTGGCCTGTTCGGACTCGCTCAGCCGCTCTGTCTGACGGCGGTGGTCGCGCAGTTCCTTGGCAGCCTTCAGTTCGGCTTTGGCCTGTGAAAGAGCCCGGTTGCATCGTGCCGTTTCTTCTTCCAATGCTTGCCGGCATTCCCGATACGAGGCATCCTCTTCCAACTCACGTATGCGGCGGTTGATGGTGGAGATGTGCTCTTCCTCTCTCTTAAAGAATCCGTCCGGTTGGAGTAAATCGTAAATGGGAGGGACAAAATAAGGGTGGATATTCTTTCCGGCCAGAATGCCCGAGAAAGCAGCCAGATAACCGATTTCTCCCTCTTGGGTTTGTACGACCAGCACGCCGAACATTTTGCCTTGTTGCAATTCGTCCTGCCATTGCGTCTGATGCTGCAAGTAGGTCTGCACTTCATCAGCAGCCATCACACAGAGAGGGTGAGGGGTATAGTGGAAAGGATATGTAAACTTTGCCGGCAATGCAATGCGGGCAATGGAGCGGGTGAAATGATGCAGCATATCTGTATGTCGTTATTTTCTGTTTTGGGTGCAAAGATGAGTATTTGTCCCGAGATAACAAAAATTAAAATGGAATAATCAATATGCATCCCTTCTTTGTTTATTTTTGTATTACCAGCTTGAATGGGTAATGGAATAATCCATAAAAATTAAAAGAAGATGAATGGAATGAGAAAATTATTGTGTCCGCAGTGCAAGATATCCGGCATGTATGTAAAGAATGCCGCAGGCGAGAGATTGCTGGTTTATGTATCTGATAAAGGGGAGGTGATTCCCAAGTATGAGGATGCATCGACAGAGGGGTTTGACATGGATGAGGTGTTTTGTCTGGGATGCTCTTGGAGTGGTGCTCCGCGCAGACTGGTAAAAAGTTAGTGGGGTATGGAGACGAAGATTGCGTTTATCGGGAATAGCCACATGGCTTATTGGCCACTCGAGATGTATTTCCCTAAATGGGAATGCTTGAACTACGGCCGGCCGGGGGAAGGGCTTGAGTATGTGGAGTCTTTTGATAAAGATGTGTCGGACTGTTATGCAGTGATACAATTCGGCACAAATGACCTTTACCGGCTTAATAATGAGAATATGGATGCCTATGTGGAGCGTTATGTGAAGGCTGTGAGGAATATCGCCTCCAGAAAGACCTTGCTGTTCTGCATCTTTCCACGGAACGACTATGATGACAGTACGGCTGTGAACCGGTTCATCTCCACTTTGAACTATAAGATAAAGTGTAAAATAGAAAGAACGGATATCGTGTATCTGGATGTATTCGGACAACTGTTGTCGGATGGACGGCTAAACCCTGATATGACGGTAGATGATGTGCATCTGACCGGAGCGGGATATCGGGTACTGGCACATGCGGTACGAACATTTATGGCACAGGAATTGTTATAATATATGTAATAGAAAGAGTAAAGTAGAGAGTATGATGATGAATATATTGATAGTCAGTAATAATGATGCTTGCCGCAGCAGGATGGCTATGGAAATATTGACTTCTTTCGGAAGAGGTATGAAAGTTTTTACGGCAGGAGTGTTGCCGGGAAACGGTATTCCTGATGCCGTTTTCAGTGTGATGGAACAAAATGGGTATCATTTGTCCCATAAAAAACCTGTGGATGTGGAACTGTATTGCCATCAGCCTTGGGATTATGTGGTAACGCTTTGTCGGGAAGCGGAAGAAAGCAGAAAAGATTTCGATAATGTGGTGAAAAACTGGAAGCATTTTTCGTTTAATGATTCTTTTCAAACCTATTGCAATGACGAGGGCCAGGTGGAACTGCTGGTAGCCGAAGTATATGATTTAATGCACAGACAACTGTATGAGTTCTATCGGGATGAACTGAGTGAGCAACTCTTGCCAAGATGCCGGTGTGGGGCCAATACTTATTGCCGTTGTGAATAAGGGCTATTCATACTCTTCCGGTTGCCATTGATAAAGTTTCATATTTACACAACCGTTGGCTTTGACAGTTACTCCCTCTTTCTCTAACAGCTCTTTTTGTTCCTGCCATCCCGGGACCAGTCTCCCTAGACTGTTGACGACGCGGTGGCAGGGGAGATGCCGTTCTTCGGGAGCATGGAACAGGGCCCGGCCTACCATGCGTGCATATTGAGGCTGTCCTGCCAAATAAGCGATTTGCCCGTAAGTTGTGACATAACCGACAGGAATCTCCTTGACGATACTGTATATTACCTCGTAAAATTGAATTCTATCCACTTTATCTTATTTTTAATGAAGAATAAAAACAAAGGTAGCACTATTTTTACTATTTTTGTCCTTAGTTAAAGGACTAATCTTATAAATAAAGAATAATGGATAAAGTAATAATCAACTCGTATGAAGATTTTGAGAAATTAGTAGGGCAGGAAATTGGTGTTTCCGACTATGTGGAAGTTTCTCAGGAACGTATTAATCTTTTTGCCGATGCAACATTGGATCATCAGTGGATTCACGTGGATACAGAACGTGCAAAGGTGGAAAGTCCTTATCAGAGCACGATTGTGCACGGTTATCTTACGCTTTCTTTGCTTCCGCACATGTGGAATCAGATTATAGAAGTGAATAACTTGAAGATGATGATTAACTATGGAATGGATAAGATGAAGTTCGGTCAGGCTGTCTTGTCGGGACAAAGTATACGCATGAGAGCCAGTCTCCATTCTTTGCAGAATCTGCGCGGTGTGGCAAAAGCTGAAATTAAATTTACCATCGAGATTAAAGACCAGCCTAAAAAGGCATTGGAAGGTATTGCAATCTTTTTGTATTATTTTAATTAGTCATGATTTCCAGGCACAGATTTACACGGATGCATTGAGCTTTTTTCTGTGTCGTCTGTGCCTGAATGCTGTTTATTGGGTCAGCTGATTCTATTTTAATGCATTTTCCCTTCTGAAATTTTTTTGAATAATCTTCTTACTATTTGTAAACACATTCTATCCGGTTTCCGTCCGGGTCCAGTATCACACTTTCAAAATATCCGTCGCCCGATGTCCGGGGTTCGCCTGCGACAGTATATCCTTCGGCACGAAGTAATTCCGTGGTTTGAAGTACTTCTTCTTTGCTATCGAAGGAAAAGGCGAAATGAGTCAGTCCCAGTCTGTTTTCCTCTTCTATGGGAGTATGCTGGATATCCATGCGGCTCATCAGCTCCAAAGTAGCGCCTCCGTCAAAAGAAATAAAATAGGACTCGAATCCTTTTTGAGGGTTAATATACTTTTCATTGCTTTTCCCTTTAAAATAAGTGGTATAGAATGTTTTCAGTTCTTCTAGTCTGAAAGTCCAAATGGCAAGATGATGTATGGTCATAATTTGAAATAGTTGGATGATTCGTTTTATAGTTGCAAAGATAATATAAATCTTATAATAAGTTATCGTGTAGTGTCTGTTTTTGATTTATTCATTCTGTAAAATAGGGTTGAATGTGTAGTCTTATGCGTACGTCCGCGTAGGTCGATGCGTATATACGTGTAGGCTCATGCGTACGTACGTGCAGGCTTATGCCACCGTATGTGTTGAACGATGTGTACATGCACATTAAAAAGAACAGGCATTCCACACAGAGTGCTGCAAAAAGACCTTGATGTTTTCGAAAAAGCTCGGTGTGTTTTCAAAAAAGCTCGGTGTGTTTTCAAAAAAGCTCGGTGTGTTTTTTAAAGAGCCCGGTGTGTTTTCGAAAGAACTCGGTGTGTTTTGGAAAAAGCTCGGTGTGTTTTTTAAAGAGCCCGGTGTGTTTTGGAAAAAGCTCGGTGTGTTTTCGAAAGAGCCCGGTGTGTTTTCGAAAAAGCTCGGTGTGTTTTCGAAAGAGTTCGGTGTGTTTTCGAAAGAGCTCGGTGTGTTTTTAAAGAGCTCGGTGTGTTTTCAAAAAAAGCCCGGTGTGTTTTTTTAAGAGCTCTTTATGTTTTCAAAAAACCTCAGCACCTTTTAAGAAAGCTGGGTATGTTTTTTATGCAGTGGCGGGTGGGATTATCCCCTCATTAAGCCGGTCTTCCTTCTTCTCCCTTCATCCTTACATTTTAATCAAATCACACTGTCTGTCAGACGGTTAAGAATGACAGCACATCCCTTCATCCTCCTTTCAGCCGTGCTTTTCACGTCCCTTCACAATCTGCCTTCAGTAATTCCCATAGTGTTACACATCTTTTGAGCCTACCGTTTTCCGTAGGGGCAGACCCGTGTGTCTGCCCT
>ERZ838118.1803-NODE-1803-length-24902-cov-46.496438_pt1 | contig 24902 bp, 16 predicted proteins | sample MGYA00519863_ERZ838118 | MGnify/ENA primary metagenome ERZ838118 (study PRJEB31850, sample SAMEA3708827) | human gut metagenome | biome: human gut; feature: human-associated habitat; material: faeces | place: China | collected 2014 ...
AAAGTTTTAATTATCAAAACTTTGTGTAAATTTGCAGCGAAAAGTGTATCTCTTAGTAAGAGATACACTTTTTTTCTTCTTCCTCCCCCAATTTTATTCATCACATTCCCAATAGATTAAGCATCATCAAATGTTTGTTTTACTCCTGCTCTGTAAATCTTAACGGATGTCAACGTATCATAATGGAAAGACCTTGAAGTTTTTGGAAAAGACCAAAGAGTTTCCGAAAAAGACTTAAGTCTTTTTCAAAAAGACATAGAACTTTTCGCAAAAGCCGAAGTATTTGAAAAATCATATAGTTGCTAATTTGACCATTCCCTCTGCCGAATCGAATATTTGTTCCTAATTTCGGCAGAGTCTTCTATTGTATAATCCATCCACGAGGATAATCTTTCTACAATCCATCGCCTTTGGATGGGGCTAATAACCAGTCAATATCCAACAAAGCCACCCATTTGCGATAGCAGTGATAAACTAACTGTGTTTTTTCACCCTACAAACAGAAATCTGCTTCTTCCTTACACCTTTCATTCGTTGCTGAAACGCCCTGTTGATGGGGCTCCGGTAGTGAAGGGACGTCTCGTCATCACCCTTTCAGCCTCCCTTCATTTGTAGAATTTCTTCCGGCGGGACAAATACTGAAGGCAGATTGTGAAAGGACCTGGAAAGCGCGACTGAAAGGAGGATGAGGGGATGTGCTGTCATCTTTAACCATCTGATAGCCAGTGTGTACTCATTAAAATGTAGGGATGAAGGGAGAAGAGGGAATGACCGGCTTCATGAGGGGAAACTCCCATCTGCCCCTACATGAAAAACATGCCGGGCTTTTAAAAAAAGGTGCTGAAGTTTTTAAGAAACATACCGAGCTTTTTTGAAAACTTCAAGGTCTTTTTTGCAGCATGGGAGTGTGTCAAAACTAAACCGGGCTATCCCATCGTCAGTTGTAGGGGCAGGGTTCGCCTGCCCGAAGACACAAAACAAACTGTTTTCGGGCGAGCAAACCTCGCCCCTACGCACGAAACGACAGCATTATCCACTGTACGTACGCATCGGGCTACACATACGGTGGCATAGGCCTGCACGTACGTACGCATCGGGCCACACGTATATACGTATAGGCCTACACGTACGTACGCGTAAGCCTACATATATATATGCCTGAAGTGTCAGGTTCCGTAATATCAAATGGGCACCTATAAGATTATTATCGAGGAAATATTAAGCAAGCTTATCATAAGTCTTTCCATAAAGGAGCCCCTAAAAAAATTACCCCCGCCACAATTACTTGCGACGAGGGTAAGCTTTATTAGGAATAGTTTTTAATACCTGTTCTAAAAACTATTATTTTGCAACGTTAGGAACAACTGTCATGTTCATTTCAATTACACGTTCGTTACCGAAGCAATCCTGAACTGTAATCTTCAATATAGAAGGAACATCGTTAGTAATATTAGAATCCTTCTTGATAGCTTTCAAGTATTCAGGTGTTTTACCATCAGTACTCCAGCTAATTTCGAAGTATTCAGAAGTTTCGCCTGTTGAAACTGTTACGAAAGAACATTTCTCAGGTATAATCTTCAAGCCTTTTGCCTTAGCCAATACTGCATCATAGATGGCGTAATAAGAGCTCTTGCCTTCGATTACATTATCCAAAGTAACTATCTTATCACCATCCATGTACTTGAAGTCTACACCATATTTTATCTTTTGTGCGAGTGCTTTATAGGTATCACCTGCCCAATCGAATGTATAAGACTTGCCATAAATATTGCTATAAATAGCCTTCCAGCCATCTGCTGCATTATCTATTACAATATCCTGAGTAGGAGTCTTAGATGAAACCTTACCATAGTTGTACTTAACGACTACATCATAAGGAGTTACATCATCAATCATTGCAAATTCATCCTTAGATTTATCAAGGCTCAAAACAGTATTACCGAAACCTTCAACCTTTCTATTTACAATCGGATTGTTGGTAGTGAAGAAGAATGTGTAGTTATTGACATCACTGATAGTGGCATCAACTTTGAACATTTCATTGGTCTTCATTGTAGCTTCGGTAGCAGTTACAGGAGTAAATGCATTAGGAATAACATAGCACAAGTATGTCTTCTTGTCAGCTTGCAATTGATTTTCTCTCCATGCAGTACCTGCAGGCAAAGTAGTCGGAACAACCTTAGTCATAGAAACATTCAGAGTAGCAATAGCTACATCTTTATCATTCTTGAAGCTGATAGTACCGTTATAAACTTGGTCGTCAACATATTCTGTAACATTTATTCCATCTACACGAGTAGTATAAATACTCTTAACCTTGGCAAGTTCTTTCAACTCCTTACCCTTAAAGTCAGCAATGCTCTTAACAGTACCATCCTGCATTTCAAATTTAACATCAAATGCTGGTGATTTAGAATTTGGATAAGAAGCGATATAAACTTTATCAGTTACAAAGTCAACACCGGCAATTGTACCTTTTGCCTCAGCATACTTATCCTTCATTTCAGCTGCAACGTCAACCTTACCAGATAAGTTCTTATCGTAAGCGACATTAGCATCTGCAATGATAGTTGTCTTAGCAGAAATTACATCTGTAACAGCACCTACGCGTACATAGAATGCACGACCATCCGGGTCAACCAAAGTACCGTTAGAGTTTACAGCGTAAACACGGAAACCGATAACGTCATTGATGTCATTGATAGTGAAACCGATTGTTGCCTCGCCACCTGTAGTCTTCACATCATATACAGTATTGATACCGGTAATGTTCGGTTCATAAAGTTTTGTCCAAGTCTTGATTTCAGAATCGTCTGAAGACAAAGCACGTTCTTTATCCAATACCACATAGAAATGAGTAGCTGATGCCAACATATCGTCTGTCAATTTCACTTTGAATGAATTTGCAGTAGAAGACACAACCGGTTTTTCAACAGCTGTCTTAGCTGCATTCAAGCAATTAGGCTGGCGGTTGTCTAAAGCATCTTTTTCTACATTTGCCAATGCACCTTCAAATATAGGAGTGGCAGCAGGAGTGCCTATCCACTTATATTCTGCAGGAGCAGTAGTAGTAGCATCTTCTTCACTACGTTCATAGCGGTTGTGCAAACTAGCAACTTTCCAACCATCAGTTCCGGCCCATACATTGAATTCAAGTTTTGCCTTCGCTTCAGAATTGTCTTTTGTAAACGCTAAAGCATATTCAGATACTGCAGCTCTGGCAGCATTGTCTGTATCAGCAACCTTCACCGCAAATAAAATAGACTTTTCTTTAGTGTCTAAAGTCATATCAGCTTTTCCACCAAAGACATTTTCTTCTTCTGATTTAACAACGGTTGTTGCCTTGTCATAAGCAGTTTCATCATATTTATCACCCACTTCCAAGTTTACAGTCCACAATCCTGTTGCTGAAATACCGGCGCGTGACAATACTTCACCTTTGTAAGCCTCTATACCTGTTACTTTCACCAAACCTTTTTCAACCAAGTCTACCGGAGTAGTACCGTCCAGTTGAGTACTGATAAAGTGAATGTCTCCTGCATTTAAAGTTGCAGTAACGGGAGAAACGCGAACAACCAAGGTAGCTCTCAGTTTGCTTCTTTCACCCTTAGTGAATTTAACAGCACCCGGCATTCCTTCACCGAAAGTCCAGTCAGCGATTGATTTGGCAGAAAGCAGTTCAATGTTGGCTGCTCCAAGTTTCACATTTTCACCATTAATGATAGCACCGTTAGCCGAAGCATACAGAGAAACGTGAGTTACACCTTTGGCAATAGCAGCCCAAACCAAATCCAAGTTGGAGTTGATTGCTGAAATCTGATTAGACAAGGTTGTCAGTTCAGTAGCCATAGTTTCCAGTGTAGCCTGGATAGCTGCAATAGCATCTTGAGTTTCTTTCACATCGAATGCCTTCAGGCCATCCAAGATTTCCTGTTGTTCACCCAATGTAACCAGAATGCCTTCAATGGCAGTCTTGTTGGCAGCTACAGCCTCATCGTTTGACAAGATATAGGCATCCAAAGCCTTTTTCTGAGCACCGATAGCAGCTTCATTTTTACCGATAGCTACCTTATTGGCTTTCACTTCAGCATCCAATGCAGTCAGTGTGCCTGCCAATTTAGTATCAGCATCAGCCAAAGCAGCTAAAGTTTCTTCGGTAGTTGTCTGAAATGCCTGCAAAGCATTGATTTTACCATTTACTTCAGCAATAGAAGCTTCGATTTCTGTAATATCACCTTTTACAGCCTGAATTTCCTCATCGGTTGCAGTCTGCAATTTAGTGATAGCAGCTTCCAACTCTGCCTTTACACCGGCGAGTTCTTCTGCAGCTGCAGCAATAGCAGTCTTCTGAGCTTCCAAAGCAGCCTTTTCAGCGGCATCTTTCACTTCTGCTATTTTGGCTTCCAAGCCGGTCTGAGCCGTTTGCAGGCTGGCGATAGAAGATTCAATGGCAGTGACCTTATCGCTCAAGTCAGTCTTCTGCTTGTCGATTTGCTCCTGCAAGTCCTTGATGTCGTCATCATAGTCTTTACAAGACACGAATGTTCCTGTTGACGAAACCATTAAGGCTCCGAACAGGATTGCACTTAAAAACTTTTTGTTCATAATAGAAAAACTTTAAATTTATAAATTTAAAAAACTAAAATTGGTTATACATATTCTATCGGTTCTGAGGGCACAGCCCTCTGTTCTTGTTTCATATATTTTTTTGGAGAGGCGCCCGTCATCTTCTTAAAAGCGGCGTAGAATGTGCTTCGTGACAGGAATCCGCAACGCTGGGGCAGCTCATCTAGCGTATATGTGTCCGAACGGAGCAGTTCCTTGGCATATTCTACCCGGTACTTGTTCAGCAAATCCTTCAGGTGGCAACCGAAGTAGCGGTTCACCACGTTCGACAGATAAGTCTGGTTCGTCTCAATCATCTCACTCAGCTTATTCAGTGAGAGCTTCGGGTCAAGGAACACCTGGCGAACTTCCAAATAGTACAATACATATTTATATAGCTCACAATCGACTTTCCTTGCCTGCTCCACGTTACGGCCTGCAAACTGCTGCTCCCAATAAAGATGGGCAGCCCGGAAGAGCAGATTCTTCTGCCTTTCGGAAGTAAAGGTGCGCTTGTCGCGATGTAGGAACAGGTAGTCCATTGTACTCTCTTTTTATCGTCTCTATTTCAGATAAATACACATTTTTCAAACCCTTAAAAAAGGGTTGCGTTCGGTGCATCTCTTAGTAAGAGATACACCGAACGCACATAACCGCTTTATTATTAATTATTTAAGTCGATAAAAAAGTGTCCTATAACTTAAGACTAAAGATATTTTTGCATTTAGCTTGTGATTTTTCTTCTCAAAAAGTTTTAATTATCAAAACTTTGTGTAAATTTGCAGCGAAAAGTGTATCTCTTACTAAGAGATACACTTTTTTTCTTCTTTCTCCCAAAACCTTATTCACCACGTTCCCAATAGATTAAGCATCATCAAGTGTTTGTTTTACTTCTGTTCCGTAAATCTTAACGGATGTCAACGTATCATAATGGCGCATTCTGCAAGTTTTGAGAAAAGACCAAAGAGTTTCCGAAAAAGACTTAAGCCTTTTTCAAAAACGTGGGGAGTTTTAATCGAAACAGATATTGGGGAGAAGAAAAAAGGTGACGGTAGCACTCTTTTCCAAATAGGAAAGAAAGTACTGCCATCACCTTTTTCACCCCTGTTTGTGGGTTTTCCGAAAGAAAATCTATTATTTATCTGTCGGGACAGACAGGATTTTAATATATCCTTCTTTGTCTTTTAATGTTTTGATAGCCTGAGTCAAGTCAGCGTCATCTTTCATGCGTTCCAATATCACACCACGCTGGAAATAATGACGTTTCACGATTTCTTCGGCTATCGCTTTCTTTATCTGTTTGGAGAAACGATTCAACTCATGGTCCAGATTATGCGTCAGTTTCTTTTCCAAAGCTGCAAATTCTTCGGATGCCCCTTCCATATAACCTTCAAACTCGGCAATCTCCTTCAAGTTCTTCAGCGATTTCTCACTTTGGCGGTCATAGGTGAAATTGCGCTTCTTCAACATCTGCTTGAAATCATTATAGTCGGCATCTGTCACTGAGAAGTCTTTCACTTCACCAATGCCGGGATGCTTAATACAGTACTGGGTGGCGTAATCAAAAATCATATCATCATTCAACAAGTAGAACATGATATTGGGGAAACGCTCTGCCTTGACTTCTACATCGGGACGGATACCACCGCCATCGCGCACCTCACGTCCCACAGCCGTATGAAATACAGTAGTCAGACTGTCTGGAATGCGTGCCACCGAACCGTCGGCATTGCGTTTGGCATAATCAATGGCCTGAATACAGCGTCCGCTGGGAATGTAATATTTGGCAGTTGTCACCTTCATGCTACTATTATAAGGAAGTTCACGCAGAACTTGTACCAAACCCTTTCCATAGGTGCGGTTACCCACAATCACAGCACGGTCAAGGTCCTGCAAAGAACCGGAAACGATTTCGGCTGCCGATGCCGTAGCACCATCTACCAGCACGGCCAAAGGAATTTCCGTATCTATCGGCTCATTGGATGTCTTATAAATGCTGCCGGCTTGCTTAATCTTGCCCTTAGTCACTACTATTTCTTTGCCTTTCGGCACAAAGAAGTTTACCACATTCACAGCTTCGCCCAATAGTCCTCCACCATTTCCACGCAAATCGAGAACAATAGAAGCCGCTCCCTGCTGCTTCAACTCAATCAACGCTTTCTTTATATCCTTGGAACATCCTTCGATAGCAAAAGTACTGATGGCAATATAGCCTATATTCTCATCTACCATGCCATAGTAAGGGACAGGATTGGTGCGGATGGTTCCGCGCGTAATCTTCAATTCCAACGGCACATAAGTGCTGTCTGCCGTGGGGCGTTCCAACTTCAGCACACAAGTAGTGCCGGGTTCGCCACGCAGATTGTCACTGACATAAGAAGTCAGTTCGTTGGGCGTTCTGTCTCCCTGTGCCATGTCCTTGCCGTTTATCTCCATAATAATATCTCCCGCCTGCAAACCGGCTTCGGCTGCCGGACTTCCTTCCGAAGGCTCGATAATGGCAACACGCTTGCGAGGAGTGTAATAACGGATAATAGAACCGATACCGCCGAACTTTCCACTGGTCATTTCTTTCAGTGTGTTATCCTCTTCAGGATAATACTCCGTATAAGGGTCGGTCTGTGCAAGCATCGCCTCGATGCTATAATTGATTACCTTTTCGGGATCAATCGTATCCACATAGAACATATCCAGTTCCTTGAATACCGCATTGAAGATATCCAGGTTCTTAGCTATCTGAAAGTTACGGTCATCGCCTTTGCTAAAACTGAAAAGAGCACTTCCTGCCAAGCCGACACACGCTATAAATAATAAACTCTTAGTATTCCACTTCATTCTTTTATGTATTTGTTAACCGCAAATTAATACATTATTCTAATCAGGACTGCAGAAGCGCCTCTATATTTAACTTTATTTCGTCCCATTTTTTCTTTGATAAGGTTGTGCCCACCACTTGTATCACATTGGATGCCAAAATGGAACCGATAATGGAACATTTCTCCAAAGAATAGCCGCACGTGAGTCCGTAAAGGAACCCGGCAGCATAATAATCGCCCGCTCCGGTGGTGTCGACCACTTTTTTCACCGGCGGAATCTCCAGTTTGATACATTCCGTACCTTTCTTGATACAGGAACCTTGCGCACCAAGTTTCACAACCACCACACTGCACATGGCAGAAATTTCATTGATGGCTTCCCACGCATCTTTTCCCGTATAGGCACGCGCTTCTTCTTCATTGGCAAAAACGATGTCGACATACTTATTTACCAAAGTAGTAAAGAAGTCCAGTTCCTCCGCCACAATATTATAACTGGCCATATCCAGACAAATCTGTGCACCGGCTTCTTTAGCCAACTGCATAGCACGAAGAATCAAATCATGGTCTTGCACCAAATAACCCTCTATATATAGATAGGCATATCCTTTAAACATATCCAATGTGAGATTTTCGGCTTTCATGGTTGCCGCTGCCCCCAAATAAGTACCAAAAGTACGCTCCCCATCGGGAGATATAAAGGTAGAAGCAACCCCGGTAGGCAAATCGCCGACTAACAAATTCATGTCTATACCACGCTTCAAACCATTCTTCTTAAAATATTGCCCAAAATCATCTTTTCCTATTTTGCCGATGAAACCGGGCTGCGCTCCAAGGTTAGCCAACGCCAAAACCGTATTTCCGGCAGAGCCTCCCGTTGCTTTATGAGTCTTCATATCAGCAATTTCATCTCTGATTTTCAGAAACTTAGCTTCATCTATAAGTTGCATACTTCCTTTGGGCAAATTCATTTCATCCAACAGTGCATCGCCTTGCAAAGTAACAAGAACGTCAACCAATGCATTGCCCATTCCAATTATTTTATCCATTTACCTAAAATTTTTCTGCAAAGATATTGCATATTTCGAAAAAACCTATTATCTTTGCACCGCAATTAAGAAAAAAACATTCTTCCTTAGCTCAGTCGGTTAGAGCATCTGACTGTTAATCAGAGGGTCCTTGGTTCAAGTCCAAGAGGAAGAGCGAAAAGAATTAATTGCAAATTCTTCCTTAGCTCAGTCGGTTAGAGCATCTGACTGTTAATCAGAGGGTCCTTGGTTCAAGTCCAAGAGGAAGAGCACAAAGGTTCGCAAATGCGAACCTTTTTTGTTTCTTATAAACTTAAAGAGGTGTGCCAAAACACCAACTTTGGAATTTTGACGCACCTCCTACGATAATATCAATAAGGTATAAGATTGGACAAAATCTTTTGTGTATACCATGGGTCATCAATGGTTTTCAACTGTCGGCCCATTTCTTCGCACAGTTCTTTTACGACTGCCGGATGTTCTTCCAACGGCAAGTTATGAAGTTGATAAGGATCGTTCCAGTCATCAAAAAGCAAACTTTGCGTAAGTTCCTTATTCTTCTTGTCTACATAAAATGCCAATGTATAGCGGGCTGTCTTTATGCCTCTCGCCTTCGGAAAATAACTGACCACCAAACCGTCTTTATCCTTGTCTCCATCTACATTCTGAATATAAAGTGCACCGGAAGGACGTGGAACAACATCATCTGCTCCATAAAACAGAGAGGCATAGTTGATTCCTTGCACATTGTCGGGAATATCCTTATCCAAATGACTCAAGCCCAACAAAGTAGGCATAATGTCTGGTGAAGACAACAGCAAACTATCCACCCTCGGACGGATATGTCCCGGATAACGAACCATGAACGGAACATTCATCGACTCTGCATAAGGAGAATTTTTCGGGTCATCCGTAGACTGGCTACACATCGTTTCGCCATGATCGGAAGTAAAGACCACAATGGTATTCTTGTCCAACCCCAGTTCTTTCAGGCAATCAAGAATTTCACCGAATGCACGGTCTACTCCCGTAACCGAAGCAAAATAATAACGTGCCGATTCTGCCTTGGGACGGTTTCTGTCGGCATTCGGACGAATCAGCAGACTGTCGATAGGCTTATCCTTATACAGATTGAAGTCTTCCTCCATGCAGTCATTCAGTGTGCGATAAGGACTATGAGGCGGATTCATTCCCACCATAATAAAGAAGGGTTTTCCGGCATCACGCTGTTTTTCTTTGTTCCTGAGATAAGCGATTACTTGCTTGGCTTCGTGCAAAGGCGACCATTCTTTCGGTTCATGGCGTTTGCCGGCAGTATCCCAATAATGTGGATTCTTATGCACGTCAAAAGTACCGTAAGAATACCAGTAATTAAAACCGTGACGACGCTCGGGCGGAGTATAAGCATCCCACACCGGACGCTGCTCTTCTACATACTCACCGGGATGTGCCGGATCATTGGGAGTGGGGAAGTCTGCGTGCAGCTTTCCAAAGTAAGCACATTCATAACCATTTTTGCTGAACACGTCACTGACACATTCCACATCCGTACGCAATGAACTGATGGGGCGTTTGGAATTACAATTCAGAGGGACACCACTCTTGTTAGGATACATTCCGGTCAACAGACAACCACGGTGAGGGCTACTCAGCGGACAATTACTCATGGCGGAAGAAAGTACCAGCGACTCTCGGGCAAAGTTGTTGAGATGAGGGGTATGCACAGGATCGGCCTTGAAATTAACGTGTCGGCTGAATCCTTCTTCGTTCCAGAAACCCATAGCCATGTTGCGGTATTGGTCCGGAAATACATAAATAATGTTCGGGCGTTCTGCCACGACAGCAGAATCTTGTTTGCCGGCATTGCCGCAGGACAACAGGCCAACTCCTCCCAGTAACGGTAAAATCAGGTTCTTCATAATAATTTATCTTTCGAAATGTTTTTCGCTTAAAAATCCGGTCTCATTGCTTTACAGCATAGCGAAGATAGACCATTTCTTTCTATTTCATAGTTCCATTTCGTCCATAATAGGGAGAAAATTGTGTATTTGCTTTCTTTTAAAGGAAAGAAGAATGATTTTCAGACAGAAGAACAAGTAAGGAAAGAGAAAAACCTGGAAAGTTCCTTTGTTCTTCTGCCGAAAGAAATAATGTCTATATCTCAGCCCACTTCACCACGCATGCGATCTTCGAAAGCGGCAAGTGCGGCCTTTGCTCCTTCACCCATAGCAATGATAATCTGCTTATAGGATACGTCCGTTACATCTCCCGCAGCATAAACACCCTTCACAGAAGTACGGCCGTTCTTGTCGGTCAGGATTTCTCCCATGCGGTTCGTTTCCACCAAATCCTTGAATAAAGCGCTATTGGCAGTCAGACCAATCTGAACGAAAATGCCGTCCAAAGCAAAGATTTCTTCTTTTTCCGAAGAACGATCCTTCTTAATCAGACCGACCACCTTATCCCCATCGCCCAATACCTCAACCGTCTGGGTATGAGTAAAGATATCTACATTAGGCAGACTCCTGACTTTCTCTTGCAAGACGGTATCCGCTTTCAGAGTCTCCATAAATTCGAAGACTGTCACCTTAGAGCAAATGCCTGCCAAATCAATGGCCGCCTCCACACCAGAGTTACCGCCACCGATGACAGCCACCTCCTTGTCTTTATAAAACGGCCCGTCGCAATGCGGACAGAATGCCACTCCATGACCAATGTATTTCTCTTCGCCCGGAACATTCAACTTCCGCCAATTGGCACCTGTAGCAATAATCAGCACAGGAGCCTTGTAGCTCTCACCGCCTTTGACCGACAGCACTTTCATTCTCCCTACTACTTCAGTTTTTTCTATCCGGCGATTCTCAAGCACATCGATATGATAAGCAGCCAGATGGTCCTTCAGGTCCTGTGCCAGTTCCTTACCGGTAGTCCGAGGTACGGATATCAGATTCTCAATACCCATAGTCTCATTCACCTGACCGCCAATACGTTCGGCCACCACAGCCACCCGCAATCCTTTTCGGGCAGAATAAATGGCAGCCGCAGCACCGGCAGGACCGCCTCCCGCCACCAATACATCATACTCTTTCGTTTCAAAAGACTCCGGTTCCACCGAGCCATAACGCGCTTCAAGCTTTTCAAGCAAATCACCGATACTGCCGCGCCCCACATGAATCTGCTCGCCATCGGCAAACACCGTAGGAACGGCCTGCACCTTCATGCGGTTCACTTCCTCTTCGTTCACAGCACCGTCTACGGCCTGATGGCGTATCTGAGGATTGAGCACCACCATCAGGTTCAATGCCTGAACCACATCAGGGCAGTTTGTACAGCTCAGTGACAGATAGGTAGTAAGATTTATCGGTCCGCGCAATGCACGGATACGCCGGGTGATAAACTCATCAGGGAAATTCTTGCCTTTGCCGTCAGCGTTGAGTACCGCCATCAGCAGGGAAGTAAATTCATGCCCGCCGGGTACGGCACGGAAAGTAATTCCCGTATCTTCCCCTTCCTTTAAAAGAATAAATTTCAAGCCCTCGCTCTCTTGCAACCGGCAGGAGAGTTTCTCGGAACAGGAAGCCACTTCTTCCAACAAGTCCACCAACTCGGCACGACTTTCGTGCCGGGGGTGGACAAAGATGTCGAAAGTATAGTGCGCATCCAGTTGGGCAAACAATCCCTTCAACTGTTCCTTTATTGCACTATCCAACATATTTTTCGGGTATTTTAAATTTTACCTACCAGGTCAATGCTCGGTTTCAGAGTCTCGGCTCCTTTTTTCCATTTCGCCGGACAAACTTCTCCATCGTGACTGGCAACAAACTGAGCTGCTTCCACTTTACGGAGCAATTCGTCGGCATTACGTCCGATACTGTTGTCCTGAATCTCAGCCAACTTAATCTTACCTTCGGGATTGACCACAAAAGTACCGCGATAAGCCATACCGTCTTCTTCAATCATCACACCGAATGCACGCGAGAGAACTCCCGTGGGGTCCGCCAACATCGGATAAGTGATTTTTCGAATGCTTTCGGAAGCATCATGCCATGCTTTGTGAACAAAATGTGAATCAGTGCTGACAGAGTATACCTCCACACCCATTTCCTTGAACTGGTCATACTTCTCTGCAATATCTACCAACTCGGTAGGACAGACGAAAGTAAAATCGGCAGGATAAAAGAAGAAAATAGCCCATTTACCTTCGATATCCTTGTTAGTCACTGTCTTAAACTCTCCATTATGAAATGCCTGAACTTTGAATTCAGGAACTTGTGAATTAATAATAGGTTCCATATACTTTCTATTTTAAAATTGAAATTAATTTTTAAATTGTAATTATTACATCTGCAAAGGTAGTGTACTACACTTCACCCTGCAATACCTAGTTATTAGGATAATGTAGAACAACAATCACCATAAATAGGTACACGAGATTAGGTGTTTTTAAAGTTTTTACGTACTTTTGTCCCGCAATTTATTAAAAACAACCCAAAATGGACGATTCCAACCCACGAACGTACAGTATAGTATTAACTTATCCGGCAGGGCTCTAAACAGCATGCCTGCAATGCCTCTGCCCGGACTTAAAACAAACGAAAGGAGGCAATAAGATGAGAAAATATCTTTATTGTGAGAACGGTTTTGTGGAAAAGCCGCAGTGGATGCCCAACTGCTGGGTAAATGTAGAATGCCCTGATAAAAGCGATTTTGACTTTCTGACCAAAGACTTAAAAGTTCCCGAATCTTTTTTGGAAGACATTGCTGACGTGGATGAACGCCCGCGCACCGATACCGAAGAAAACTGGTTGCTGACCATTATCCGCATCCCTTTGCAACAGCAAGGAAGCATTCCATATACAACCATTCCCATCGGCATCATCACAAACAATGAGATTATTGTCACCATCTGCTATCATTCCACCGAAATGATACCTGATTTTATCGACCACACACGCCGAAAAGGAATAGTAGTGCGCAATAAATTTGAATTGATATTGCGGCTGATTTATTCTTCCGCAGTATGGTTCCTGAAATACCTGAAGCAGATAAACAATGATGTGGCAGCGGCCGAAAAGGAATTAGAGAGAAGCATACGCAATGAAGATTTACTGCGGTTGATGAAACTGCAAAAGACATTGGTCTATTTCAACACCTCGATACGTGGAAATGAAGTGATGGTAGGCAAATTGCAAAGTATCTTTCAGGAAAAAGATTATCAGAACCCTGACCTGGTGGAAGATGTGGTCATCGAATTGAAACAGGCATACAACACAGTGAATATCTACAGTGATATTCTGACAGGCACAATGGATGCTTTTGCCTCCATCATTTCAAATAATGTGAATACTATCATGAAGCGCATGACCAGTATCTCTATCATACTGATGGTACCTACATTGATTGCCAGCTTTTATGGAATGAACGTGGATGTGCATGTGGATGAGTTGCCACATGCTTTCAGCCTCATCATATTGATATCTATCGTATTATCGGCCATGGCCTTCGTTATCTTCAGAAAGATAAAATGGTTTTAATCTCGAACCGTATGGGAAATAGAGAAGTGTGCCAAAAGCTGACATAACGGTCACGCTGTTTTTGCTTTTGGCACACCCGCCGCTAGCACCTTCGTTTTCTTTGTCCGAGCTTACGTTTTATCCACAGGTAATAGCCTGTCAATGGCAGACAAGCCCCGACGAGAGCCGCTGCAAAGGCAAGTATCTTGGTAAAGATACCACCCCAGCTCCCTACATGCACCGAATATATCCACCCCCGAATCTTTCCCGACGGCTCAGCGTCCTGATATAAAGATACATTCATTATCTCACCCGAACGAGGGTCAAACTCATAACGGTCACTCGCACGCCGATTGCCCAACCGGTCAAAAGAGACATTGGCAGTGCCCCGGGATATGGAAATCTGTCGGTAATCGGGATTCTCATCCTTCAACTGTCGATAGACCTGTTCCCAATGTGCATACGGAACCTGTGACTTTTCCTTCTTCTCCTGCCCATGAGCTGCGTGCTCGCTTCCCTGCCGGGTTTCTACTCCGAAAATTTTATAAAATCCAGTCCGGTACCAAGCAAAAGACCAAGTCAGTCCCGTCAGTGACATCATCAGCAAAAACAGCAACGCATACAAACCGCCCGCCACATGAAAATCGTAACAGAACCGGCGGAATCCCCTCCGCAACGTTATCTTCAGACTATTCTTCAACGCCCGCAGTGTGCGCGGCCACCAGATAATGATGCCTGTCAGCAGAATAAGAACAAACATCAGTGTACTCACTCCCACTATCACCTTTCCCCAGAAGATACCGCCACCGGGCTTCATACTGTCCAACAGCCAGCGATGCAGTTTAAACATGGTCAGAAAAAAGGCCGGACGCTCGTATTTTCCCTTCACTTCACCCGTATAAGGGTCAATATAAACCGATGCACGACGTGGTTTGGAGAGATTTACCTGCCACGTGCGCCCCTTCTCTGAAGGAATACTCACTCCGGTGACAGATACACTGTCGGGCAATGTCTCCGCCACTCGTTCGAGAAGCATTTCCACAGGCAGTGGTTCCGCCTTTACCTCCTTCACATGATAAAGGTCGGGGCGGCTCCACTCCGTTATTTCGTTCTCGAAAACCAGCATGGCACCCGAAAAGCATATCAGACTGACAAGCAGTCCGAAAGGCACGGAAAGCCAAAGATGCAATGTACGAAATATCTTTTTCATTTTTGAGATACAAGTTTACCTACGGTACTAACAGATTCCGCAACGATAGTCAGCCCTTTTGTGGCAGTAGCCGTCCGAGGGTCAATCTTGTAAAGTGCCGGAGCACTGCCATCGGTAGTGGATACCGGCATATATATGTAACCGTTCTCATTATAAGGGATATTTCCATAAGCGCTCAGAACATCTTCCGACGGCAATCCGGTCACCGGCTTCAGTGTCCGGTCTTCACCTTTAAAGACAGCCAGTTCGGTGGTGTACTCCCCTTTCGACTGTAATCCGCGAGTATACATCTGAAGCAGGAAATAATCTTCTGTGATATGCCAGCATTTGTACACCGGGTGTTTGTTTCCAAGCTCTTCGAGATTGACATAATAAGTGTCGTCGAACGAAGTTTCTCCTGCCTTGATTCGCATCACTCCCGAAGGAAGTGTTCCCTGCACACGCTTCAAGTCGTCCGAAGAAGTAGTGAGCCGTCCATAGCCCGGCGAGAAAACGTACAAATCGCCATTATCGGCCGCCCAGATGGTCTGGTAATATTGCGAACGCATACGTCCGCTGGCAAAACCAATTTTGTCTGTGGCGACAATCGTTGGGGTAGTGCTGAAATCGTTTCCGTTATAAATGGCCACGTATGCATAATCGGGATACTGGGTGGAAGGAATAGAACCCTCTTTATAAGCACTGCTGGCACTGCCTCCCGCCACGGTTGCCACAAGTTGAGGGTCGGTCACCTTGTCCGGAAACGCTTTTACACCATATTGGCTCATCCCCATCGGAATTACTGAAGTGTAAAGTTTGCCGTTCGCCTGCACAAATCCGGAAAAGGTAACATACTCACCGTTACCCAAATAGTTCTCACACGGGTAGGTCTTGGTACTCGTCGTACCGTTCAGCGAATTCAGATAGTTCACCAGAATGCCTTGCTCCGCATATCCGTTGGCATCCGTCCGGTCTGTATCGCCGGTAGAAGCGGTAATGACATTGTCGCCCCATGTGCCATACGTGGTGATGCGTTTAAAGGCATACGACAGATGCTCTTCGGGCTTATTATTACTGTTCAGGATATAAGAGGAGCCGGTTCCGTCTCCTCCTTTATTATACACGAGACGAAAAAGGTAATCATTGTTATGAAACACCCAATACGTACCGGTCTCGGTTTCAAGACCATTATTTTTTACTGTGACGCTTCCTTCGTCCAAAGACTCGGCGGTCAGGAGATAATTCACCCCATCAACAGTGGCGGCAACCACGTATGTTCCTGTCCCGGTATCGGTACCGGGAGTATCCGGCGTTGAATTCTCAGGCACTGTATCATCACTGCATGAAGTCAACACACTGCCTGCACAAAATGCCATGGCAACAGACCAAAACAAAAATTTTCCATTCATCATTTTTCTATTTTATTTATCGATTCATATTTATTGTCCGAAATAAACTCTCACCTTCCCATAGAACGCACGCCCGGCTTTCTGCAGACTATAATTATCATATAGCTTCTCGTCCGTGAAGTTCTTACATTCAAACGAAAGATTATAGCGTCCGTTCTTGATGCTATACGTAACTCCTAGATTATGTGAAAACTGTTCCGGTACGCGTTTCTTGGAAGAAGCCTCTCCGATGGTTTCCCAATTCAAGGGAAACTCGTGCTGGTAATAGCTGTCATACGTGAGCGACAAGCGGTTTCCTTTTGCAAACAAGTCATGCCAATAGAGAGAAGCATCCAGGCTGGCATAACGGTAAGGCTGGTTGGGTATACGCAGTTTATACTTCAGGCTTTCCTGCAGGGAACCCCCTTCCAGGTATTTCTCATTGTCACGCGTATCCATGCTGCTATAAGTAGCTCCCACACTGAGCCAATGCGAATAACTGTAACGTGCGGATACATTGAAGCCTTTCGTCTTTACACGCCCATGGTTATAATAGGAACCATAGCTTTTGCCTCCAAAAGAACTGATAGTACGAACGATGTAATCTTTCGTATCACGATAAATCAAACTTCCTTCCACATAAAGCCCATGTTTGCCAAACTGGTGTGTATAACTGAGGTTCAGATTAATGTTGTCACTGTTCTCCGGATTCAAATCAGCCTTCCCCGCTTCCAAATCCTCGTCACCGAACAGTTCTTCATTGGACGGTAGCCGATAAGCTTTCTCGTATGAGAGCTTCACCTGCAGGTCCTTTATTATCCAATAGGTGCCTGCCGCACCGTAGCCCAAAGCGCTTACGTTCTTAGACATATCGATATAGTTTCCTATGCCGTCGGCATTTTGTGAGACCAATCCCGAACTATGCTGGTTGTAATACTTCCCGAAAGCAGAGAAGTTCCATTTCTCAGTGGGCATCAGGCGATAAGAAAGCCCGGTGATATTCTTCCTTGTCTTCTTGGGAACGGTAAAGTCGGAGACGGCCGAAGTGGAATTCACATCCGAACGGTTACTTCGCTCAAAAGCAGTCAGCACATGGCTCAATGTAAAGGTCTGCGCCCTACTAAGGCGATAATCGGCCCTGAACGTTCCATTCCAGTTCTTATTCTTCGATTCATTGTCCTGATAAGATTGCTCTCCTTTTGAACCGGTATATTGCTTTTCGCCATACCAGTTGTATTGATAAGGCACAGTATCAACATTCTGGGTCAGGTTATAATTATAATTTGCCGTCAAGCTGATATCCAGCCCTTTGGTGAACAAATCCCGCTTACGATACTCCAATGAGGGCATCAGCGAATGTCCCTTGCGATGCTTCTCTCCGAATACCGCTTCCTGACGTACTCCTGTCTGAATCTCCTTGTACATATTGGAATAAGTAAAGCCAAAGAGCAAACGGTCGGCAAAAGGTTTTCCCACCCAACCAATCTTTCCGATGACAGCCTCATTGTGGTAAGTGTCATTGAAACGCTTTACATGCTCAATCTTCTTTTTGTCGGTGGTATTGCCATCAGGAGAAAAATGAGTGACATAAGTATCCACATAATAATCATTGTCGGAATAGTTTTGGAATGCATTTATCTCATACATCCATCCGTTTCTGAAAGTCTGCCCGAAATTGACATACGACTTGTGCGTATTAAACGAGCCATAGGAATAAGAAGTATCCAAAAACCATTTTCTCTTCTTCTTGTTCGTCACAATATTGACGATACCTCCTAAAGCATCGGTGCCGAATCCTACCGGTACAACCCCTTTATACACTTCTATACGCTCGGCAAAATTCACAGGAATATTGTTCAGCCCGAACGAGCTGCCTACCCCCTCCTGTGGCACTCCGTCAATGAAGATTTTGACATGTTTTCCACTAAAGCCGTCCAACATGAGTTGGGTGTCAGAGCCTACACCTCCTGCTTCCCGCAACTTCATACCCGGAAGTTTGGACAAGGCGTCACTCAAATTCTTCGTCGAGTTCTGCAACTCCTCCGTATCCACAGCCACGGCATTAAAAGCCGAACGCTTCACACGGCCTACCCCATTGGATACGACAACGACCTCATCCAACTCTGTTACAGACGAAGCTAACACTACATTCATTTTTACTCTCTCATCCCGAAGGAGTTTCACCGGCTTCTCCACCGTTTCGTAGCCGATGGCAGAAACAACCAGCGTATACTCTCCTGCCGGAGCATGCAGATGATATATTCCCTGTTCATTGGTCATACAACCATAGTTGGTCCCTTTCAGATACACAGTTGCCAAATCTATGATTTCCTTCTCCTTCGATACGACTTTACCCGAAATCATGGTTTTATATGGCTGTGCATATACAGATACGCCCGCCCATAAAACGATAATTAAAATACTCACTTGCCGAATTGCTGTTCTCACGTTTTTCTCTTGCTAAGTAATTACATTCTTTATTCGGATGCAAAGTTCCTGATAAAACCGACGCGCCGCAATCGCTTTTTATAGGTAATTTAGAAAGCTGTCTCAGCAGTCATTTCTTTCCTACAATCACCATTTATAAGTATTCTCCCCCATTAGAAGACAAACATACCATTGCCCGGAAACAAACTTTTCTGCATGCTGCAAAGCATTTGAAATATTAATAACCTATCTTTGCACCATTAAACCAACCTATTAAACACCAATGATAAATGAAAAAGCTATCTAGTTTTCTATTGTTATTTGTCTTTCTATGCTGCTCACTGTCAGCAAAAGAAACGCAAATCATCCTTTTTTCTACCAATGACATGCACGGCAGTATTGATAACTTTGCCAAAATAGCAAGCTATATACAGAAAGAACGTGCCAAGAACCCCAATATCTTGATTCTAAGTGGAGGAGATATGTTTTCGGGGAATCCGGTAGTAGACCAATATCCCGAGAAAGGCTTCCCCATGATTGACTTAATGAACCGGATAGGCTATCGGTATGAGATATTCGGGAACCATGAATTCGACTATGGACAGGAAGTGTTGAACCAACGAATGGAGCAGGCCAACTTCCAATTCCTGTGTGCCAACATGATTGTCGACGAAGAAACAGCCAAAATCAAACAACCTCAACCTTATGCTTTCCTCCAAATCGGTGACACCAAGATATGCATCCTGAGCCTCATCGAAGTGAGTAAGCGAAGAACAGGTGAACTGCTTCCCGCCACCCATCCTGCACGCCTGAAAGGTGTCACATTCACAGAGCCAGTCTCAACAGCCCTTAAATACAAGAACTTACGCACTCAATGTGACTTGTTTGTCGGTCTCACCCATACCGGTTATACCAAAGACTGTGAAATAGCCGAAGCGATGCCCGAGCTGGACGTTATCATTGGAGGGCACTCACATACACGCATTGACTCCACCATTATCGTGAATGGTGTCCTGATTAATCAGGCACAAAGTAATCTCCATTATCTGGGCAAGACCACCATAACCTTAGATGACAATAAAGTAAAAGATAAAAAATTCGAGCTGATTAATATCGCGAAACTCAAAGACGAAGATACAGATATCAAGCAACTGATTCAGAAATTCCGCGAGGATTGCCACTTAGACCAAGTAATAGCACACGCCACTGCACAGTTCAACGGTAAAGAACCTCTCGGCTCACTGATGACGGATGCCGTAACCAGCGTGCATAATCTCGACTTTGCTTTCCAGAATGCCGGCGGCGTGCGCATCGGACAAATAGCCAAAGGAGAAATCACCATGGCCGAGATTTATCAACTGGATCCCTTCGGCAACAGCGTAGTTATCTACCGGATGACTCCGGCAGAGATTCGCACCTTATTAATGAACTCCTACCGCAAAGCCAGCAAACGTGCCGATTTATTGGTTTCGGGCATGACCTATACCATTCATACCCATGACGGCAAAGCCGTGAGTGTCACCCTAAAAGATATGAACGGTAACCCGCTGGACGAGAATAAACAGTATAAAGTAGGAATGAACAGCTACATCGCCTCCAGCTACCGATTTGACCATGCCGACCCGGGACATGAAACGACTGCCACCTCATCAGACGCTCTGATAGAATATCTGAAACAGCAAAAGGAAATCACACCCCAACGGCCGCGTACAAGTATCGTAGAAGAATAAAACAGGATATATATATCAGAAAGAGGTTGTTACCGGTATCGGTAACAACCTCTTCTTTCATTTTATGTTGAAATTATTTCAGTTTAAAAAACGAGACCTTAAGAATTATTTGGCAAATGCGTGGCGATAACCTTTCACCTTGTTCCAGCTACCGCGGGTAAAGTCGGGTACAGCTACCGGAGCATTACCGTTTTCGATAGAAAGGCGGGTAAGGTCTGCCATACAGCACCATTCAGCCAAGTCGTATACATCCATATCCAAAGGCAAACCGTTGCGCAGACAGTAAACCAGACGATAGTCCATGATGTAGTCCATACCACCGTGACCACCTACCTTCTTGGCAGTTTCTTCCAGTTCCTGGTGAATCGGGTGTTTGTATTTCTGCATCAAGGCTTCTTTCACGTTTTCGGGAACAGCAGCGTGCATATTCAGGTTTTCGTGGTTAGGCACTTCTTTAGCGTCAACCTGGTCGGGACGCAAGCAGTATTGTTCGATAGGATATTTGTTGGCGAAACCATTCGTACCTGTCAGCTGATACATACGGCTGTAAGGACGAGGATTCATTACATCATGCTGAATGTGGATAGTTTTACCGTTTTCAGTGCGGATGAAAGTCATGGTGTGGTCACCGTTTTGGAATTCAATAGAATCATTTGCCAAACCATATCTCTTACCCAGTTCAGGACCGGTTACAGCTTTAGTATCCATAGCCACCAAAATCTTCATGCGGTCACCACGGTGAATGTCCAGCAATTGGCAGGCCGGGCCAAGGCCGTGAGTGGCATAAACGTCACCACGGAATTCGTTGTTGTAATCCAAACGCCAGTTGTTCCAATATTCACCCCAGAACTCTTCAAGGTTGTGGATATAAGAACCTTCTACGTGCAGCACTTCACCGAACAATCCCTGCTGAGCCATGTTCAATGTAGTCAGTTCGAAGAAGTCATATACACAGTTTTCCAACTGCATACAGTGCTTGCGAGTTTTTTCTGAAGTATTGATTAACGCCCAGATTTCATCCAGTGTCATAGCAGACGGAACTTCAATGGCAACATGCTTGCCGTGTTCCATAGCGTAAATACCCATTTCGGCATGATGTTTCCAGTCTGAAGCAATATATACCACATCAATATCATCACGTTCACACAATTGCTTCCATGCATCTTCAGAACCTGAATATTCGGCAGCTTTAGGAAGACCGGCCTTTTCCAAAATACCTTGTGCTCTTTCTACACATTTGGGACGAAGGTCACACAAAGCTACAATTTTTGTACCGGGAATATGAGTCCAACGTGCAACAGCACCGGGACCACGCATACCCAAGCCAATAAAACCAACACGAACCGTATCCAGTTTCGGAGTGGTCAGTTGAATTACATCTTGCTGTCCGGCAGGACGCTCGGGCACAGCGACTTCGATAGGAGCATACTCCTTTGCAGCAGCTTCCTTCTGAGGAGAAGCGCATCCGACCAAGCAGAACAATGCCAAGCCGGTCATCACAGTCAATAGATTCTTAATCTTCATGTCTTTTCAAAAATAAATATTTAAAATATAATAGTTAGTATTCATTTATAAACCGACGCCTTATTCGGCAATCGTCACATTCGTCACCCGCTCCAACCAAAAACGGTTCTGATTAAAATGGAACGGTTTATAGTCCGTGTTCTTCTTTATAACATTATTGCGGAATATCAATCCATCTACAGATTTGGCATACAGAATAGGAGCGTCAAAAGTATCGAATTCATTATCTTCTATCACAATACCCCCTTCCGGTCCTCCATGAAAATACTTCTGCTGATTCTTCAGGTCGGGTATTTCCGGATAAATCGAAATCACAGCATTCGTAAACTGAAATAAATTGGTAAGTGCATTCACAAAACGATTCTTGCGAATAATTACATTACGGCACGCTCCGGTTTCAAACCAACCATTACAGTCTCCACACAATAAAATAGCAGCCCCTGAAGTATGGTCGAATAAGTTATTCTCGACAACTGTTTTACGCGGAGTACTGAACAACGTACCTCTCGCCCGATTATTGCGAATCGTATTTCCGGCAAACAAGACTTCCGGAGTCCAAGTAAGATTCTCAATACCAAATCCACTCTGTTCATTGATAGCCGAATCTATAGCCTCATCAAAAGCAATGATGAACTCACGTGCTCCATCTATTTGTTCTTTATCATACGGACGAATGCTTGCAATCTTATTCTGCTTGCCAATCAATTCCATAGTAGCGGATTGTACGAACTGCACCTCATCTCCGGCGCGTCCCCATTCAAATCCCCATGACTGACCGTGCATATAACGTCCGACCAATGTACGGTCATCTATCCTTTTCACCACTTTTAGATACGTTCCATGCACATTAATGGCATCATCCATCATGCCCTCATACAGTCCGTTGCAAGAAGTAATCTTTCCTTTGCAACCGGAAAAGTGAGTTGCATCTGCCTGTGTGGTAAAATAACGCGGATCATCCTCCCCCTTCAAACAAACACAGAACTTCTCTAGCGTGATATTGTCACTGAATTGTGCCAGTAATCCCATTCCTTCGGCATAATGGACTTTTATGTTTTCCAAGGTCGTATTTAAATCATGTGAAAGAAAGATACCGGGAGTGGGACGTCCCCAGCCACGCATGGCAACAACAGTTCCGGGAACAAGACGTGCATCTTTCCAATGAGGAGCACGGATGCGGCGCGGCGCAATCTCACTTGCCCCTTTCGTCGGGCAAGCAATATCGCTGGTATTGTATACCAAATGTTTGGTATCCCCATCAAAAGCAATACCCCAAGAATGTTTTAAAGTCCACCCTTCTCCATAAGCTTCAAAGATTGAGTCTTTAGCTATACGATATTTCACCCATGAAGCCGGTTCAAAAACGATTCCTTCTTGAGGAGTATTCTCCAATATCTTTATTTGTGCAATATGAGGGTTTTCAAAATCAATACTGAAATTCTTCAAACTACAGTTCTCCGAACGAAGGAGTGATACCGGTAACATTCTCCCATGAAAGACAAACTGTGCCCCTTGTCCGTCAAGAGTGAGATTCTTCATATCCTCCAGTGCAATACCTACTTTCTTGGGATTGTCCTGGTCGTGGTTCGAAATATAATATTCGCGTACGGCAGCCCCTTTTTCATGAAAGTCATAACGGCCTTCAGGAAAACGAAGAATAACCGCCTCACCATCCTTACACTCCGCCTTTATTTTCGACAATGCCTTTTGTAAAACAGGAGAAGCATTTTTATGAGTATTGGGTTTTAAGCCAAACGTGGAAATATCATATACTTTTTGAGCATACAAATTTATTGAAGTAAGCGCAAAGACCGCACTTAACGCTAAAATCGAAAGTAATTTCATACTTATTAGATTTAATGAATTAACCAATCGCTGTATTAAAGTACAAAGAAAGGAAGTTTCCCTTATATACTCTGTATTTGCTTATGTTTTTTTAACACATTAATGATAAAAAACGGGATGTGAAGACAAATGTCATACACATCCCGTGCATAATCCTAACACCTAAAATTCATCTCGATTCATTACCTTGTTGCAATATGCAGCTCCATAACGACGTATATCATCATAACGTTGTCCTTCAGCAGCCAGTTCTATACGACGTTCGTTACGCACAAAATCCAAAGCAGCCTCCTTAGACGACGAAACATAAAGACGACTGTCACGATTACGGAACTCATCCATATAGGCATATTCTTTCAGAATAAGTGAAATGATTTTTCTTTCTTCTAATACTCTTCAATACACTATGCAAAATACGTTCTTCTCTTACCGAATCAATAGTAGCAGGTATCTCTTCCCATTGTTTGCGAAGAGCATCATTAATAAACTCATAATTATTCAATTCCCCTCTTTCCTTGGATTCCAGAGAACGTTCAAACAGTTTCTTTATTACATCATCCCGATTTTTGCTCATTTTTACATTTTATTTTTCTTCCAAATAACCAGACTAAAAGACATTTACCCGAATCCCGACATCTACCAATGATTGCGTTGTTTCTCCCTTCCTCCTTTCATAAGCCATTGAAACTCCCTGTTGATGGGGGTTCCGGTAGTGAACAGGCATCCCGTCACCGCCCCTTCAGCCTCCTTTCATTTTGTGAAGTTTCTTCCGGCTTTTGAACTTTTTCGATAACGCTTTACGGTAGGGGCGGACCCATGTGTCCGCCCAATGACCCC
>ERZ838118.1817-NODE-1817-length-24783-cov-25.234067_pt1 | contig 24783 bp, 19 predicted proteins | sample MGYA00519863_ERZ838118 | MGnify/ENA primary metagenome ERZ838118 (study PRJEB31850, sample SAMEA3708827) | human gut metagenome | biome: human gut; feature: human-associated habitat; material: faeces | place: China | collected 2014 ...
AAAGCTTTTCTCAGACGATTTTCAAGAATGCCTATCACTTGAATCTGACCGGGGCTTCGGCGGCACTGACTGCATACCTGTTAGGCGCCGGGGCGGGTGCTTTGATCGGCGGCTTTTTAACGAACCAGCATAAGATCTCGAGCAATCGCGTTGTGGCACTGTGCCTTACGTTTGCTGCTGTGATGGCGGCTATTCTGGCGTCTCAGATCCTGACCGGATACTGGGCAGTTGTTTTAATGTGTCTGATGGGTCTGGGAACAGGCGTGGCTGCTCCAAGTCGAGACATTATGATTCGCGGAGCGACGGTTGCGAAGTTAGGAAAGAAATCATTTGGCCGCGTTTACGGTTTTACTTATTGCGGAATGGATGTGGGTCAGTCTCTGACACCGATTTTGTTTGGACCGCTTCTTGACGTCGGTATGTTTACAGCCGTTCTTTTCGGTGTTGCGATTCTTCAGACCTTTGCAATTTTTACGGCGCTCCGCGTCTCGACTCAGTCAAGTCCGTCGGCGCCTTAAAGAAGCCTGGGTGTAAGCTCGTCCATATCGCCGAGATTCAACATGTTTTCGGTGTCTTCTTCCAGGCGGTTTCCAATGGCGATTCCGAGGAGGCGAACGGTCTGATGGTTGAAATCGATTTTTTCAAGCAAAGACTCAGCTGTTTTGAGGATTTGGGATTTCTCATTAAAGACTGAGTTAGACGTCTGAGTTCTTGTGATTGTCTTGAAGTTATGGAAACGTACTTTTAACGTCAGCGAGCGACCGAGGAAATCATTTTTACGCAGACGCGTCATCAGATAGTCCGTCAGTTCCGAGAGCGTAGCTTCTAACTTATTGAGATTTCCTTCGTCTTTGGAGAGTGTGATCTCAGCGCTGACCTGTTTGCGGATGCGTTCGGTTCTGACAGGACGATCGTCAATACACCGGGCAAAGTTGTAATACGACAGTCCCGAACTGCCGAATTGCTCGACTAAAAATGAAAGATCTTTTTCTCGCAAATCTTTTCCGGTAAAGATGCCGAGGGCCTCCATCTTTTGCGAGGTCACCGGACCGACGCCCCAAATAGCCTTCACAGGAAGACGATCAATGAACTTAAGTGCCGCATTCGGATGGATCACGCATAAGCCGTCGGGCTTGCGCCAGTCGCTTGCGATTTTGGCGAGGAATTTGTTGTAGGAAACGCCGGCAGAAATAATGAGACCGACTTCACGACGAACATCTTCTTTGATGAGCTTTGCGATTTCCATCGCATAACCATAGTCGCGCCAGACGTCTGTGACGTCTAAGAATGCCTCATCGATAGAGACTTGTTCAATGAGATTTGTGTAGCGAGAAAAAATTTCGAAGACTTCGGCTGATGCTTTTTTGTACTCGTCCATTCGTCCGGGAACAAAAATCAAATTTGGACATAGCCTTGCGGCAACTGAGGAGGGCATTGCGGAACGTACTCCGAACTTTCTTGCTTCGTAAGAAGCAGACGCAACGACACCTCGAGCGGAATTTAATCCGACGGCAATTGCCTTCCCTTGAAGCGAAGGATTATCTCGCTGTTCAACGGAAGCGAAAAAAGCGTCGAGGTCGAGGTGAAGTATTCGGCGATAGTTATCGAAATTCATAGGCGAATTTTCGCATTATTCATGGCTTTTATCTTGCTGAAAAAAGTAAGGAATTTTCTGAAAAATAGGATTTCTTAAAAAGAGTAGGAACTCGTTCTATCCCATCACAAAACTGGCAAACTCAAGAACCAGAGGAGACGAGGATGAATAAAACATTAAAAGGCATGGCGATGGCCGGACTAGCGGCTGTTTTTTGGGGATCAATGGGTGTTGCAGGACAGTATTTACTTCAAAATTGTCACTTTACACCGATGGATTTGATCTCTATACGCATGCTCCTTGCAGGCTCGATCTTCGTTGGCATTGAGTTCTTTCTTTTAAAGAAGGGGGCTCTGAAAGTATTTGAAACCAAGCAGAACATTATCGATCTGATAATTTACACGCTAACAATCATCGGAACGCAATTAACGTTCTTTGTTTGTATTCAATACGCAAACGCACCTTTTGCCGCTGTTTTAACTGCAACTGTTCCATTGTGGATCATGATTTTCATGGTGGTATTTCAGCATAAACGGCTCACTGTGAAAGAAGTTTTTTGCGGACTTGTAGCTGTAGCCGGAGTGGTTCTAGTCGTAACCGGCGGATCATTTAAAAACTTCAACGTCTCAGGTATCGGCTTTTGGGCCGGTATCGGATCTGGAATCACAGGTGCTTTTTATGTTCTGTTGCCTCAAAAATTTATTGCGCGTGTCGGTTCCGGGTTAGCAACGAGCTGGGCACTTTTGCTTACCGGCGTTACTGTGACGTTGTTCAGTCACTTTTGGAACGAACCTTTGGACTGGACCGTCTACTCAATTTTGGCTTATGCGTTTATTGTGCTTTTCGGAACGATTGCGGCGTTTTGGCTTTTCCAAGCGGCTGCCGAAATTATCCCGGCAGATATTGCTGGCATGATGGAGACCTTCGACCCAGTAGCTGCAACTCTACTGAGCATGATATTTCTTGGGGTGAGCGTTAATTCTTGGGAGTGTATTGGCGGGGCATTGATTCTTGGCGCTGTTGCTTTTCTTGCCGTTCCCTCGAAGCATCCGTTTCTCATCCACTATTCCAGAAAGGCGAGAGCGAGTTTTTCGCAAACTGACAAAGATTAGGCAACTATCTTTTTGACGAGAGTGGCATTTGTTTACAACGTGGATGATTGTACCGAAGTGGAGTAGGGTGTAAACGAAAGTTTGTCTCGCTCTTGGACGCCGAATATTTGGTCTCAGCGACAGTTAGAAGAATGTGATTCTGAGACTTTTTAGAAAAAGATTCTGGCTACGCCACTAGACAGTTCCAGTAATCGTTGGAAGAATGTAGCATTGAAACCTTAGAGTTCGAGTCCAACGCCGAGGACTGGAGTTTCAATAGTTATTGAAACGTGACAGGCGGATCTTTTAAAAACTTCAATGTATCGTTTCAGTAGTTGTTAGAAGGATGTAGTATTGAAGCTTTTGATAGTTGTGGCAATATCTAGTTACATTCTTTCAACAACGAAATCGCCTTAGGGCGAGCTGAAATCAATTTGATTAAATATTAGATCCGGCTACTGAGGCCTCTTGACCTTATCCGGATTAACAAGGAGCCTCTATTCGAGGCTTTTTGTGTTGGCCGAACCGACATAGATTCAGTTAAGCCATTAGAAGGAATTTACTTTGGTTTCAAAGCAATTCCTTTTTTATCGCGTTAGCCTTACTTTCCGAAGATTTTCGAATGTTTCGAAAATTAGGTTTTATTTTTGTCTGTTGTAACGGTTTTGTTGGGAAAGTGAGAAGAATCCCCTAAATTCGCTAAGAAAAAGGTTTGGACTGTGGTCTTTCTGAAATGGTGCAGGGAGCTGTAGATGGTTCGCATTTCCCAAAAGTTTCAGGAAAATGCATAGACCAATAACGTTCAATGATTCCCGTGATGAACCAAAGGGTTGAGCGACCCCAACAAATATTGTGAGGGAAGAGAATTTATGATGAGGAGAAGAGGGAGATTTGGTGGCCCGAACCGGACTTGAACCGGTACAGCTTGCGCCGAGGGATTTTAAGTCCCTTGTGTCTACCAATTTCACCATCGGGCCGCCAAGAAGTCGCATTCTAATATAAATTTCAAAAAGCTGCTTTTTTCTTTCTTCAAGTCTTCGATATCAATTGTTTCTTCTCTTCGTAGAAACGAGTTCGTTTTTTTACTCAGATTAGGGTTTACATCTAAATAATCACATAAAACAGGTAAAATCATAGGTAAGAAATTTAAGGAAATTAGTGATTTTCCTAGGTCGAAGGATTTACAAAAATGTTCTGTCGGCCAGGTGAAAAATAAAGGAGGATCAATATGTCTGCGAATTTCTCTTCTGATTCGATCGTTTGGGTTGACGGACAGGTCACTCTGCCGAAGCATATTTTGAAGATTTTAGGCATCGAAAACGGTCATCGCTCTAATGTGACGTTTATCGTAGAGAACGGCGAAGTAAAAATCGTTAACAGCGCTGCCTATGCAATGAACAATCTGAAAAAAGCTAAAGATAAAGAAGCCGCCTAAGACTTTCTACACAAAGCAGCTTGAAATCATTTTTGTTTAAAAAGCCGGTTGCATTGATGTGAACACGTCAACAGCCGGTTTGGCGTTTTTAGATTAGATCTGTCCTCAAGTTAGATGTGGATTAATACAATCCTCCTTGGTAATTACCCTTCCTCATTTCCTTCCAACTGAAATTTCTGCAAATTAAAGGGTGTCGGCCTTCTCCTCTCTCATATAATTTTTGAAGAATATCTAACAACCTCAGAAATTTACGGAGAAATAATGGATTCTCTGATATCCAATACCGCCGCTATAAACGGGCTTCTTGCGCGCTTTGGCGTGAAGTTCGGTATCTATAAAAACGGCGAGTTTCATGAGCAGCTGTTCCCCTACGATTCGCTTCCTCGAATTATTCCTGCGGATGAGTTCGCTGAAATTGAAGCCGGCTTGATTCAGCGTGTCGATGCGCTCAACGCCTTCTTGAGAGACATCTACACGGAAAAGCGAATTGTCGCTGACGGCGTGATTCCGGAAGACTTCGCTTTTTCGTCAAGCGGCTTCCTGCCGGCGTGTGACAACTTTGTTCCGCCGAACGGAATTTACTCTCATATTTCAGGCATTGACCTCGTCCAAGCTAAAGACGGAACTTGGTACGTTCTTGAAGACAACCTACGCATTCCTTCAGGCGCTTCCTATCCTTTAATTGCCAGAAAACTCGCTCGCCGTGCTTCGCCGGAGACATTTAAAAATAACTCGGTCGATCGCAACGATGATTACGGACTCCTTTTAAGAGAAGCAATGGAAAGCGTGAATCCCGGCGGCCGCTGCGTCATCATGACACCGGGAAGGTACAACGCTGCTTTCTTCGAGCATGCTTATTTGGCTGAGATGACCGGATGTCCTCTCGTTATGCACAATGACTTGTTCGTACAAGACAATAAGCTCTATTTCAAGAGCAGATCGGGTTCTCCACAGTTGGTCGGCGCTCTCTATCGCCGAATCTCCGACGACTATCTTGATCCTTTGACCTTTAAACCTGAATCACTTATCGGCGTTCCGGGCATTATGAATGCCTATCGGGCAGGGAACCTCGCGATTATCAATGCTCCCGGAAATGGCGTTGCCGACGACAAGGGTATTTATTACTTCGTTCCCAAGATGATTCGTTACTATCTGGGCGAAGAACCGATCCTCAAAAACGCACCGACTTATCTGCCTTTCTACGAAGAAGACAGAGAGTACTGTCTGGCGAACATCGAACGCTTAGTTATTAAAGATGTTGCCGAAGCAGGCGGTTACGGAGTTCTCTTTGGTAAAGATTTAAACCAAGAAGAGCTTGAAGCCTGGAAAGTAAGAATTCAGACTGAATCACGTCGCTTTATTCTTCAGGAAGTGATCGACTTTATTGACCTGCCGGTTCTCGAAGACGGAACGGTCGTAGAGCGCAAATGCGATCTTCGTGCATTTGTCATTAGTTCAACCAATGGAACGAAAGTTTGGCACAGCGGTCTTACTCGTTTTTCCCGCAAGCCGGATTCGTTCGTCGTTAACTCTTCTCAAGGCGGAGGCTTTAAAGACACATGGATTTTATCTCGATAGAAAAAGGCGAAAACTTATTTTGGCTCGGCCGCTACGTTGAACGTGTCTACCGTACGCTGAATTATCTCGAGGGCCTCTATGATGTTCTGATTGATACAGATGAGACGGCTTATAAAGAATTTTGTGCCGCTTTAAACATTCCTGATGTTTACGAAGATGCGTCTGACTTTATGACGAGTTACTTCTTCGACGAGCTCAACCCTGATTCGGTGTACAGCAATCTTTCTCGAGCCTACGACGACGGAATTTTGCTGCGGAATACCATCTCGACTCGCTCTTTGGCTTATATTCAGCTGGCACTTGATGCGATGGAAGATGCGAAGGCAGAAGGTTCCGGAGCTCTGTGTTCTTTTGAAGTCATCGATCGCTTGTTGGCTTTCTGGGGCAGTATCGACGAATATCTCTCTTCAGGTCAAGAACGCTGTCTCGTTAAAGCCGGCCGTTACCTTGAGCGCCTGGACATGCAGCTGAGATTGGGAGAAAGCTGGGAAACAATCGGCGTGACGATCGGTAAACTGGATCGCAGATTACAGGGCGCAAAGATTGCCTACAGCGGTCAAAAAATGCGTGTTCTGAAAAATTTTGCCCAGTTAGCTGATGATGATCCGGAGACCCGGCTGGTGGCTTTGGAAACAGTTCAGAAGCTCTTGAATAATTAAAAACTCGATACAATGAAAAAATTTTTGTATTCGCTTAGGGCGGATCTGTTGTTTTCCGAACCCGTTTCGAATCACACATTTGTGCTTCGCTCTGTCCCGCTCTCGGAGCCGGGACAGGAGCCGATGCGCATCTCTTTAACCTGTCAGCCGGGCTGCCGGCTGTCAGAAACCTTTGACGGACAAGGCAATAAAGTTTTCCTGGGCAGCATCGAGAATAAACATACCTTCTTTTCTTTTTGCTCGACAGGAGAAGTATTGGTCGATTCCTCGCAGCGCAGCAGTTTCGGTGCGGCTGCCTACTATCGATATCCGACTCAGCTTACGACGCTGACCGGCACGCTCAAAGATTATTTTGAAGCCAATAAAGTTGAAGGCGCACCCATCGTCCTTGCTGAATACTGGCTAACAAAAATTGGTACAGACTTCCGCTATCAAAAAGGCGTTACGACAACAGTAACTGCGGCCCATGAAGCGTGGGAGCTCGGCGCCGGAGTTTGTCAGGATTTCGCGCACATTCTTCTTGCTTTCTTACGAACTCAGAACGTTATTTGTCGCTACGTTGCCGGACTGACCACCGGTGAAGGTGCTTCTCATGCTTGGGTAGAAGTTTTTGACGGTGAAACATGGATCGGAGTGGATCCTACGCATCAGAGATTCTGTGACGATAATTACGTCAAGATTTCACAAGGACCAGACTTTAGTTTTTGCGCTTTAGAAAGAGGCGTCTTTATGGGCGCAGCGGATCAAAGTATGTCGGCAAAGTGTAAGTTGGTTGAAATTTGAGAATGATTGAAGACGTCATAAAAGTAAAGATGCCGGTCGGCGAGTCTTTGGTGATTCGCAAGAACCGCCACTTGCCTGATAACGCTGCGTCAGTAGAAGGCCTTAAAAGACTTTGCGTCGTTTCCGGAATTCACGGCGATGAGCTTGAAGGACAGTACATTTGTTATTTGCTTAATAAAGTCGTTCGTGAAAAGAGTGAGCACCTTAAAGGGGTGTTGGATGTCTATCCGGCATTGAACCCGATGGGCATCGATACGATCCAGCGAGGATTTCCCGGTTTTGATTTGGATATGAACCGGATTTTCCCGGGACGTACCGACGGAGCGGCGACGGAGTGGGTTGCAAGCAAATTGATTCAGGAATTCAAAGGCGCAGAAATGGCGATTGATATTCACGCCAGCAATATCTTCCTGCGCGAGATTCCCCAGGTTCGCGTCAATATCAATACGGCAGATAAACTCGTTAAATACGCGAGCATGCTCGATGTCGATTTTGTTTGGGTGCATCAAGCTTCTACTGTGCTCGAATCAACGTTGGCTTACAGCTTAAATTCCATCGGCGTTAAAACTCTTGTCGTAGAGGCGGGCGTCGGCATGAGAATTACTCAGGATTATTGTCAACGGCTTGTGAACGGAATTCTGAATCTTATGCAGAATCTCGGTATGTGGGACGGGCCGGTCCAGCCTGTTAAACAGCCGATCGTTTCCTTAGATCGCTCCGTGAGTTTTGTGAATGCTGAAGAGCCGGGTGTGTTTGTCCCGACGGTTCGTCACAGCGATAACGTTAGACGAGGCGAGATTTTTGGCCAAATTGTAGATGCGCTTTCAGGTGAGGTTCGTCAGGAATGCGTCTCCGAAGTCGATGGTTTGCTCTTCACGCTTCGTGAATATCCTATTGTAAATAAGGGGTCTCTGATTGCCCGAATTCTTCAGGAAGAACGTCGATGAAAGAAGAAGTTATTTTCAGAATGGAGTCGGCCTACCGCGAAGACTTTGAAGTAAAAAGTTATCACTTCGGCGGCCCTGAAAAGACCATGTGCATTATCGGCAATATGCGCGGCAATGAAATTCAGCAGCTCTATATTGCCGGCCAAATGGTTCGAACATTAAAGCGCTTTGAGGAAGAAGGGCGGTTTATCCGCCGTCACGGTGTGACGGTGATTCCGTGTGCCAATCCGTACTCCGTTAATGTCGGTAAGCGCTTCTGGGCGATGGATAACTCCGATATCAATCGAATGTATCCCGGATACAACAAAGGTGAGACTACTCAGCGAATAGCTGCCGGTATTTTTGAAAAGATTCAGGGCTACCGCTTCGGCGTGCAGTTTTCCTCTTTTTATATGCCCGGAGACTTCGTCTCTCATGTGCGCATGATGAAGACGGATTATGAGGACACCGGCTTGGCTCAGCTTTTCGGAATGCCTTTTGTCGTTCTTCGCAAACCCGTTCCCTTTGATACCACAACCTTAAACTTCAACTGGCAGGTGTGGGATACAAAAGCCTTTTCTCTTTACAGCCGTTCTACCGAGAAGATCGATAAGAAGGGTGCGGACATGGCGATTGCGGCGGTTTGCCGCTTCTTAAGCCGAATGAACGTTTTAAATTACAACGTTTACGGCGGCTATGAATCGACCGTTCTTATAGAAGAAGAGCTGGTGTCGCTGCGTTCAACCGCTTCCGGTCTTTACATTCCGCACGTGAAATCCTTTGATTCCGTTGAACGCGGACAAGTTCTTGCGGACATCATTGATCCGCTTACCGGCGTGACCGTCGCCCAGACCGAAGCACCCGAAGACGGCATTGTGTTTTTTGCCAAAGATTCTCCCCTTGTCATGGAAAACGAAACTCTCTTTAAAATAGTGAACAAGCTTCACAAGTAACACATAAAGAGAGTCCCCGGATGGCAGATGTCAGCTACAACATTCCGGACCTGCGTCCGGGAGAGGTTTTTCGTGTCGAACAGACGATAAAGCGCAGCCGCTTTATCGCTTCTGTCGGACACACTCCCGGTGTCGAAGAAGCAAAAGCTTTCATCGAACAAATTAAAGCCGAATTTGAAGATGCCCGGCACAATTGCTGGGCTTATTGTGCCGGAGCCGCCGGATCTACCGATCGTATCGGCGCAAGCGATGACGGCGAGCCTCACGGAACCGCCGGACGCCCCATGCTGACGGCTGTTACGCACAGCGGCATTGGAGAAGTGACCGTTGTTGTGACTCGTTACTTCGGCGGAATTTTGCTCGGTACGGGAGGACTAGTTAAAGCCTATCAGTCTTCCGTCAAAATGGCGTTAGAGGGAGTGCCCACGCGAGTTCGTACCAAAACGAAACGCATCAAATTCAGCGTTGAACATCGATTTGTGAATCAGGTTCTGCGCAAGATCGAAGCCGTAAACGGTCGAATTCTAGAAAAGAATTTTGATATGGGTGCGGATTTTGATGTCGAAATCCCCGAGGATCTCGCTGAGACTTTTGCTAAAGAATTGGAAGAGCTCACGCGCGGAGCTCTTCTCATTGAATTCGTCGAAGAGTAACGGCTTATCTCGCTACGCCGATTGTTAAATTTAAGCTCTCTAAACCTGTAAACGTCTGGCTTGGGAAAGCTTCATTCTGATTTTGCTTAAGAATGACAAACTCAGGTTTGCTTCGACGGGCAAACAATTCGCTTCTTCCCAAGAGCAGAGAAAGTGCCACGAAGAAACGCTGATCGGCAGAAATTGTCTTCATGCCCGCAAGACCTGAAGCGTCCGAGAGCTCGGGTGCAAATAATTTCACACCTTCATCACGGAGTTTGATCTTGGCGCCGGGGATGAAGGCATCAATGTCTGAAGAGCCGTAGGCGACTGCAAGCGACAAACCTAAACGCGCAATTCCCCCCGGTTCCTCAGCATTGGCGCAGAGAGATTCCCATCGCTCAAGCGAGGTCTGCAGCTTTTGGAATTCTGCTTCTTCCCGTTTTCGGCGATTTTTGTTATTCGCATTTTTTGCCATCTTCTCACGTAGGCCTGTGAGCTGAGCAGTGGCTGTGTGGAAGAGATCGGATTTTTCTAAGAGTTCTTCTTCGAGCTGTTCACGAGTGCGCGTCGTCAGGTTCTTCTCCTGAAGACTGTTTAATGCCTGCTGTTTTTCTTCGTACTGCGAATTTACGACACGATACCTTTCGAGCAGTTCATCGTTTTGACGCATGAGGTCATCTTTCTGTGCAGTCGAGATCTGAGAAGAAAGGAAGCTGGACTCGTTCGGGAAACCGGCCTTTTGAAGTTTTTGGTTGAAAGCGTCCGAAAGCGATTCAATGGATTTAATGGTTTCGCTGCGATGTGCTTCGAGAGTATTAATTTTGTTCTGCGTAGAAAGCAAGGCTTCCTCTTTGGAAGCAAGACTTAATTTAGCTTCTTCGGCAAGACGTGTGGCATTGGCCTTTTCTGTTTCAATCGCGGCAATTACTTCTTCCGGTGTCTGGCTGGCAATTGCTTCATGCCGTTCTTTTTGGAACCGTTTGATCTGTTCAGTGAGAGCCTCGATGTCCTTTTCTAAGGTTTCTGCGCTCTTCTTCTGAGCAGTCAGAGACGCGACAGTATTTCGGAGGGCTTCTTCGCTCTCCGCTGTTTCTTCTTCGATCTGTTTTTTCTCGACGCTCCAGTTGATCCACTGTTCGCGGCGTTTTTCGAGCGTTGGAAGGTTCTGCTTCATGATGGCCGGGTTAGAGGCCTTCAGGCCGAAGCGGGCAAAGGCTCGCTCGAGCAAACGCGTCAGGGAGACGCGATTAAGTTCAGAGTCTTTTTGATTCTTTTCTAGCTCGGCAGACATGTTGGCGAAGTTCTTCAAAGCCTCTTCCAAAGACGCCTGTTCTTCTTTTTTACGAGCGGTTTTAAGCGCTGCATCTTCGCGCTTTTCTTTCAGCGATTCAATCGCTTCCGTGAGCCCTTGAATTTTCTCTAATCGTGCTTCAAGGTCATCTCGACGATTGGCTAAAGAAGTTTGTTTTTGCTTGAGTACAGCCGCCCAAGTGATCGGTTTCTTCTCTCTCAAGCCGACAATATTGAGCTCGCTCGCGATATACAAAATCTCGCCCTTGGCTTCATTGAGTTCTGTCGTAAGCGTATTCAGAATGTTTTCGGCTTCTGTCTGCTGCAGCTGAAGCTGCGCAAATTCAGCTTTGCATTTTTCCGATTCGACGAGCGCGAGCTGAGCGTCTTCTTTTGCTTTAGCGAGTTTGTCTTCCAACGAACGGTCAAACGGCAGTTTGACGGAGTAGGGATGGTGAATCGCGCCACACAAGGGACACGGCTTGCCGTTGGCTAACTTTTCGCGCGGTTCATTCAGCGACAGTACTTCGAGATAGAAGGAATAAGCCTGCTGAGCTGAATTGACGACGGCTGTCTTGTCGATATAGGCCTGGCGAGCCGCATTCAAAGCAACCGTCGCGAGTCTCAAGGCGTGCTTGGTGCTCTCGAGCCCTGCTTTTACCTGATTGAATCGGTCGTGTCCTTCTGCCAAGAGAACAATTCTTCCTTGAAGCGCGTCTAGGGCATTTAAGCGTTCATTCTGATTGTCCAGTTCCGCAGCCAGCGTCTCGACGCCTTCTATTCCTAAAGACTTGGAAAGCATGCGCTCCTTCATGGAAAGTTCGCCCGTGACGGCAAGCTCCTCGTTTTTAAGAGCGGCAATGACGTTTTGAACGTCTAATAAAGCAGAGCGAGAGGACTCAATCCGTTTCTGCAGTTCCCGCTGCGTTTCTTCTGCCTCTGCGCTGCGAATGACTTCAGCGTCAATCTCATCAAGAAGACGTTTGTACTCTTCGAGCTCATCGACCAAGAGCTTATCCATAGAAAGGTCATCCATCTTCTTGTTCAGAAGTTGTGAGCGAATGGTCAGCTGGGAGAGGACGTTTTTTAATCGTGTGTTTTCTTCAGAGAGGAGACGAGCCGCGGTTTGCTCGTTGAACAACTCCTCTTTAAGGTGCTTGCTTTGAATCTGAGAATCTTCGATTTTTTCATCTAATTCGCGAACGCGTTCCAGCGTCACACACTTCTCGTTGTAGTTTTCCAGGACGCTCTTGAAATTTTTGTCTGCCTCAGCATGAGCCAGAGAGGCGGAGCGGACGCGTTCAGAAAGCATCGGGACGGATTTTTTAAGTTCCGTAATCAGCTTACCTTCTTCTTTCTCATCGACTCGAAGCTTAGAGAGGACATCGTAGTCGGGAGCTAAGGCGTCTGTTTTCAGCGCTTTTTCCAGAACGTTCTTTTTCACGTCAAAGCGAGAAAGGTCGCCGTTGACTGCCGTGAGCTGCTTAGACAAGCGGGCGGCTTCATCCTTGAGCATATTGATGCGAATGAGCCAGTCCATCGAATCTTTGAGCTGGGCAATTTCGTTTTGCAGAGCGGCGTGAGAGACGCCGGCCTTAATGAGCTGCTGATTGAGGCGTTCTTCTTCCTCATCAGAAACAACCGAAATTCCGTCTATGACAGACTTAGAAGCGGCGAGCAAGGCGGCCTTCTGCTGAAAAACTTCAATGCCCTGAGTCAGGATTGCATTTCCGAGGGACTCGGAGACATTTCCGATCAAAGATGAGGCTAAAGTATCCGCATTCTCGGTCAAAGATTCAGAAGTCGAGAGAATGTCATAGAAAAGGGTGTCTTCTAATTTATCGGCATCAAGATGCGTGATTCTAGCCATGGCGACAGGAAAGGGCGCTGCCTGCAGGTCAAACGGCATGCCGTTTTTGCGGATTTCAGTGTTTTCGTGGGACCGAAGAAGTTCAAATCGTCCCTCTTCTGTGGAGAAGACCAGGCGGACTTCGGGATTTTTTCCAAGTTTCTCGGATGAGATATCGAATAGAGCGAACTTTAGAGCGTCAAGGAATAACGCAATACTTTTCTCTCCCGTCAGGGGAATGGAAAAAACGTCGGTGCGTCCGTCAAAATCGAGATCCCATTGACCGAGGAAAGTCGGTACTCGGGAAAGACCGAAAGCATGAATCTGCATAACGAAAAATCAAAACAACAAATCAGTAAGCAACCTTGGTTAATCCGTATCCGAGCGCAAAGAAAATGGCAGAGATCACGGTCCACATGATTGTCAGAACACGGGTCACAGAGAGGATTTTTTCTCGCTGGTAGTCGTCGATGCCGGGCTTAAGCAGCATTCGGCCGAACTTGCTGTAATAGCTTCCGCAGAAGCCTCCGATAACTGCCGGGATCATGCCCCAAAGATAGCTAAAGTTGATCCAGCCGATGAACAGCCCGGAAGCGATCATGGCGGCGATGATAATGGGATAAGCGAACATATTATTTTTACTCCGAAAGGTTCACTTTACCAAATCTCGACAGAAGAAAAAACGCCGCATTGTCTGCGGCGTTTTTATTAGAAATGAGAAACGTTACTTCAAGTCTTCGGGAACTTTGCCGCCGTTTTCGGCAAGCTTCTGCATAACGGCCTTAATCAGCCAAACGTTCATCTGAGAATAGTCACCGCCGATAAGGTTTTCAGGGCAGCCGAGTTCTTTTGCCAGCTCTTTACGATTAGCTAAAGATGGGTCCATTCCAAGAAGCTTCATAAGGTCAACAATAGAAGTTTTCCAGTTGAGTTTCTGTGGGTTCTTGGCAGCCAAAGCTTCGCAGACAGCAGCGACGTCTACGATTTCGGGCGATCCTGCAGGCGTTTCGGCTGCAGCTGGGGCAGCAGCTACAGTTTCAACGGCAGCGGCTTCCACGGGAGAGACCGGTGCTTCCGCTGCAGCAGCGTTTTCCCCTGCAACAGCTTCAACGGCCTTGTCTTTCACAAAACCAAGTTTCTGAAGAATTGTATTGAAAAGTCCCATAATTCACTCCTTTATCAATGGTGTTGGCAAATCTTTTCGCGCCGATTTCTCCGCAGGATGAACGGCGCCGGTAAGACTTTCATCATCAAACTGTAATTCAATTGCGAAAGGATGGGTTTGGAGAGCCACCATCATGAGCGCACCTGAAAAACTCGTTACATCTGCGCTGAATCGGTCGTTCTAAAATTTCGACAGCATAAAGAAAAAGTATCGAAAGATGAAAAAATTATTAGTACTTTCCTGCTTGGCGGGCACCGTCTTGTTCTCCTCGGTCCCGAAGGCCGCAGACTTTGATCGCGTTTACGAAACAGGAACACCTCTGAAGGCGCCGCGCATGATGCCGAATTTCCGAGAGCTCAAGCACGCTCTAAAGATGCCGCAGTTTGATCTCAAAACTATTTACGGAACAGACGTAAATTTGTCGGATTACAAAGGAAAGGTGATCGTTTTAAACGTTTGGGCTACCTGGTGCCGCCCCTGCGTCGCGGAGATACCGGAACTGATTACAGCACAGAAGGCCCTTAAGAACTCTGATGTCCGTGTTATTGGAGTTGCTGTTGACGGAGAAAATGTGGATCTTAAAAAATTCCTCGACAAGATCCGTGCTTCGGGTTTTGAAACCTTCATTGACGGCAATCAGGCGATTCCCGGGAAGATGGGCGTTTCTGTGGTCCCCACCAATTTCATAATTGACGGCAACGGAAATTTAGTGGCTTACGCTGAAGGTTACCTGCCATGGGAAAATCCTCAGATTATTTCTTTCCTGAAAGAAATCGGCAAGAAATACGCGTCCGGTCCTTCTGCGGCTAAAAAGCCGGCCTCTGCCCCTGTCGGTTCCGTTGGATCTGTTTTCAAAATTAGTCAATTTTAGGTTAGTAAACTTAAAGCTGACTTTAACTTTTTGGACCGAAAAGAGGTATTTTGAAGCCCTAAAATGACAAGACTTCACTAACTTCCTTGTGCTTGTCATGAAAACTGCCCAGTCGTCCCGAATTCTTCAGCTCACTAAAAAACTTTGTGCCATTCCTTCCGTTAGCGGTAGCACCCCAGAGGAAAACCGCTGTGCGGACTTCATTACGCATTGTCTGTTTTGCCTTGCACAAAAACATCCCGGACGCGTGCGAGTCTTTGAACCGGTCTGTGAGCGGGACCCCCTCGAGCGTAAGGCGGTTTTCGGACTGCTCCGAGCTGCCGTTCCTACCGATAAAACTGTTGTACTGACAGGTCACTTCGATGTCGTCGATACGCAGAACTGCGGTGATAAAGTACAGACGGCTTTCGATTTAGAACGTTACACGGAAGCACTACGTGAACAGCCTCTAGATGAAACTGCTCGGAAGGATCTTGAGAGCGGCAATTGGCTGTTCGGGCGCGGCAGTATGGATATGAAGGCGGGCCTTGCGCTGTTTTTGGCTTCCATGGAGGAGTGGGCAGATGACCCGACTCTTGCCGTCAATATTCTTTTTTGGGCGGTTCCGGATGAAGAAGCCAACAGTGCCGGCATGATCGGTTCGTTAAGAACATTCCTGCATATCTGTGAAGAAGAACATTTGAAAGTCGTCGCTGCTCTTACCGGTGAGCCTTGTTTCTGGACGGCGGAAACCAAGACGGTACCGGCTGTGCGACCTTATTACACAGGAACCACCGGCAAACTTATGCCGTTCTTCTACGCCTTCGGTAAATCCGCACACATCGGCAATTATCTTCACGGCTTCAGCGCAGCGCTCTTAATTAGTGAAATCGTTTGTCTGGCAGAAGCCGACACCGCTTTATACGAGGGTTCCGGATTGGATCTTTTAGCACCTCCCGCCTGCTTAAGTATGGAGGTGCACCGCAACGGTTATTCGGTCACTGTGCCTGAAGAGGCTTCCGCTTACTTTAATGTTCTGACCGCCGCAAAGAAACCGGCGGATGTCCTTCGTTGGGCTCAAATGACAGCGGCGCGGGCTGCCGCGCAGGCCAGAAGCAAACTGATGCGTGCACTGCTGTTTGCACAAGATAAAGGCGCAGACTTTCCTGACATTGATGAGGTCAATGTTGTTACCTTCGGGATGCTTCAGCGGATGGCTCGCCAGAAGACGGGCGAATCCTTCGAAGAAAAAAGAGATCATTTTTATCGCTCGCTCCCTAAAGATCTGGACATTCGGGAGGCGGCCCTGAAAGAATGCTCCTGGCTGTTTTTACAGGCTCAGATGCCACGGCCGACAATTGTAGTCGGGTTCCTGCCGCCGTACTACCCGGCTCGGCTGAATCGTCGACAGTCGCCTGATGAGCAAAAACTTAGAAAAGTGATGGAAGAGATGACGGAGCAGGCAAAAGTCTTGAGCAAAGACGAAGCAGTCCGTCTGCACGAGGTTTTCGGGGGCATTACGGATTTGTCCTTCCTAGGCTTTGAAGAAATGAGAGAAGGGGCCAAACAAGTCGGCGAGAACATGGCCGGCTGGAAGAAACTCTTTTATTTGCCGACCGATCTCCCGGGCGCCTTGGACATTCCGATTGCTAACATGGGGCCGGCAGGCCGAGATGCGCACCGAAGCACCGAACGTTTAGAGCTTGATTACTCTTTGAACATTGCGCCGAAGCTTTTGGCCGAAACGATTCAAAAGCTTTCCTAAAAAAGAAGGGACGGCTTCAGCCGTCCCTCTGGCGATTCAGTGCTTAATTATTTTCCGAAGGTGTCCTTCAGAGCAACTGCAAGGTTGAATACCAGGTTGTCCGGAGTGAAGTCCTTCTGATCAGCCACGTAATAACCGTTTCTTTCGAACTGGAAGCGGTCTTCGGGTTTGGCGTCTTTCAGAGAAGGCTCAACGTAGGACTGCATCACAGTCTTACTGTTCTTATTTATGAGCTCACGGAAGTCCACTTCACCGGCATCGGGTTTCGGAACGGTGAACAGACGGTCATAAAGTCTGATCGTTGCGGGAAGAGCATCTTTAACACTCAGCCAGTGAATGGCAGCCTTGGTCTTAATAGAGTTGGCGCCGTCGGTACCGCTCTTGGTTTCCGGGAAGTATTCAGCGTGGACGGCTGTGATCTTGCCGTCCGAATCTTTTTCTACAGAGGTGGCCTGAACGACGTAGGCGTGACGCAGACGAACGGGCATTGCCGGTTTGTCAGCAGTTGCCAGTGTCAGGCGGCGATAGCCTTTGGGCGGTTCTTCCGCGAAGTCGCTTCTTTCAATCCAAAGTTCTTTTCCGAAGGAAAGCTTGCGAGAGCCGCGTTCCAGATGCTGAGGGTGATTGGGAGACTCGAATTCTTCGATCTGATCTTCCGGATAGTTATCAATGATGAGTTTGATCGGATCCTGAACGGCGATACGACGATCGGCTTCAGCATCAAGCACATCTCTCAGAGAACCTTCGAGAACAGAGTAGTCGATCCAGCTGCCGGTCTGTTTAGAAACCCCGACGCGATCACAGAACAAACGCATGGCTTCGGGAGAATAGCCGCGGCGGCGCAGACCGACGAGAGTCGGCATGCGGGGGTCGTCCCAACCATCGACGAGGCCTTCTTTGACCAAGGCGATCAGTTTGCGTTTGCTCATGACCACATAAGTCAGATTCAGACGATTGAACTCGTACTGATGCGGAAGCAGGAAGAAGTTCGGTTTAACGGTTGCGCTTAAAACGTCCTGCAGCAGCGGAGTGAAAACTTCCGGTTTGGCAGCAACGGCGTTCACGATGGCGTGCGCAGAAGCATCGTTCAAATTTTCGGGATTGGCCTTGATATCAGCTAAGAGAGAAGCGAGTTCTCTTTCTGTTTCGGTCTGGCCGAGTTTCCATTTGAATTTGACAGCAGCTTCGGCAAAAGGCTTGATTTCTTCGAAGCTCTTTTTCTGGAGGTCTGCCAGGACGGCTTTTGCTTTTTCAAAGAGCGGAGCGCGGGTAATGGGCACGGATCTTTCGGTTGCCCAGTTATAGAAAGCGCGCTGATCTTCAAATTCCAACGTGCAGATTGAATGAGTAATGTTTTCCAGAACGTCTTCGAGCGGGTGAGCGAACGTGTACATCGGGTAAATACACCATTTGTCGCCTGTACGATGATGTTCGGCAAAACGAATACGATAAATAGCTGGATCACGAAGATTGATGTTGCGGGAGCTCATGTCAACTTTAGAGCGGAGAACCATGCTTCCTTCCGGATGCTTGCCTTCCCGCATTTCACGGAAGAGGCGCAGACTTTCTTCTGCCGGACGATCCCGAAACGGAGAGTCGACGCCGGGTGTGTGAAGTGTGCCCCGGTTTTCTTTAATCTGTTCAGCCGTTTGTTCATCGACGTATGCCAAGCCGTTTTTAATCATATGCTCGGCAATCTCGTACATATAGTCGAAGTAGTCGCTGGCGAAGTAGAAATTGGTTTCTTTGGCATCCTTCCAGTCGAAGCCGAGCCAGTTAACAGAGCCAAGAATGGAGTCTACGTATTCCTGGTCCTCTTTAACCGGGTTAGTATCGTCGAAACGCATGTGGCACCGTCCAGCATAGTCTTTGGCTAGACCGAAATTCAGGCAGATACTTTTAGCGTGACCGATGTGGAGGTAACCGTTAGGCTCAGGAGGAAAACGAAGCCGAACTTTTGCCTCATCGATCGGTCCTTCCATCTGCTCCGTGTAAGTGCCGGGATGTCCACACCAATGTCTGGGATCGTTTACCCCTTGTTTCAAGTCTTCGTTAATAATGTTGCGAAGAAAATTAGTGATGTGGCGGCTCTGAGCCTTTTCTTTGTTTTCGGTCATCGCTGTAGTAAAAAAGAGAACTAATTTTTCTATTCTACCTTTCTGTGTTTATTTGCGCCGAAAATACGAGGTTCTCAGCATGCGTTAGATCAAGAAGAAGAGAAGAAACATCGAAGGAAGAAAAGTTCAGGACGTGAAAAAATACAAATTCGCGAAGTATTAGGGATAACGAGCATTAGTCAATAAAGAAGTTTCAAGTATGGAAAAAATCAAAATCGAGAGAAAATTACCCTCAGTTAACTTTCCATATAAAAAGACTTGATTCTTCATCTTTAATTCTCATAACTTAGTTTACATTTTTATATATTTTCTTAATTTAATAAAAGAATTAGGCAAAAATATGTTTTTAACTAACTAAAAACCGAACTCTTAATCGCATTTGGGTTATTTATAAAAAGATGAAAATTTGCACGTAAATAATTTCGGAAATTCAAGAAGATAGAGTCTACAGAGGAGGTCTGAGAATCTAAGACATTTGTCTTATAGGATTAATCTTTCTTAGGGATTACGATCGAGGGCAGTTAAAGAGATTACAACTCTTAACAATCCCCAATAACCTAAGGACAAGAAATTAAGATGTCTGACAAAATCGTAAATCTGTCCGTCTCTCGACGGACACTTATGAAAGGAGGAGCTTTGGCTGCAGCCGCTGCCGCTTCTCCATGTCTTCCGAACTTGGCGTTTGCCGAACAAATTAAAAAACTCGAACAGGAAGGTTGGACAAAACGTCCCGTTGCCTGCACGATGTGCGGTGCGTTCTGCGGTCTGATTGAGATGCGTAAAGAAGGTGAGCCCGTTTCCGAAAAAACTGTTCGTATTTTCCCAAATCCAGGACATCCTCAACAGGGCTACTGCGGCCGATCCGCTGCAACTATGTGGGTTTGGAATCACCCGCTTCGTTTGAAAAAACCTCTGAAACGTGTCGGGGAAAAGGGCGAAGGAAAATTCAAAGAAATTACATGGGATGAAGCGTTGGACGGCATCGCCGGTCAGCTTAAAACGATCGTTGAAAAATATGGAGAAAGCAGCATTGCTTCAACTTCCCATACTTTCTCGGGCTTCAGCAAGTGGATTACGCTACCGCTGGGCTCTCCGAATAGTATTGGCCATGCTTCTTCCTGCAATGCGGGTGGTATCAGCGGTCGCCAGTGGGTCTTCGGAAAAGGCTTTGACGGTGCCGGCAAAATGGAGCCCGATTACGCCAACTTGCGTTATTTGCTTCTTATCGGCCGTTCTATGGGAGCTGCTATGGGAGCGCTCCATACTTTGAATGTTGCTCGTGCAAACGGGGCCCGTGTGGTTTCCATCGACCCGAGAATGCCGGACATCTCTTACGGTGATGTGGACTGGGTTGGTATTCGTCCCTCGACGGACGCTGCTTTCGTGATGGGTCTGATTAACCGCATGATTCAGGACGGTACAGCCGATTTTGATTTCATTCAGAAGCATACCAACGGCGCTTATCTTGTCAGAGAAAACGGTCATCCCTTGACTCAAGCTGATTTCGTCGCAGGCGGGGATAAAACAAAATACGCCGTTGCCAATGCTGCCGGAGAAATTTCCTTCCGAGGACTGAAGAAAAATGAAACCGGAGAGATGGTTTTTGACGAAGATCCTTCTTTCAAGGCTATCCTTGAAGACGTCGCTCCGGTCAAACTTGTCGACGGGATCACGATTCCCGTTAAAACCGCTTTTGAAGTCGTCAAAGAGACAGCGGCTCCTTACACACCGGAGAAAGTATTTGAAATCACCGGCGTTGAGCCTGGCATCCTGCTCCGTATCGCTAAGGACTTCACGAACCTAAAAGGCGTGATCGATGACGGCTGGTACACCTCTAAGAACGGAACCGACGTTCAGCTGTATCAATTGATCTGCATTGCCAACGCGATGAACGGCAATATAGATATTCCTGGGGGTTTGGTTGTAACAGTCGGGGCCGGCCTCAAGATCCCCAGTGTTTCTGCAGGCAAAGGTCCCAACGGCGAAACTTGGCAGATGGCTAAAGAAAAGCGCATCGACAAGATCGTTTATCCGGAAGCATCCGCAACTTTTAAGGTTGCGCTCCAGGCTGCCGTTACCGGCAAACCTTATCCGATCAAAGGTGTTTTCTTCGTGGGAACTACGATGTTCCATCGTGAGGCCAATTCTCAAGAACTTGCAGAACAGCTTAAGAAGCTTGAGCTTTGTGTCGTTCAGGATGTTCTTCCGCAGGAACTGGTTGACTATGCTGACTACGTGCTTCCTGCCACATATTTCATGGAAAGAAAAGAGATGGCTGGTGTTAAGTGGGCGCTTGACGGCTCCATTTATCTTTCCGACCCGGGCCTTACGCCGCCGAAAGGTTGTGAAGCTCGTCACGACGTGTGGATCCTTTTGGAAATTCTGAGAAGAGCTTTCCCGGAAAAAGCAGCGCGCGTCGGATACAAGGAATGCAAGACGGCCGAGGAGTTCAATAAATACTTTGATGCCTTTACGAACAAAGGTTTTAATAAGTTCCTGGCACAGTGCGAAAGCCAGAAACCGGGCTGGGCTGCCAAGATCAAGAAGGATATCGAAACACAGGGCTGGTCAACGATCAAGACAAAGAAATACAACCAGTACCCGTATCACAAACCTTTTGGAACACCGAGCGGCAAGGTTGAAATCTATGCCTTCCAGAGCTTCAAGAACGAAGCCTACGAAAAGGCCATTGCTCCGATTTCCGGTTACATTCCTTCGCCAGCGTTCACCGCACCGAAGCAGAACAGCAATGAGTTCATCCTGGCTTCCGGAAAGAACTGCGTCACCTGTTCCGGCCTGAATATGTTTACGCAGCCCACTCGCTATTTGGGCGACAGAACCGTTTGGATGAGTCCGGTTGATGCACAGAGACTGGGTATTAAAAACGGGGATATGGCCGAAATTGAAGGTATCGATACTAACTATGTCGGCCAAGCAAGAATTACCGTCACCAATAAGGTTGTACCGGGTGCAGTTTTTGCCTTCGGTTTCTCCGGAGGCAACAGAACTAAGCACCTTGTAAACGACCCCGAATACCAATTTGTGAAAGAAGGTATTAACTCTCATTGGTATGCGACAGGTTATGCGCAGCCGGTCTTCGGCAATGTTGCGAATAACAGTTCCGTGCGCATTAAGAAGGTAAGAGGCTAAATCATGGTTCAAAAGAAAAAACAATTAGCGCATCTTTTTGATGCCACACAATGCATCAGCTGCGGTGCCTGCATTTTGGCCTGTTCTCAGACCAATTTCCCTGAAATGCACAACCAGAGCATTCCGGGGAGAAACTGGCCCGCATCCAATATTCGTATTTTCCGTTCTGAAGAACGTCGTCCGGTCAATCTGCTGGTTCAGTGCCAGCAGTGCGAAAACGCACCTTGCGTTAAGACTTGTCCCTTTGGCGCGAACTATTACGATGAAAACGGTCTTGTCAGAAATGATCCGGATAAGTGCGTCGGCTGCAACTACTGTATTGCCAGCTGCCCGTACGACGCTCGCTGGAGTCATCCGATCACGGGCCTGCCGATGAAATGTATCAGTCCGGGCTGCATGGAGATGATTAACGAAGGCAAGCAGCCGGCTTGTGTTCAGGCGTGCCCCGCGGAAGCCCGTCTCTTCGGAGATATTTTGGATCCACAGTCTGAAATCTCTAAAAAGATTGCTTCCAGCAGAACCGAGCTTCTCATGCCGAACAAAGGCACGAAACCTAACTTCTTTGTGGTGGTGTCCAAATGATCGAATTAACTTCTTTTACTCCTCAGCTCCAAGCCGCTCATTGGGGGTGGACGATTGCCATTTTCCTTTGGCTCGTCGGTCTCGCCGGTATGGGATTTTTTCTGAACTACTGGATCAGACAGAAGAACTTTGTTTATCTTCTGACGGTTTCAGGCATTCTCGGAACGCTCTTAGTGGTCAGCCACTTGGCTAGGATGCTTAATCTTCCGTTTGCCGTTTTCAGCGCTTTAGCGGACTTTTCCTTTAATTTCCAGTCTTGGATGTTCATCGGCATTTGTCTGCTTTCGCTGCTGTGCATCGGTTCCGTGTTCTATTCCATGATCTGCGCCAAGATCATTTTCAAGAGTGAATACTGGCAGAACATGACTAAGTCCAATTGGTTCAACGGAATTTTTGCTGCGCTGGGCGTTTGCTGCACGATTTATTCCGGCTTCCTCTTGACTCAGGCCGTCGGCATCTCTCTGTGGAATACCGCTTTGATTCCGCTGCTTTGGATCATGTCCGGCATGGCCAGTTCCATCGGCTGTATTGAACTTTTCATGATCATGAAATGGATCGATCCGGATACCGTTCGCTGGAGCAGAAGAACTTCCTTCTGGGTTGAAGTTGCAGAACTGTTCACCATTTTTGCCTTTGTCCACGTTGCTTTGGGTTCCGCGCTTGCCGGTGCCAGAGCCGGTGCAGAAGCTCTGATCAGCGGTCCTCATGCCGTGATGTTCTGGGTCGGCGTGATTATTCTCGGTTCTGTCGTGCCTCTGCTCCTGAATCTGCTGACACGCAGCCATAAGATTTTGGCCTGCAGTGCGATCCTCGGCATCATCGGTGCGCTCCTGCTGAGAGCTTCCATCCTCTTCTCCGGATACTACGATCCGATCATGTTCTAAGACTTGGCGCCGCCTCTCAGGTCTGGAGGCGGTAATTACTTAGTTGCTCCTTGATGCCAAGCGGCATCTTCGAAGGGCTGTCTTCGGGCAGCCCTTCGCCTTACTGGCTTGGCTGTTCTCTTCGCAAATGAGTTCTAGAAGAATTAGAGAGCCCGAATACATGTCCGAAGAAACGGCCTGAAATCGTTCTCCTTCCAAAATCGATTAGATGTCCCTGTGTCGGTTGTTTGGAGAAGATCTGTGAGAGAAAGAGGCTTTCTGAAAAGGTATCCAAAACATTGGATTTTAACCATCACAAGCTTCCCGAGCCGGAACAGAAGACATGTTTAAGTCTTATGATTCTGAGAGAAATGTGATTGCTATTGGAACTACAGAAAATAAAATTCCCGCCCCGATTTTCAATCGAGAAGCGGGAACTCCTTGTCCGTGGACACCCTCTCCGAAAAATCGAAGAACCCTCACGATGCTGTCGTATCCAATCATGGACACCCGGCGACAGGCGACAAATTTTCCACTCTAGACAAGGGTTTCAGATTAACAAAATCCTAGTCCGAGCGCAATGTTTAGTCTTCCTTGAACGCTACCTCGCGGCCTTTCTTAATACTCGGTAAGAGGATGAGCAGCAGCAGGAAGATGGCCATCATCAATAGGACGAGAGAGATGGGACGCGTAAAGAAGGTCGATGGGTCACCGCGAGAAAGAAGCATTGCTCTTCTGAGGTTTTCTTCCATCATTGGTCCGAGAATGAAGCCCAGGATCAATGGTGCTGGTTCACATTTCAGTTTTGCAAATAGGTAGCCAAGTGCACCGCAGATTATCGTGATGTAGACATCAAACGGATTGTTATTAATGGAATACACGCCGATACAGCAGAAAGTCAGAATCATCGGATAGAGCAAGCCGTAAGGAACGCGCAGCAACTGAACCCAAACGCCGATTAAAGGCAGATTCAAAATCACAAGCATCAGGTTGCCGATCCACATTGAGACAACTAAGCCCCAGAAAAGTGTCGGATTAGAGCTCATGACCTGAGGTCCCGGCGTGATGTTGTGAATCATCAGCGCGCCGATCATCAAAGCCATCGTAGCGTTGCAGGGAATGCCGAGCGTGAGCATCGGAATGAAGCTCGTCTGGGCGCCTGCGTTGTTGGCAGATTCCGGACCGGCAACACCGGCAATGTTGCCTTTACCAAACGGAGGATTGGCGTTTTTGCCGCCGACTTTCTTCTCAAGCGTATAAGAAGCAAAGGAAGCGAGCAGAGCTCCGCCGCCGGGAAGAATGCCGAGGAAGGAACCCAGCAAAGTGCCGCGCGTGATGGCAGGCGCGGCTTTGCATAATTCTTTTCGGCTCGGCCAAATGGAGCCGACCTTTTCTGTAATGGAATCGCGCGTTTCGCCTTTGGACAAATTCACGATAATTTCAGTGAATCCGAACAGGCCCATAGAAATGGCGACGAAATCGATGCCGTCCTGAAGTT
>ERZ838118.1832-NODE-1832-length-24626-cov-3.445566_pt1 | contig 24626 bp, 19 predicted proteins | sample MGYA00519863_ERZ838118 | MGnify/ENA primary metagenome ERZ838118 (study PRJEB31850, sample SAMEA3708827) | human gut metagenome | biome: human gut; feature: human-associated habitat; material: faeces | place: China | collected 2014 ...
AGTGCGTTTTATGTACGATGGTATGTGCTGTCTTACCCTGATGCCTTACGGATATCCAAAGCAGCTGGAAAAATACGGAATCCACTGCAAGATGTTTTCTCCGGTGCGTCCGGTCCTTTCTTCCTATCAGAATAACCGCGACCACCGTAAGATCACAGTCATTGATGGCCACACTGCCTTTACCGGCGGAGTGAATCTGGCAGACGAGTACATTAACCGCAAGGTGCGGTTTGGACACTGGAAGGATACCGCCATTATGCTGAAGGGTGATGCGGCCACCGGATTTCTGATGATGTTTCTGCAGATGTGGAATATTACAGAACACAGAACGGATGATTATGACCGGTATCTGTACCGGTCGGCTGTTCCAAACCCGAAAGAGCCGGACGGTACCGGCTTTGTGATGCCATACGGAGACAGTCCGCTGGATAACGAGACAGTAGGGCAGCATGTTTATATGGATATCTTAAACGAATCCCGCTATTATGTGCATATCATGACACCGTATCTGATCCTGGACAGTGATATGATCACTTCACTGACGTTTGCGGCAAAGCGCGGTATTGAGACGATCATCATCATGCCGCATATTCCAGACAAGATCTACGCGTACCTGCTGGCCAGGTCTTATTACGCGGAGCTTCTGCAGGCCGGCGTAAAGATTTACGAATATATACCGGGCTTTGTGCACGCGAAAGTATTTACCAGCGACAACACCAAGGCAGTGGTAGGCTCCATCAACATGGACTACCGGAGCCTGCATCTGCATTTTGAGTGCGCCGTGTACTTGTTCAGGAATCCGGCTGTACAGCAGGCCGAAGCCGACTTCCAGGAAACCCTGAAACACTGTCAGGAGATCACACTGGAAGACTGCAGAACCTATCCGATGCCGAAGAAGATCGCGGGTAAGGTGCTGCGGCTGTTTGCGCCGCTGATGTAAAATTTAGTAATGCCGTACCTCTGCGGCTGACCGGATCTTCTGAATGACAGGTTCGGCGGCCTCGGAGGTGAAATACTGGAAGGTGCATGCTGGCACCTTCTTTTTTAGTGCTTCAAAGTTGCCGCCTCTGATCAGGCAGCGTACCTCGGAGGCGCTGATGGCACCGTCCTCATCGGCCTTTCGCGGGATGATGTTGCAGCCAAGGCCTGCGGCTGTCAGTTCCTCTGCCATCACCTGATTGTAGATGCCGGTTACCTGGCTAAAGGGTTCTTCGCCCACGAAGCGGTCGGTCACGGACAGGGCCTTGGCAATGCGCAGAAAGACCTGAATATCCAGCTTGGCGTGGGACCGGATGACAGTGTCGGAGTCTTTTAAAAAGTAGGATGGGAAGGTGGCGTTGGAAATCATGTAGGGACCGGTTTCGTGGCAGATCACATTTGGAAGATCTGCGCAGCCCTCTGCCACCAGCCGTTTGCGGACGGAGAAAGGAACGAGGGAGACATCTTCGGATACCACAAACACATGGAGCAGATCTACGGCTGAGGCTGCCTGCTCTAAGAGGTAGCGGTGACCCAGGGTGAAGGGGTTGGCATTCATGATGACAGCACCGGTTTTCACAGGCGGAGCCGGATTTCCTTCTGTTGCCGTGAAATCTGCGGTTTCTTTCTGCAGCCGCTTCAGATAATCGGCAAAGCCGGTCCTGCGGTTTTCCATGAAAACAACTTTGCCTTCTACCCGGGCAATTTCGTAAAAGCCCAGATCACCAAAGAAACGCGCAGTATTACATTTTGTATACAGAAAGAGACTGGTGTTGCCGCGGCTGTACTGAAACTCAATCAGATGGGAGATGATCTGGTTCATCAGGCCTTCTCCCTGATGCTCGGAAGAAACAGCCATACAGCGCAGTGTGTTGGCAAAACAGGATCCGGTTGCCACAAGATCGTAATTATCATCGAACAGTCCGATGCTGTAATCGAGGTTTTTGTCCCGCTCGATTCCTTCTTTTTCTAATAATGCGTCCATCTGGCGCACAGCGCGCTTATCGGTGGGTAAAATTCTGCTTACGGTATAGTCTGACATCACTCATAATTCCTCCGGATTTCGTATTGCCCCTAGTATAACGCATTCGCGGAGAAAATGCGAATATATCCTGAGTTATGGGGGATATTTGTAAATATCTATAGTATGGAAGAGAAGGAGATCCTTATATAAATAACGAAGAAAATGTGAACCAGAACGATGCCCGGGCTATCCTGGATGGCAGCAACGGCAAACACAAAATCTGTCTGCTTTCCATTATCGGAGAAGTGGAAGGCCATGAAAATCTTTCCGGCAATACGAAAACCACCAAATATGACCAAATCCTGCCAAAGCTGGCGCAGCTGGAAGATGACGACAGCGTGGAAGGCCTTCTGGTATTGCTAAATACTTCTGGAGGTGATGTAGATGCCGGCCTGGCCATTGCGGAGATGATCGCCTCTCTTTCCATGCCGACGGTATCCCTGGTCCTGGGCGGCAGCCATTCCATCGGAGTGCCGCTTGCAGTGTCAACAGATCATTCCTTTATTGTGCCGACTGGGACCATGATGGTGCATCCTGTGCGGATGAGCGGGACCGTGATCGGGGCTTCCCAGACTTATGAGTATTTTGAGATGATCCAGGACCGGATCCTGACTTTTGTGAGTGAGCACGCAAAGATCGCCTACGATCAGGTGAAGAAGCTGATGCTGAACACGGAAATGCTGACGAAAGATCTCGGTACTGTGCTGGTAGGCCAGGATACGGTAAAGGCCGGACTGATCGATGAGGTTGGAGGGATCCGGGAGGCACTTAGGTATTTGTATCAGCAGATTGAAGCAGGAGCGTAAGCTCTGTCGGGACCGTTTGGGAATCCTGTGTCCGGTTTTCCGTGGCTTGCATTTCCTGATATTTTTTTGTATACTAACTACATTGGGAAAGAGGAGGCCGAAGTTTGTGGCAGCGAAGAAACAGCAAAATCGAGTAAATTCAGACAGAACGGGAAAAGCGGCAGGCAGTAGAAAGTCTGTGCGTTCCGGTGCTCAGGGAGCGTCAGAAGGACGCAAACCGGGCAGACCGAGGCGGGTCCAGGAGCCGGAACCGGAGCAGGAGGGACTGGTCCGTGCAGAGGTCATTGTGTTAGGGTCATTTGCTCTGGCTGTGCTTTTATTTTTGAGCAATTTTCATTTGTGCGGATTTGCAGGTGATTTCTTAAGAGGAATCCAGATTGGCCTGTTTGGCCTTCCGGGCTATGTGGCTCCGCTGGTTCTCTTTATCGGAACCTGCTTTTATCAGGCCAACCGCGAAAACCGGATTGTACTGCAAAAGACCGTTGCTACGGCCGCAGCGTTTTTCCTGTTATGTGGTTTTTCACAGATGATGTTCGGGCAGCAGCCGGAAGCAGGGAAAGGCATTTTTGAATATTACCGCCTTTCAGCAGCATCCGGTATGGGCGGAGGCCTGTTTGGAGGCCTGCTGTTTGGCGGAATCCGTGCCTTTATCGGAAGTATCGGAGCATTTCTGGTCATGGCGGTTGGAATGATCATCTGCATGGTGTGCATTACCCAGCGCTCTTTTGTGAAAGCGGTAAAACGTCACAGCGATGTGGCCTATCAGCACGCAAGAGAAGATATGGAGCGGCGCCGTGAGCTTTATGCCGAGCGTCAGGAAGAACGAAGGCGTCTTCGGGAGGAGCAGCGGGTGCGGGGCGTGAATTTGGGTTCCACGAAGCTGTCAGCTTCTGACAATGAAGATGCAGAGGATATGCCGCAAGAAGGCTTCGAAGCTGGCAGGGATGGCAGCAATGAAGAAGATTACGGGAAAAGCAGTGAAGATGGCGGCAGCGCAGACCTGCAGGCCGGCAGTCAGGCTGCGGATGAGGCGTCAGAGGAGGCTCCGGCTCCCGGAACATCGCGCGGGCGGCGCCTGTCTCCGGAGGAAGCCATGGAACCGGATCTGTCGGATATTTTTACAGGCAGTATTACCATGCCGGAAGATGACTATGATCTGGAGGCAGCGGCAAAGCGCCTGACAGAGTCCGGTTTTGGACAGTTTGAGCAGGCGGGGGAGGTTTTTACCGGCGGTGCCAGAAGACTGGATGAAGAATCCGCGGTGAATCCGGCGCATGATCAGACAGTGCTGTCAGGGCATCAGCAGGAACCGGAGCAGATTCAGGATGAGGCTCCGTGGGATGAGCCTGCAAAAGCAGAACATGAGGAGTGTACATATACCCGGCCGCAGGAGCCTGCATGGCAGGAGGCAGCCCCGGAGGAGTATCTTCCAGAGCCGGATGTGGCTTACACCGTTAAGACGGAGCAGAACACCGATTTCGCAATCCCGGAAGGGAACAAGCATGTGGTAACAGCCGGCGGCAAGGTGATCGATACCGATACCGAGGCTCTTCAGAAGAAGCTGGAGTCTGCAAAGAAAGCGGCAGCAGCGAAGAAAGAAGCAGAAACTGCAGACAGTGAAGCGACTGTGGAACAGCAGATTCAGGAAACGGAAGAGGAACCGAAGAAGGAATATGTCTATCCGCCCCTCAGCCTCTTAAAGCGCGGCGGCAGAAATTCCGGCGGCTATTCTGAGCAGGAGTACCGGGAGACAGCTGTGAAGCTGCAGCAGACGCTCCGGAATTTTGGCGTTGGCGTTACCGTGACGAATATCAGCTGCGGCCCTTCTGTTACCCGTTATGAGCTTCATCCGGAGCAGGGGGTCAAGGTCAGCAAGATCGTGGGTCTGGCCGATGACATCAAATTAAGCCTGGCTGCGGAGGATATCCGTATTGAGGCGCCGATCCCGGGCAAGTCTGCCGTGGGTATTGAGGTTCCGAACAAGGAGAAAACATCCGTATTCCTGCGTGACCTGCTGGAGTCTGATACCTTCCAAAAGCACCCGTCAAAGCTGGCTTTTGCGGTTGGTAAAGACATCGGAGGTCAGGTTGTGGTGACGGATATTGCCAAGATGCCGCATCTGCTGATCGCGGGCGCTACCGGATCCGGTAAGTCTGTCTGCATCAATACCATCATCATGAGCATCATCTACAAGGCAGATCCGGAGGATGTCAAGCTTATCATGGTAGACCCGAAGGTCGTAGAGCTCAGTGTATATAATGGTATCCCGCATCTTCTGATCCCGGTCGTGACGGATCCGAAGAAGGCATCCGGCGCGTTAAACTGGGCAGTGGCAGAGATGACGGATCGTTACAAGAAGTTTGCCAAATACGGAGTGCGTGACGTAAAGGGATACAACGCGAAGATTGAAACTATTCAGGATATCGAAGATGAGAACAAACCGAAGAAGCTGCCGCAGATCGTCATCATCGTTGATGAGCTTGCGGATCTGATGATGGTGGCTCCGGGCGAAGTAGAGGATGCCATCTGCCGTCTGGCCCAGCTGGCCCGCGCGGCAGGCATTCATCTGGTCATCGCGACCCAGAGACCGTCTGTCAATGTCATCACCGGTCTCATCAAGGCCAACGTGCCGTCACGAATCGCGTTCTCCGTTTCTTCCGGAGTGGATTCCCGTACCATTATTGACATGAATGGCGCGGAAAAGCTTTTAGGAAAGGGTGATATGCTCTTTTATCCGGCAGGCTTCCCGAAGCCGCAGCGAGTGCAGGGCGCCTTTGTCTCAGATACGGAAGTCCAGCAGGTAGTGGACTTCTTAACCGAGCAGGGGCTTAGCGCCCAGTACAGTCCGGAGGTGGAAAACAGTATGAATTCGGCTCCTTCTGCCCAAGCCTCCGGCCCGTCTAACAGCCGGGACGAGTACTTTGAGCAGGCAGGCCGTTTCATAATAGAAAAAGAAAAGGCATCCATTGGAATGCTGCAGCGCATGTTCAAGATTGGATTCAACCGTGCCGCAAGAATCATGGACCAGCTGGCAGAGGCCGGTGTGGTCGGAGAGGAAGAGGGAACAAAGCCCCGCAAGGTTCTTATGACCATGGAAGAGTTTGATCAGATCATTTAATCCACACTACACATGAAAAGGGAGGAATCTGGCTATGAAAACAGATATCGAAATCGCGCAGGAGGCGGTAAAGCTTCCAATCAAAGAGGTTGCAGAGAGCTATGGAATTGTTGAGGATGATCTGGAACTGTACGGTAAGTATAAGGCAAAGATCACGGATGAACTGTGGCAGCAGGTTAAAGACCGTCCGGACGGAAAACTGGTTCTGGTAACTGCCATCAATCCGACTCCGGCAGGAGAAGGAAAGACTACCACAAGCATTGGCCTGGCAGATGCTCTTACAAGACTTGGAAAAAAGACCATGATCGCGCTGCGTGAGCCATCTCTGGGACCGTGCTTCGGCATTAAGGGCGGAGCAGCAGGCGGCGGTTTTGCCCAGGTTGTTCCGATGGAGGATTTAAACCTTCATTTTACCGGTGATTTCCATGCCATCACTTCTGCCAATAACCTTCTGGCAGCACTCCTGGATAACCACATCCAGCAGGGCAACGCTCTTCAGATTGATACCAGACAGATCCTCTGGAAACGCTGCCTGGACATGAACGACCGTGTACTGCGTAATGTGGTGGTTGGCCTTGGCGCAAAGGCCGACGGCGTGGTTCGTGAGGATCATTTTGTCATCACCGTAGCTTCCGAGATCATGGCAATTCTGTGCCTGGCCAATGACATGAATGATTTAAAAGAGCGTCTCGGCAAGGTCATTGTCGCATATAATTATGCCGGAGAGCCGGTTACCGCAGCGCAGTTAAACGCAGTAGGTGCCAGGGCGGCCCTGTTAAAGGATGCCATCAAGCCGAACCTGATCCAGACTCTGGAGCATACCGGAGCCCTGGTACACGGCGGACCGTTCGCGAATATTGCCCATGGCTGCAACAGTGTGCGCGCGACCAAGACAGCCTTAAAGCTGGCTGATATCGTGGTAACCGAGGCTGGATTCGGCGCAGATCTGGGCGCTGAGAAATTCCTGGATATCAAGTGCCGCAAGGCAGACTTAAAGCCGGATGCAGTGGTTCTGGTGGCAACCGTCCGCGCGTTAAAGTACAACGGCGGTGTGCCGAAGACCGAGCTTTCCGCAGAGAACCTGGATGCTTTAAAGAAGGGTATTGTGAACCTGGAGAAGCACATTGAAAATCTGCAGAAATTTGGTGTTCCGGTTGTGGTAACCTTAAACTCCTTTGTGACCGATACGGAAGCAGAGTATGCGTTCATCCGCGATTTCTGTGAGGAGCGTGGCTGTGAGTTCGCTCTTTCTGAGGTATGGGCAAAAGGCGGAGAGGGCGGAGAAGCCCTGGCACAGAAGGTTCTTGACACCCTTGCAAATAAGGAGAGCCATTACCATGCCCTGTACCCGGATGAGATGAGCTTAAAGGATAAGGTAAAGACCATTGCCACCGAGATTTACGGCGCGGATGGTGTTTCCTATGCACCGGCTGCATCCAAAGCGCTGGCCCGCATTGAGGAGATGGGCTTTGGCAATCTTCCGGTCTGCATGGCGAAGACTCAGTACTCCCTGTCCGATGACCAGACCAAGCTGGGACGTCCGACCGGATTTACCATCAATGTGCGTGATGCTTATGTATCCGCTGGAGCCGGCTTCGTGGTAGTGCTGACCGGGGCCATCATGACCATGCCGGGACTTCCGAAGAAACCTGCGGCAGATGGCATTGATGTGGATGAAAATGGTGTGATCACCGGATTATTCTAATTTGAAATTGTCGCGAAGGCGTGGGCTGCTCTGGCAGCTGCGCTTTTTGCGTGGAAGTCCGCTATGCCAGAATTTTGCGCAGTGCAAACGAAAGCAGACGGATAGAAATTAAGAAAGGACAGACAAGAGTATGACGATAAAAGACTGGTTAGAGGGACTTTCTTACAAGCTGGTTCAGGGAAGCCTGGACGTGGAGGTAAACGAGGTTGTGTACGACTCCAGAAAGGCTGCTCCTGGCGCGGTGTTTGTCTGCATGAAGGGTACGAAAATCGATTCCCATGATTTTATTCCTCAGGTGACAGAGGCAGGAGTAAAGGTACTTGTGACCGAGCATCCGGTGGAGACACCGGAGGATGTCACTGTGGTGGAGACCGAAAACGGAAGAGAGGCGCTGGCTCTGTTATCGGCAGCACGCTTTGGCTATCCATCCCGGAAGCTTACCATGATCGGGGTAACTGGTACCAAGGGAAAGACCACCACCACCCATATGATCAAGACCATTCTGGAGACTGCCGGTAAAAAGACCGGTATGATTGGTACCAATGGCGTTTACATCGGAGAAGAACATTTTCCAACCGTGAATACCACACCGGAATCCTATGATCTGCACCGCTATTTCGCGAAGATGGTGGAAGCTGGCTGTGAGTGCTGCGTGATGGAGGTTTCCTCCCAGGCCATGAAGATGCACCGGGTGGCAGGTATTCACTTCAACTATGGGCTCTTCACCAACATTTCTCCGGATCACATCGGAAAAGATGAGCACGCGGACTTTGCGGAGTATTTATATTACAAGAAACAGCTGTTCCACCAGTGTGACCGTGCCCTGATCAACGTGGATGATGAACATATTGACGATATTGTAAAAGATATTCCGTGCCCATGGACCGGATTTGGCCTGAAAGAGGGCGCCGGTTTCCAGGCAGAGAACATTCATTATGTCTCTGAGCCGGATTTTGTGGGCGTGGAGTTTGATATCAGGGGCGAGCACCAGATTCCGGTGCGTGTCAGCATCCCTGGCAAATTTAATGTATACAATGCGCTGGCGGCAGCAGCGGTTACTCTGTGGGTTGGTGTTCCGGCAGAAAAGCTGCAGCATGCCCTGGAGCACCTGAAAATCAACGGCCGTATGGAGATTGTATACACCTCTGAGAAGTGCTGCGTCATCGTAGACTACGCCCACAACGCAGTCAGCATGGAGAGCCTTCTGGCAACGCTTAGGGAGTACCATCCGAAGCGTCTGGTAGTAGTCTTTGGCTGCGGTGGAAACCGCTCGAAGGACCGTCGTTACTCTATGGGGGAGATTGGCGGCCGCATGGCGGATCTGTCCATCATCACCGCAGACAACTCCCGGTTTGAAAAGGTGGAGGATATCATTGCGGATATCCGCGGCAGCATTGAGAAGACCGGCGGTAAATTCATTGAGATTCCGGACCGGAAAGAGGCCATTACCTACAGCATCACTCACGCGGAGCCGGGCGATATGATTGCCATCATTGGCAAGGGCCATGAGGACTATCAGGAGATCAACGGTGTGCGTTACCCATTCCTGGACCGTGCGGTGGTGGAAGAGGTTGTGAAGAATTTGTAAGGGAACATGTGTGCGGCAGGCTTTGAAAAGCAGGAATGCGAAAACAGAGACTGCAGGCACTTGGAAGAAAAGAAACAGGAAAAGAGATCCGGAAATGGAAAATATAACGGTAAAAGAGATTGTGGCTGCCACGGGCGGCCGGCTTCTGTGTGGAAACGAAACACAGAAGATTGCACATTTGAGCATTGATTCGAGAACCATGAAGGGAAATGACCTGTTTGTGCCGCTCATTGGGGAAAAGGTGGATGCGCATCGTTTTATAGAGCAGGCCTTTGGCGCGGGCGCGGTGGCTGTGCTGACTTCCGAGCATGATACGGCAGAGGATGCGGAGCATGCCTGGATCCGTGTGGCTGATACCAAAAAGGCGCTGCAGGACATCGGCCGCTATTACCGCAGCCGGTTAAGCCTGCCGCTTGTGGGCATCACCGGAAGTGTGGGAAAGACCACGACCCGTGAAATGGTGGCAGCAGCACTTTCCGCGAAGTACCAGGTATACAAGACTCCGGGAAATTCCAACAGCCAGGTGGGGGTGCCAATCACGCTGTCTGAGATTACTTCCGCCGATGAGATTGGTGTGCTGGAACTTGGCATGAGCATGCCGGGGGAACTGACCGTCATCGCAAAGATTGCCCAGGTAGATATGGCTGTGATCACCAATGTTGGCATCACCCATATTGAACAGCTGGGAAGTCAGGAAAACATTTATCATGAGAAGCTGACTATTCAGGATGGTTTAAAGGATGGCGGCATTCTGTTCTTAAATGGGGATGACCCGCTGCTAAAAGATACAAAAGCCAAAGCGGGCTGCCGTACCGTATATTACGGAACTAGAGAGAATTCCGAGTACCGGGCCGAGGATATCCGCAGCGAGGATGGCTACCCGGTGTTTACCGCAAACTGCCGTGGAGAAAAGTATATGGTGCGCTTAAGCATCATGGGGCGCCACAATGTGCTGAATGCCATGGTGGCTTTGGCTGTAGCAGATTTAAGCGGAGTTCCGCTTTCCGGCGCAGTGAAGAGCCTGGCTGCCTTTACCGGATTCAAAAACCGCCAGCAGATCGCGGAGAAAAATGGAGTTACCATTATTGATGACACCTACAACGCGAGTCCGGTTTCCATGAAGGCTGGTTTGGAGGTCCTTGAGGCGAAAGCAAAGGGACGCCGTATTGCGGTGCTTGCTGATATGAAGGAGCTGGGACCGGATTCCCCGAAGTTCCATTATGAGGTCGGAAGCTGGATGAAATCCCATCCGGTGGATATTCTGTTTACTTATGGAGAACTGGCAGAACAGATTGCGCGCGGAGCAAAGCGTGCCGGCATGAAAGCAGAGTATCTTCATTTTGATGAGAACCAGCGGGATGCGCTGGCTGAGAGCGTAAAGGCAAAGCTGCAGCCGGGCGACTGTGTGCTCTTAAAGGGCTCCAACAGCATGAAGCTGGGTGAGGTGGCAGCAAGGCTGCTGAAAGATTAAAACAGGCAACAGACAGGAGTATATATGGCAGATCAGTATGCCAGCATCATTATAGATATTTCCCATGAAGACGTAGACCGGGTATTCCAGTACCGGATCCCGCCGGCGCTTTTGCCGCAGATCCGTGTGGGGGTGCAGGTCTGCGTCCCTTTTGGTTCAGGAAACAGAACACGAACCGGCTATGTGGTGGAAATCACAGACAGGCCGGATTATGATAAAGACAAAATAAAAGAGATCATCGGTGTTACTGAGAAGAGTATTACGGCGGATGCCCGGCTGATTGAGCTGGCCTGGTGGATGAAGGAGCAGTATGGCTCTACCATGAATCAGGCGCTGAAGACGGTGCTCCCGGTGAAGAAAAGGGTGAAGGCACGGAATAAGAAGATTGTGGAGACTGTGGCGGGGATGACGGAGCTGCCGGGCGAAGGTCTGGAACAGGCCAAGTCAAAACCGGAAGGAAGTCTGGAAGCGGCATGGAAAGAAGCGGCAGAGCCAGCGGGAGACGGTTCAGCCATCTTCTTAAATTCTGAGCAGCAGTCCATTACGGATGCCTTCATCACTTCCTATGACTCCGGCGACCGCGCTCCCTGTCTCATCCATGGTGTCACAGGCAGCGGCAAAACCGAAGTTTACATGGCCCTGATCGACCATGTGCTGCAGCAGGGAAAACAGGTCATCGTGCTGATTCCGGAGATTGCCCTGACCTACCAGACTGTGAGCCGTTTTTACAGCCGTTTCGGCCGCCGTATCTGTGTTATGCATTCCAGACTTTCTGCCGGAGAAAAGTGTGACCAGTTTGAGCGGGCCAGAAATGGAGAGACGGACATTATGATCGGTGCCAGATCGGCGCTTTTTACGCCGTTTTCCAATCTTGGACTCATCATCATCGATGAGGAGCATGAGGGTGCTTATAAGAGTGAGACGTCGCCGCGCTACCATGCAAGAGATGTGGCTGAAAAACTGGCCGCGCTAAGTGGCGCGGCTCTGGTGATGGGCTCCGCCACGCCATCGGTGGAGGCCTACGCAAAAGCGGAAGCCGGAATTTACCGTCTGTTTACGCTGACAAAGCGGGCAAAGGCGGGAAGTGAGATGGCGGCGGTGGAGGTTGTGGATCTGCGAAAGGAGATGGAGACCGGCAACAAATCCATATTCAGTGTGCGTCTGCAGGAGCTGATCAGGGACCGGCTGGAGAAAAAGGAGCAGATCATGCTGTTTATCAACCGGAGGGGCTATTCCAGCTTTGTTTCCTGCAGAAGCTGCGGTGAGGCGGTAAAATGCCCACACTGCGATGTGTCTCTGACGCTGCATAACCACCAGAGACTGGTGTGTCATTACTGCGGTTATCAGATTCCCATGCCGAAGCTGTGCCCGCACTGCGGGTCTCCGTATCTGGCGGGATTTGGTATCGGCACCCAGAAGATTGAGGAGATGGCAGTTCAGATGTTTCCCCAGGCGAAAATTCTGCGGATGGATTTGGATACTACCTCGAGAAAGGGCGGCCATGAGAAGATTCTGTCGGCATTTGCAAAGGGCAAGGCAGATATTCTCATTGGCACCCAGATGATTGTAAAAGGGCATGATTTTCCGGGAGTGACCCTGGTGGGCGTGCTGGCGGCAGATGTGTCGCTGTATGCGCCGGATTTTGCGGCAGCGGAGCGGACGTTTGAGCTTCTGGTTCAGGCAGCAGGCCGTGCGGGCCGCGGGAGACAGGCAGGGACAGCGCTGATCCAGACCTATATGCCGGAGCATTACAGCATCCAGACGGCGGCAGCCCAGGACTATGCAGCCTTTTACCGTCAGGAGATGGGGTACCGGAAGCTGATGCATTATCCTCCGATCTGCCATATGCTGTGTATGCAGGTAGCCGGAGAAGACGAGGAGCTTATGAGCCGGATCATGGATGCCATTGCGGGATCCGTGCAGAAACATTTCGGGGAAGCAGCCGAGATCATTGGACCGGTTCCGGCACCGGTATATAAAGTTCACGATATCTACAGAAAAATTTTATATATGAAACATGAAAACTATGATATACTAATAAAAATCCAGAAGTATGTCAAAATGCGCTGGGACGAGACAGAAAGCTGCAAAAAGCTGACGCTCCAGTGTGATTTCATATAAATGCGATACAGAAAGGACGAAGAATAATGGCAATCAGACAGGTAAGAACCATTGGAGATGATATTTTAAGAAAGGAATGCAAACCGGTCAAGGAGATCACCCCGCGTATCGCGGAGCTGATCGAAGACATGTTTGAGACCATGTATGAGGCAAACGGCGTGGGCCTGGCAGCACCGCAGGTGGGCGTATTAAAGCAGATCGTGGTCATGGATGTAGATGACGGCAACCAGTATGTGCTCATCAATCCGGAAATTATTGAGCAGAGCGGAAGCCAGACCGGACAGGAGGGCTGCCTTAGTGTACCGGGAAAGGCCGGCATGGTAACCCGCCCGAATCACGTGGTTGTCCGGGCTTACGATGAAAATATGGAGCAGTTTGAGTTAGAGGGCGAGGAGCTGTTAGCCCGCTGCATCTGTCATGAGTGCGCGCATCTTCACGGCCAGCTCTATGTAGACTTAGTAGAGGGCGAACTGATGGATACCACAGCAGAACCGGAGGAAGAATAAGCCTATGAGAATCATATTTATGGGAACACCGGATTTTTCGGTGCCGACATTAGAAGCCCTGGTGGCTTCGGAGCATGAGGTCGCTGCAGTAGTCACTCAGCCGGATAAGCCTAAGGGACGGGGCAAGGAGATCCATATGTCTCCGGTCAAAGAGTGTGCCTTAAAGCACAATATTCCGGTTTATCAGCCGGTGCGCGCAAGGGATGAAGCCTTTGTGGAGGAGATGCGCACGTTAAAACCAGACGCTATGGTGGTCATTGCCTTTGGCCAGATCCTTCCAAAGAGTCTGTTAGACCTGCCAAAATACGGATGTGTGAACATCCACGCGTCCCTGCTTCCAAAGTACCGCGGCGCAGCCCCGATCCAGTGGGCTGTCATCAACGGCGATGAAGAGACCGGCATTACCACCATGATGATGGATGTGGAGATGGATACAGGAGATATGCTGGAGAAAACTGTGGTAAAACTGAATCCGGATGAGACCGGCGGAAGCCTGTTTGACCGGTTAAGCCTTCTGGGTGGAGACCTGATCCTTTCGACCTTAAGCAAGCTGGAAAAGGGAGAAATCACCCCGCAGCCGCAGGACCACGCCCAGGCAACCTATGTAAAGAAAATTTCCAAATCCATGGGTGACATTGACTGGACCATGGACGCAGTTTCCATTGAACGTCTGGTGCGCGGTTTAAACCCGTGGCCCAGCGCATTCACCAGATGGAATGGTAAAATGTTAAAAATCTGGGAGGCAAAGGTGCTTCCGGACCTGGAAACAAAAGCTCCTTGCGGCAGTGTCATCAGCGCCAGCGATGAGGGCTTAAAGATCCAGACCGGAAACGGCGTATTATGCGTCACCAGCCTTCAGTTAGAAGGAAAGAAGCGGATGGATACCGCGGCATTCCTCAGGGGATACCAGGTAGAGTCCGGATTCATCATGGAAAGGAGTGAGTAGTCATGTACGGTGGCTATGGTTATTACGGGCTTGGTTACAGCCTGTTTGATCCGACAATGATCCTTGTATATATCGGTGCCCTGTTATCTCTGTGGGCATCCTCCAAAGTGAACAGTACATTCCAGCGCTATTCCCGCGTGCGCAGCATGACCGGGATGACCGGCGCGGAAGCGGCAAAACGCCTTTTACAGTCCCAGGGCATTTACGATGTGACTGTCCAGCCTGTGCGGGGACAGCTCACGGACCACTATGACCCGCGGACCAAAACCGTAAACTTATCGGAGTCTGTTTATGGAAGCACTTCCATTGCGGCAGTGGGTGTGGCGGCTCATGAGTGCGGGCATGCCATTCAGGATAATGTAGGCTACGCGCCTCTTCGCCTGCGCTCTGCGTTTGTGCCGATCGCAAACTTTGGAAGCAAAATTTCCCTGCCCCTCATCATCCTGGGCTTTTTTATCGGACTGACTCCGTTCATTGAGATTGGCATCTGGATGTTTGTGCTGGCTGTGTTATTCCAGATCATCACCCTGCCGGTAGAGTTCAATGCTTCCTCCCGTGCGGTGCATCTGGTAGATAGTCTTGGCATTCTTCAGGGAGATGAGGTGGATGGCACCAGAAAGGTGCTGGGGGCAGCAGCCCTGACCTATGTGGCAGCAGCGGCCGCTTCCATTTTACAGCTTGCGCGGCTGATCATCCTGTTTGGAGGACGCAGACGAAATGACTAAGCAGAACGGCCCGACCAAAGAGCGGGAACTGATCCTGGATATCCTTCTGGAAATCCTGGAATATGGCGGTTACAGCCATGTGGTATTAAAAAAAGCACTGGATAAGCATCAGTATCTGGAAAAGCAGAACCGTGCGTTTATTACAAGAGTCGCGGAAGGAACCCTTGAGTATCTTCTGACCATCGATGCGGTGATTGACCAGTGTTCTAAAACAAAAGTAAAGAAAATGAAGCCGGTGATCCGTACCATTCTTCGGATGTCTGTATACCAGATCTTAAAGATGGACCGGATCCCGGACAGCGCGGTATGTGATGAGGCTGTGAAGCTTGCGGTAAAACGGAAGTTCCACGGCCTGAAAGGCTTTGTAAACGGAGTGCTTCGCACCATTTCCAGAGAAAAAGAAACCTTTGTGTTCACCGACTGGTCCCGGAAATATTCCATGCCGGACTGGATCATCGAACTCTGGAAACAGCAATATCCGGCAGAGACAGTAGAGCGTATGCTGCAGGCTTTCCTAGAGGAGCGACCTACTTCTGTGCGCTGCAATCTGGACCGGGCTTCCATGGAAGAGATTCTTCACAGTCTGGAACAGGATCATGTCACGGTACAGAAAAATCCGCTGGCCGACCATGCCCTTCTTCTTTCCGGCTATGATTATCTGGATGCCGTTTCGGCATTCCGGAATGGCTGGATCACGGTTCAGGATGTAAGCTCCTCCTTTGTGGGGGAGGCGGCAGATCCGAAGCCGGGAGATGTGGTTCTGGATGTGTGCGGCGCCCCGGGCGGAAAGAGCCTGCACATTGCGGATAAGCTTGCTGGCACCGGACAGGTCGTTGTCCGGGACTTAACAGAAAATAAGATCCTGCTGGTGGAGGATAACATCCGCCGGACCGGATTTACCAATATCCGGGCAGAGGTGTGGGATGCGCTGGAAAAAGATCCGTCCTGGGAAAAACAGGCGGATATCGTCATTGCGGATCTTCCGTGCTCCGGTCTTGGCATCATTGGCAAGAAGCCGGATATCAAGTATCAGGTGACAAAAGAAGATTTAGAAGATCTGGCAGAGCTCCAGAAGGACATTCTGTCTGTGGTCTGGAACTATGTAAAGCCAGGAGGAAAGCTCATTTACAGCACCTGTACCATCGATCATCTGGAAAATGAAGACCAGAGAAACTGGATTCTGGAAACACTTCCATTTGAGCCGGTGAGCATTGAGGGGGCGTTCGGCAGTCAGGTGGCAGAAGAAACCATGAAAGATGGTTATGTCCAGCTTCTGCCGGGCAGATACCCATGTGATGGGTTCTTTATCTCCGCATTCCGGAGAAAGGAGTAGAAGTTACGATTATGGAAAAGCAAGACATCAAATCCCTGACTCTGGAGGAACTGACTGAGGCCATCCGCCAGATGGGAGATAAGCCCTTCCGGGCAAAGCAGATTTACCAGTGGCTTCATCAGAAGCTGGTGGCAGATTTTGATGAGATGAGCAATCTCTCCAAGCCGCTTCGCGAAAAGTTGAAAGAGCAGTTTGTCCTCACGGCGCTGTACCCGGCAGATGTGAAGATATCCCAGATCGACGGCACCCGGAAATATCTGTTCCGCTTGGCAGACGGCAATGTGATCGAGAGTGTGTGGATGCAGTACCATCACGGAAACAGTGTCTGTATTTCCTCGCAGGTGGGCTGCCGCATGGGCTGCCGTTTCTGTGCGTCCACCCTGGACGGACTGGAGCGCAACCTGACACCGGCGGAGATGCTGGACCAGATTTACCGGATCCAGACTTTGACGAGGGAACGGGTATCCAACATTGTCATCATGGGTTCTGGAGAGCCGCTTGACAATTACGACAATGTGATCCGTTTCCTGCGTATAATTACCGATGAAAATGGCCTGAACATCAGTCAGAGAAATATCACGCTGTCTACCTGCGGCATTGTGCCGAACATTTTGAGGCTGGCAGAGGAGAACATCCAGATCACACTGGCGCTGTCTCTCCATGCGCCAAATGATGAGGTTCGAAGGACCCTCATGCCGATCGCGAATCGTTACAGCTTAAAAGAGATTCTGCCGGCCTGCCAGACTTATTTTGAGAAGACCGGACGGCGGCTGACCTTTGAGTACAGCCTGGTGAGCGGCGTGAACGATAATCTGGAAGAGGCAAAGGCACTTACAACCCTGATCAAAGGCATGCATGGCCATGTGAACCTGATCCCGGTTAATCCGATCAAGGAGCGGGATTACCGTCAGTCAGACCGGAAGGCCATTGAGGCGTTTCAGGCTTATCTGGAAAAAAATGGCATCAACGTGACGGTCCGCCGGGAGATGGGCCGCGACATCAACGGTGCCTGCGGACAGCTTAGAAAGAGTTTCCTGGAAGAGGAAGGGAAAGGGGGAATCTGATCATGGAGGCATGCGCACTGACAGACACCGGACAGAAGCGGAGCATGAACCAGGATTTTATTTATGCCAGCAAAAAGCCCATCGGATCCCTGGAAAACCTGTTTATTGTGGCGGACGGCATGGGAGGACACCAGGCGGGAGATTTCGCTTCCCGTTTCGTGGTGGAGAACCTGGTGAGGTTCTTTGAAACTCCGTATCCGGACCGGGATGTTCATGGCATCTTAAAGGAAGGAATCCGAAAAGTGAACCGGGAGCTTTACGAGCAGGCCAGCACGAATCCGGAACTTAATGGAACCGGCAGCACGCTGGTGTTAGCCACCATCCGGGGAAACGTACTTTACGTGGCGAATATCGGGGACAGCCGTCTTTATCTGCTGCGTGGAGCCCTTGAGCAGATTACGAAGGATCATTCTTATGTGGAAGAACTGGTTGCCATGGGTAAGCTAAAGCGGGGCAGCCGGGACTACATGGAAAAGAAAAATATCATTACCAGAGCGGTAGGTGTCAGCGAGGATGTCGATACCGATCTGTTTGCGCTGAAATTAAAGAGCGGAGATCAGATCCTCATGTGTTCGGACGGTTTAAGCAACATGGTAGACGAACTGGAAATGGAATACATCATCCGTTCCGAGGACGGAGTAGAAGCCCGGGCAAAAGCTCTGGTGGATGCAGCAAACCGCAGCGGCGGCCAGGATAACATTTCCGTTGTTCTGGTTGAACCGCAGATAAGTGAGGTGAGCTTATGATACTGAGACCCGGAACATTTTTGCAGGACCGTTATGAAATATTAGAGCAGATCGGCTCCGGCGGCATGTCTGTGGTATATAAAGCAAAATGCCATAAGCTGAACCGCCTGGTGGCCATCAAGGTCCTGAAGGAAGAATTCTGCAATGACAGCAATTTTGTCAGCAAGTTTAAGATGGAGGCTCAGTCTGCAGCCGGACTGTCCCATCCGAACATTGTCAGTGTTTACGACGTTATCGATGAGGGAAAACTCCATTACATAGTCATGGAACTAATCGAGGGCATTACCCTGAAAAGCTATATTCAGAAGAAAGGGCGGCTGGAGGTTAAGGAAAGCATCGGCATTGCCATTCAGGTGGCCCAGGGAATTGCGGCGGCGCATGAACAGCATATCATTCACCGCGACATTAAGCCGCAGAACATGATCATTTCCAAAGATGGCAAGGTGAAAGTGGCGGATTTTGGCATTGCGAGGGCAGTATCGGCCCAGACCATGACTTCCTCTGCCATGGGCTCTGTACATTATATCTCGCCGGAGCAGGCCAGAGGCGGCTTTAGCGACGAGCGAAGCGACATTTATTCTCTCGGAGTAACCATGTATGAGATGGTAACCGGGCGCGTGCCTTTTGAGGGGGACAACACCGTTGCCATCGCCCTGGCTCATCTGGAGGATGTGGTGGTGCCGCCGAGCGTTTACAATCCGGAGATTCCGGTGAGCCTGGAGCGGATCATTCTGCGCTGCATGGAGAAAAAGCCGGAGCGCCGTTACCGCAGTGCCCAGGATGTGATCACGGATCTTCGCGCGGCGCTGATCCGTCCATCGGAAGCAGGCAGCAGCTCTGTGGATGTGGAAGAGCGGGCCTTAAATGGAGAAACAGTTCAGATCAGCAGTGAACAGCTCTCCCAGATCAAACAGTTCCACCGGACGGAGCGTCTGGAACCGGAACGAAAAGAAACCTATGATCGGGAGGCCAAAGCGGCCTGGGAAGGGTACCGGGAAGAAACTATTCCGGAAACACCGGAGCCGGAGCGCGGCAGAAGACCGCAAAGACCGTCCGAAATGTCCAAGGCACCGGCAAAGCGCCGCAGCCGGGACGAGGATGAGGACCGGGCCAATCCCCATATTGAGCGGATTCTGGCCGGGGCCGGGATCGTGGCGGCTATCGTAGTTGTAGCCGTGCTGATCGTGGTATTTTCCAAACTTGGCGCTTTTTTCCGGGCCGGAGGCGGAATGCTTGGTAATTCCCAGACAGAGAGCAGCCAGACGGAAACCGGGGAACTGATCTTAAAGGACACGGAGGTGTCTATGCCGTTAGTCCTGGGACTTTCTGAGGATATGGCAGAGAGTACGCTAAAGGACAGCTCTCTGACGATGAAACGTACCTACGAGTATTTTGATGATGTGGAAAAGGGCCATGTCGCAAAACAGGATCCGGCAGCTGGAACCATTGTATTAAAGGGCGGTCAGGTGAATGTTGTTATCAGCAACGGCACAGACAAGCTGGATTTAAGTAAGCTTGGTATTACAGAACTGGATGAAACCACGGCGGTCAGCTTTCTGGAGAGCAAAGGCCTGAAGGTCCAGGTTGTAGAAGAAGAGGATGAAACGATCAAGGCAGGTACGGTGATGCGTTATGAGCCGGAACTGGTGGAAGACGGCGGCACCGTATATCTGTATGTGAGCAGCGGCCCGCATGTGGACAAGGTTCCGGCACCGTATCTGGTGGGAAAAACGGAGGAAGAGGCCATTGCGCTCCTGGCAGAGAATGACCTCATGCCGGGAAATACCTCTACCGAATCCAGTGATACCGTCGAGAAAGGTTCCATCATCAGCCAGTCCGTTTCATCCGGAACCCAGCTGGCAAAGGGCAGCAAGATCGACTATGTAGTCAGCAGCGGCCCGGAGGTGAAGCATCAGCGCTACGTGGCATCCATCAATCAGGTGTATGACTTAAGCAGCCTGATCGGTCCTGGTGCCGGAAGCTCCAGCGTCACCATCCAGATCCGACTGCATCAGGGTACGGCAGATAATCCGCATTATAAGATCCTGACCCAGTCTACTACCATCAAGGGAGATGTGCTCCTTCCGGTGAATTTCACCAGCATCGAGAGCATGGATGGAACGGACCAGGGCACCCTGGAAATCGTGGATGTGAACTCCGGCGCGGTCATCAAGACCTACCAGCTCACATTTTTCCCGATGGATTAAAAGGAATAGAGAGATGACAGGAAAAATCATTAAAGGAATCGCGGGCTTTTATTACATCCATAACGGACAGGATAAGGTATATGCCTGCAAGGCAAAAGGTATTTTTCGAAACCGGGGCATCAAACCGGTAGTCGGAGACAATGTGAAGTTTACCGTGCTGGACGAGGAGGCGCTGGAGGGGAATATCGACGAGATCCTTCCCCGGACAAATGTGCTGGTGCGCCCGGCATCGGCCAATGTGGATCAGGCGCTGGTGGTTTTCGCCATCACGCAGCCGGATCCGAATTTCAATCTTCTGGACCGTTTTCTCATTATGATGCTGGCACAGGATATTCCGGTGACCATCTGCTTTAACAAGACGGATCTGGAAACGGAGGAAAAGCAGCGGGAGTACCGTAATATATACGAGCAGGCCGGTTATCCGGTCATGTTTGTGAGCACCTATGAGAAATCCGGTGTGGAGGCCGTGCGGGATTACCTGCGCGGAAAAACTACAATCCTGGCAGGACCCTCCGGTGTGGGCAAATCGTCTCTGACCAATCTTTTGCAGCCGGAGGCGGCTATGGAAACCGGAAGCATCAGCGAAAAGATCAAGCGTGGAAAGCATACCACCCGCCATGCGGAGCTGTTCTGTGTGGAGGAGGGCACGTATCTCATGGATACGCCGGGATTTTCTTCTATGTATCTGGAAGAAATTGAGCCACAGGAGTTAAAGGATTATTTCCCGGAGTTTGAATCCTATGAGCCGGAATGCCGCTTCCAGGCGGACTGTGTTCATATCGGAGAGCCGGTGTGCGGCGTGAAAGCTGCGCTGGCAGCGGGAAAGATCAGCCAGAGCCGGTATGACAACTATGGGCTGTTATATCAGGAACTGAAGAATCGCAGAAAATACTAATCATGGCAATGAAGGAGTAACACATCATGTATATTTTAGCACCATCCATTCTTGCAGCAGACTTTGGAAATTTAAGAAAGGAGATCGAGACCGTATCAGAGGCAGGAGCCCAGTATATTCACATTGATGTGATGGACGGCGTGTTCGTGCCAAGCATTTCCTTTGGCATGCCAGTCATCCAGAGCGTCCGTTCCTGTACGGACAAGGTCCTTGACGTTCACATGATGGTGGAAGAGCCGGGACGCTACGCGGCAGATTTAAAGGCAGCCGGCGCGGACCTGCTCTGTGTGCACCAGGAGGCATGCCGCCATCTGGACCGTACCATCAACCAGATCAAAGAGCTTGGTATGAAGGTGGGCGTGGCCTTAAACCCGGCTACCCCGGTGGAGACTCTTTCCTGTGTGCTGGACCAGGTGGACATGATCCTTTTGATGTCCGTAAACCCGGGCTTTGGCGGCCAGAAATTTATTCCCTATACAGTGGACAAGATCAGAAAGCTGCGTGCCATGTTAAATGAGCGCGGTTTACAGACGGATATCCAGGTCGATAGTGGCGTAGGCCTTGGCAATGTAAAGGAACTGATGGAGGCAGGAGCCAATATCTTTGTGGCAGGCAGCGCGGTTTATAAGAATGATGCCGCAGCAAACGTAAAGGCATTCCTGAAAATCTTTGAAGAGGCAGAAAATAGATGAAAAGATGTCTGATCATGACGGGCGGAAAGCTGGATCTGGCTTTCGCCCGCTCCTTTTTGGAAAAAGAAACATTCGATAAGATCATTGCCGTGGATGGCGGCCTGAAAGCCGTGAAAGAACTGGGACTGGTGCCGGATTATATTGTGGGGGATTTTGATTCTGTTTCCAATGAAATCCGGGAAGACTTCCGCCAGTATCCGTATATTGTGTGGGAGCAGCATAAGCCGGAGAAGAACGAGACCGACACAGAGCTTGCCAGGAACCGGGCCCTGACCCTTTCCTGCGATGAAATTGTGTTCCTGGGGGCTACCGGTGGCCGCATCGACCATATGATCGGCAACATCCATGCGCTGAAAACCTGTATGGAGCGGGGAATTACCGCCTATATTGTGGATTCTCAGAATCGTTTAAGCCTGTTGGACGGTGAGCGGATCTTTTCAAAGGAAAACCAGTGGGGCAAATATGTTTCTTTTGCTCCGTATACAGAAGAGGTGACCGGAATTACCCTGACCGGATTTAAGTATACGCTGAAGGATAAGACCATTTACCGGGGGGAGGAAGTGGGACTTTGCATCAGCAATGAGATTGCGGAGGAAACTGCCACGATCACGCTGGAGGATGGCGTTCTGATCTGTATCGAATCCCGTGACTGAGAAACTGGCCTGGTTAAAAATATTAAAACTGGCTATTAATATCATTCCAGCTGCGTGCTATGATAGGCGGCATATAAAGATTGTCCGCAGAATCTGCGGCGGTCGTTCATCTTACAAAAGCAGCGAGGGAGAATGATTATGAAAAACAGAGACAACGACAAAGTATACAAGCTGGTGCTTACGGCCCTGATGGCGGCCTTGTGTTATGTGGCCTTCACCTTCTTAAAGATTCCGATTCCAACCCCGGGCGGAGATACCACAGCTCTTCACATCGGTAACGCGTTCTGCGTGCTGGCGGCCCTTCTTCTTGGCGGCGCTTACGGCGGTGTGGCAGGTTCCCTGGGTATGACCATCGCGGACCTTCTGGATCCGGTGTACATCACCAGTGCTCCGAAGACTTTCATCTTAAAGCTCTGCATCGGCCTGATCGCAGGTTTTGTGGCACACAATATTGCCCACATCACCGAAGAACATGACAGTAAGTACATTGTGAAGTGGTCCCTGATCGCTTCCGTCGCAGGTCTGGGCTTCAACGTGGTTATGGACCCGATCGTCGGATACTTCTATAAGAATTATATTCTTGGCGTAGAGTCTTCCGCAGCAAAGATCATGGCAACCTGGGCAGCAGGCGCAACCCTGGTGAATGCCATTGTCGGAACCATTGTGGTTGTAGTGGTCTATATGGCGGTGCGTCCGGTTCTGAAAAAAGCAGGCCTTTTCATGAAAATTAAATAAGATTTGATATAAGGACAGTTCATAAGTGAAATTTATTAGTGAAATTAGTAAAATTCATGTTAAATTGTCCTTTTCTTTTATCTAAAATGATGTTACTATAATAATAAGGCTTTTTTGCCCGAAAACCCAAAAAGGAGAGAGAACTTATGAAAAAGAAAATGCTGGCTGTATTATTAGCTGGTACCATGGCAGCATCCATGACCGCATGCGGAGGCAGCAGCTCCAGTAACACTGCAGAGACTACTGCGGCAGCACAGAAGTCTGGCGACAGCGCTGAGAAAACCGAGGGAGCAGCACCGAGCAAGGATGCTTCTGAGTTCAAGATCGGCCTGATCACCGATGTAGGCGGCGTAAACGACGGATCCTTCAACCAGTCTTCCTGGGAAGGCCTGGAGAGAGCAGGTGAGGAGCTTGGAGTTACCGTAAACTACTTAGAGTCCGCTACCGATGCAGACTATGCTCCGAATATTGAGACTTTCATAGATGAGGACTATGACCTGATCATCTGTGTCGGCTATATGCTTGCAGACGCAACCAAAGCAGCTGCAGAGGCAAACCAGGATACCAGGTTTGCCATCATTGATGACGCAAGTATCGATCTTCCGAACGTAACCGGTCTGGTATTCCATGCAGAGCAGGCTTCCTACCTGGTAGGTTATGTAGCAGGTCTGACCACCAAGACTAACAACATCGGTTTTGTCGTTGGTATGAGCAATGAGACCATGAACCAGTTTGGTTATGGTTACTGCGCAGGCGCAATCGACGCAAACCCGGACATCACCGTTCAGCAGTTCAACGCAAACTCTTTTGCTGATTCCGCTACCGGTAAGACCATGGCAAACACCGCAATCACCAATGGCGCAGATATCGTCTTCCAGGCAGCAGGCGCAACCGGTCTTGGCGTTATCGAGGCTTGCCAGGAGGCTGGTGTCTATGCCATCGGCGTAGACAGTGACCAGTCAAGCATTGCTCCGAGCACGGTTCTGACCTCCGCTATGAAGCGTGTAGACAACGCTGTTTACAACGCTGTAGAGGAACTGATGGACGGATCTCTTGAGGGCGGCGTACAGTCCTTCGATCTGGCAGCAGGCGGCGTAGACATTGCTCCGACTCAGGATCTGATTGCTCCGGAAGTAATCACTGCAGTTGATGAAGTAAAAGAGAAAATCATCAGCGGCGAAGTAGTAGTTCCGGATGACAAAGAGTCCTTCGAGGCAAAATATGGTGATGTATATCAGTTAGATTAATTCTGACGGTAAACTGAATATCCAACAATGTGGTGCGGGGTCTGCGTATATGCGGACCCCGTAAGC
>ERZ838118.1839-NODE-1839-length-24534-cov-16.208505_pt1 | contig 24534 bp, 19 predicted proteins | sample MGYA00519863_ERZ838118 | MGnify/ENA primary metagenome ERZ838118 (study PRJEB31850, sample SAMEA3708827) | human gut metagenome | biome: human gut; feature: human-associated habitat; material: faeces | place: China | collected 2014 ...
TTTTCCTTTTGCTGTGCCATGGCACAGACTGATGATAATACCAATGCAACTGTAAGAATTTTCTTTTTCATACTTTTTTCTAGTTTTATAAAAATCTGATACCGGTACGTTCCACTATCCCACATATCTGCGAAACGCCGCCGAAGAAACATATAAAATGAATGAAAATGGCATAGCCACCAGCAAACACATCACAAACGCCAGTAGATAGATTCCCTTTAACAGTACATCCGCCAGCAAATACAATCCGTATGACAAATCCGTTTTCATTCTTTTTGTTCAAATCCGGGACAACCTTTTATTTCAGCCCCATTTTACTTCTTATCCCAGTCTCATTTTGCTTCCCGGACGAAATTTCACCTGGCGTTTGGCGGGAATCACCATTGAGCCGCCTGTTGACGGATTATGACCGTTTCGTTCTTTCCGTTCCTGAATGACAAAGCTGCCGAATCCCACTAACGTGATATTTTCTCCTTTTTGCATTGTTTCCGTAATCGTGTCGATAATTACGTCCAACGCATACCCGGCTTCTCTGAAACTTAGTTTTCCTTTAAGAGCCACCTCTTTAATTAATTCCGTTTTGTTCATTTTTTCTTTCTTTGTTTTTATAGTCAGTTATATCGTTTACAGATGTTTGTCATTTTATCATTCACTTATGCAACGGACTTGTGTAAAGCTCTCATCAACTATTCCTGCATTCATATTGCATACGTCAAATTCCTTCTTGGAATCATTATAAGTACACGTAAAAACTATATGGCTTTCATTAGGGGTAACTACACCAGTAGTCCAGGCATAAAGTATAGAGCCACCACGTTCTCCCACATAGTATCTACCTCCATTAGGAAAATACAGTGTTCTTGGAGAAGTTTGAAAACTAACAAAACTTACATAAGAATCAGAAACTTTAAAATCAAACTTCCCGGTTAGAAAGAACTTATCCCTTACAACTTTATATGGACGCATATCCGGTACTTTATAACCGGGCGGACATGGGTCATAAATAGTCTTCACATCATCAGAAATCACATCCTTGTAAGCTGGTCTATCAGTCCCCCACAATCCATTACTTTTACCCGTAGAGGGTCTGTCCATAGAATAAATGCCAGCATAATATGTCAGCGGAAAACGAATTTTCTCATATTGTTCGGGGGGATTAGGTACTGTTTTGAGAAGTGCCGTCACGTCCTTCCCCAAAAGGTCATAAATGTATTCATGCCCATTAGTCTCATAGTCAATAAACGGATCCTTGCGTCCGTACTGATACTGCATGCCCACTTCCTTCGAATCCTCTGCACCCACATTGCGGTCCATAAATATGTATTTCTCTCCCGCTACGAGTTCCGCACCTGCCTCCGGCTTCACAGGTATATCCACAGGACGCGGCGCGCACCAGATATGCCAGCTCCAAAGTAACGTCGCATCCGCGGCATTGGGGTCGGGTTTGTCATACACCGCAATAACGGCATTTCCCGCCTGTCCGCTATCGGAAACAATGAACTCCACCCTGCCATCGTGGTAGGCCACCTGCGAAATCAACCCCTTCTTGTCCTGCCAAAGCAGTTTCGCCGACTGCGGGGCGATAGTGACATCCGCCACATTGCCCGGTGTCAGGTAGGCCGAGCCTTTCGCGCTCTGGAAAGTATTTGCGACCGTAATTCCCTTGACGCCATTTCCCATAACGGTAGCGTTGAACGAATACGTTCCACCCAAGGGGGAGACAATATAACAGTTAGCTGTGCCTCCGTCAGATTTATCCAGTTCCGTAAACTCTTCCGTAAACCTATCGCTCAACGAAAGACAGTCTATCCGAATATATTTCACTATGTTTCCCATGACTATCTTCAGCCAACAACTCGCAAGAACACCACCGAAAACAAAATCCGCATCAGTCGTACAGCAGAACACCCACGAAGTCCCTGTCAGCATAGAGGCATCCGCCACATTACCGGGTGCTTTCACGGTCTGCCCCGTCGTGGGGTTGTAACACCATAGCTGGATAGGTACGGGAGCACCCAAAACGTCTTCATCCAGCACTTCTAGATCCGGAGAAACCAGACTCACCTGGCGGGTTGTTAATTTTGAAAAATCAGCTGTGCCTTTATTGTTATTCTGTAGTTCCACCTTCGCAACGGGAACAGGATCCATAATGTTCGGCAGCAATTCGGCAACTTCCCGGTCGATATTCAACTGCCATTGCCCGTTATATTCAAAACTCTCCGTCCAGTCATTGTTTACCGTAACCGTATATTCCAGATTACTGGCCGGCATATATATTGCCTCTTCAAGGGTAGCATAGCCTTCGGAATAGATTTTCGTGATGAGGAACGTGTAGCGATGTCCGCGTATGACATCACGATAGTACCCTAAGGTCTGATCATCAATAAAGTCTAACCGATAGTAAGAACGTTTTAGGTTTCCGTCTTGCTCTTCGTTGAGCACCAGTATCACGGCCATACGCTGCGGGTCGAACACTCTCGAGTCAAGGCTCCTTCCTCCCGATAGGGCGGTGTGTTCAGAACACCTGTATTCCGGTATATCCACTCCCGGCTGTTCATCGTACCAGCCGGACGATATCTCCGGTCCACACTTAAACGGAACTCCTATCAGTTCGCCGGTTTCCTCATAGTCCAGTCCGTTGTACTTGTTCGATGCCAATGTATAATTCGGCGCATTGCAAATCATCAATCCTCCATACGTCTTGTTAGTGTACAGTGTAGTTATCTTCACCCTTACCTTGGCTGTCAGACGTTCCATGCGGATTAAATTATCCTGCCCGTTTTTCCAATCGATGTATCCACTAAAAGCCTTACAACCAGGGAACTGTACCACACGTGCGTTCGATAATGCTAGTTTATCACTCCCGTAAAATACATTTTCGGGTGTGTTGCCGTCAACGTAGTCGACCCACTGACAATTTATGAACACATAAATGCGGTCGCCGTCTTGCGGTGCTATCCCCAGGTCGATAACAGGAGAAGAAGAACCGTCGCCATACATCCCCGGCACGTATTCCTCATACTTCTCCCTATGCGAATGATAGTATGGAGTCGCTTCCCAGTCCGTCCCCCGGTAAACGAATATGTCGTAACATTGTGTCCTATATTCGGCGGACGATTCTCCTGCCAGCCCCCGTACCTGCACCTCTTCCAGGTCCGCTATGGAGAGTCGCAACAGGGTTCCCTCATCAGGAGTAGCGCCGACGTTTTCTTCGTCCGTGCAGCCCTGCACAATCAGGCTGCAGCACACCAACCAAACGGCACAATATAAAGTATAGATAAATTTGTTATTCATAATGACTTATTCTTGGTTGTTTTTAACTCTTTATAGTTTGATTCATACTGGTTATATCCCAATCCGTACAGGTTATTCCTTCTCCCGCTCCCGGACACAGCGAACAGGGAGAAGAGTCGTTGAATCTATTATCACTCTGGGCATACTGTTAGATCCCGGATCGCTTTGCCAAAAATAGTAAAACGTATAGATACTACCAGGATAAGTATTATCGGAAACCCCATCAATAGTAGCCGAATAATACGTCAAAGACTTGCCGCGTGTATCATACCATTGTCCTGCTGTACCCGGTTCTCCCCAAAAATAATCCACCCATGGGAAACATAGCGTTCCTCCCTTCAAGCCCGTAAAATAGATTCCGGAACTCTCCTGCCGGAATTTATTCTGGCTATAATACAATTCATTCAACGCCTCAAAAGCCCTGTAGGTAGGAACCTTATATCCAGGTGGACACGGGTCGTAAATTGTTTTATCATTGAAGGTGCCGACCTCACTTACGGCACCTTCCCCCCACATACCCGATTCGAGGTTGGATCTGGCAGCCGTATAGTAGTTCAACGGAAAGAGAATATTGTCCCAGTTCCGTCCCGTATAGTTACCGCCCGGTCCTTCTCCCCAAACTATCAGGCTCGTTATATCCTCACCCAGAATATTGTAAATCCGCTTATATGAACCCCATTTACTAGCGAAATGTATCATGGGGACACTACGTCCGTACCTGTAAAGCAGTCCTTCTGCTTTATTGCTACTCCCGTCCGCAGTGGTGGCGCCGAGATTGCGGTCCATAAATGTATAGATACGTTTGCCGTCGTCGTCAGCTGCCGCCGAACCGCTGGTAGACATTTCCTCCGGACGCGGCGCGCACCAGATATGCCAGCTCCAAAGCACCTTTGCAGCGGGGTCATTCGGGTCGGCCTTGTCATAAACAGAAATAACCGCGTTGCCCGGTCCCTTTGTACCCGAGACATAAAACACCACATCTCCCCGGCTTGTAGTATTGGTATCGAATCCCACCTGGGTAATCAGTCCGTCTACATCCTGCCAAAGCAATTTGGCGGACTTCGGAGCAATAACCGGGCTGGGCGTTGCGCCCATCAGATATCCGTTCGCGTTATATGGCAGCATTGACGCCTGCACTGCAGGCGGAAGGCCGTCTGCCCCGTTTCCCATGACAGTCCCGGCAAACCTGTAACCTCCCTCTTTCTCCGCTATATAGCAGTTGGAAGTCATACTCTTGTTAAACATTTCATCCGTACGAACATATTTGGGGGTTATGATAGGGATATAGCGTGTTGACCTTCCGCACGTCACCCGGAAGAATCCACCCGGATTTCCATTCTTCACAGTGGTAAAAAACATTCGCAATCCCATATTTGTAACGTTAATCCTTATGCGATTATCGGATGGGGCTTTCGTCAGACTTCCGTCTTTCGGTAGTTTGTACCATAAGACAAAGCCGTTTGACTGGTCTACAGACTTGTAATCCTTGTCGACAAGGGATATATCCAAAAAAGCCGGGTCGTCAGGAACAACCTCAAATGCGGGGGCAGGATCAGTTACACCGTAAGGAATCACAGGCACCTCCGTCTTGTCCACCATGAAGCTTACGCCCGGGATGTCACCATCAACGGTCTCTTCGGCCCACCAGTCTTGCAAGTGGAGATTGACTTCTATGTCTTCTGGGGAGAGCACTTGTATATCCAATAGATAAGCTGTGTTTCTCATAAGCCGGCAATCATGCCCAGACACATTACCCCAGTCGTAGCCGAAGTCATTGATAGGAATCACCCGTTCTATAATTTTATTCTCCACAGTTTCTTTATTGAACAAATGTATCTTAACCTTGAGGGAAGTGATATTGACCCCTGCCTTATATTTCGATACATCTTCCAGATAGTTCTCGAAAAAGTATTGTTCATAAACGCGGAAGAGCTCCTTATCCACTGTATGTTCACCTAAGTATATGTCAACAATCTGGTCAGAGGGAAAATCCCGCAATACCATTGACGGATAATCTACATACACTGTAGGATCTACATAGTCCCAATTCCAATTCGAAACCAAAGCTATTGTAGGATGAAATTTACGGGCATAAGGCGGAGCATCCAGCAACTGGACTTCTGTTAGCTCCGGATAAACTTCCCAGTCTCCCAGCACACTCTTGTCGACTGTACGTACTAAAGTCCGCAGTTTGCAGATGGAACGATACAAGCGTATTGGGGCATCCTGCACAAATGTTTCCCCATCCCATCGCCATTCTCCCTCACCGGACATATAGACAGGACTGGAAGCCGGTGGAGTTGGGTTAATACTGCCGTAAGGTGAAAAATAGTTTAGATTAGCGCGTACTCCTACCAGAAATGTTTTATCCAGAAAAGCATCATCACTCTGCAGAATAATCTCCGGTATGTCAAATTTGAGAATATATTGTTTCTGTCCGTTCTCGCCAGTAACAGGTGTCAGATTAGAAGGATCCAAGCTTACAGTATAGTAATTAGAGTACATATCTCTCCTCCACATTTGTACTTCCAAATCTTCTATCGGCTCCCACCGATCCTCTATTTCTCTTGTCACGCCTTCCGTCGTTTGCACAGATGAAGCAATGCTTAGGGGAACTTCCACCCTTATCATTCCCTCGGGAACACAGGAAGTATCTCCCAGTTCGTCAATAGCCGTACATGAACAGATACATCCTATGCCGAAAAACAATAATATAAATGCCAGATATTTTTTCATACTATCAACTTCTTTTTTTATTTTTCTTTGATACAACGAACAGGCAGAGCATCAGCCTTGTGACGGCTATGCGAAAGCGAAATATTTCCTCCGGGCACTAATGATACACTCTCAAAACATCCCGCGATCTCACCCGGATGTGTACGTGAAGCGCACCCCCACAGATTCATGATATTATAATCCTGATTCTCTTGAAAGAAAGCGCCCGACCTGTAACGGGGAGTGTATGGAAAATATATCCTTTTATTGGTAGAAAACATTCCCCATACACTATTGTCATAGTTGTAAATGAGATCCGTCACACCATCACCGTCCCGGTCAAACGCTTCATTGTCGGGAACGCGCCACCCTGCCGGGCACGGGTCAAATATAGTTTTCTTATCTGCACTCCACAGCTGATTATTCGCATACTCTTGTGTATTTGTTGTATACCAGTCACTCTCTTCACTTTCGTCCAATGCATATATAATTTGATCAGGATGTTGCAGCGAATACATCAAATTAATTCCATCAGTTTGTTTGCTTATATACTCTATATACTTTTCCGGACTACCACCGGCATCGTACACATACACCGGTTTGGGCGTATTATCCCCAAAGCCTTTTGTCCCCGGGAAAGGGTCTTTACGTCCCCATTGATATATCAGTCCTCTTGCAGCCCCGTCCGGTGTATATTCACCGGACATGGCTCCCAGATTCCTGTCCATCCATATCCTGCCATTTACGGACTTCCATCCGTCCAGTTTGTTCGGGTCATAATCCGTCACCCAAATATGCCAGCTCCAGTAAATAACGTCATCCACCGTCAAGGCAATAACTGCATTACCTTCGTTTATTCCCTTCACACGGATATAATCAGTGGTTCTGTCTTTACCACCACCCATTATAGCTTTATCTGCTACGGTCTGAAAAGGGACATCCTGCCATACGTATGTCACGTCGATATGTCGTCCTTTCGGAATACCGCCTCCTAGTTCTCTCGCCCATGCCCATGCCGCATATATATTCTTCAACGGAATGTCAATAGTCTCGCCCGGGCGAACAACGTAACAGTTCGTTACCCGAACAGCTTGAGTTACTTCTACCGCCTGCAAATGATTATACTCCCAGTCGTCTATCTCCAAAGTGTTTTCCCATCGGGCTAATTTCGTCAGAGAACAATGGAGTTTATATACATGATTGCGCTCTATTTTTTCCAAAGGAGATGATGTGTCGTCACCTCCTCCTAATTCAACAGTAACTTTCTTGCGTATACCTCCTTCTCCCGTGTATTCGTTAATGACAAACTCTAAAGTGATCTTCACTTTCTTGTCTCTACAATCCAATTCGGGAACATAAAAAGAGTACATTCTTTTTTCCGTCTCCTGAATAGATTCCCCATAATACTTATCACCATAGCCCTGCGACTCTTCATTTGCTTCCAGCAAAGAATGAGAAGAGATAAACCCTGTATCTAAGTGGTCAGAAGTCCGTATAAATTCTAACACAAAATCATCAGTCACTCCATTCGCATAGTCTTTATAGTCTTTCCGCACATACACATCCACTCTCGCCACAGCACGATCCACGCTAATCTCCAACCGCTGCGGTGAGGTAGCAGTAGAGGAAGGCAACGCATCCACCCCACCCCGTTCTCCATACATCGGCAGATAATTATACCTATAAGTCCCATCGTTACTTAGTACATTGCCCTCCAGCCCCATGGCAGAAAGACTGTATTTTATTTCCGGCAGGTGAACCGGATGAGTCACCGCTTCCAACTGTGCCCGAGTATCCGCATCTTCTGGTTCGTTGACAATAACATAAACACTTTTACCCGTTCCGGCCTTTACCATAAATGTCGGAGTAGTATAAGTCTCCACTGTGTTGATGTTGTCCCAATAATACATCTTGTCCAGCACATTGCCGTCGAACACATACAGACGCAGCCGGCGGATAGCGGCCTCTGACGTATTGATTTGCTCGGGATCGGTTGCTGCTCCCTGCACGCCGAGATGCACGCTCATCGGAACTTCCGCCCTCGTTCCTGCCAGCGTGTAGCCGTCAGTCGGTTCACGTTCCGCCGTGCAGGCAAAGCAGCAGATCGCTACAGACAGTAACAACAACCAATTATATTTTTCCTTATATCTCATAAATGTACATATACTTATTACATCAAAATCCCAATATCCTCTTCTTTATTCCCTTAAAGGTCTTCGTTCTTCAGCCAGATTGTCCAGCCGTTTATCACAATCTTTGCGGCAAGGAAGCTGATCAGTTCCGAATTATAGAAGAACACGAGCGCGTACTCGCTCTGCCGGTCGAGGTATTCCTGCGCGGGGATGTTGTGTCCCTCCATTTTAGTCAGCAGCAAGTAGGGGATCAAGTCAACCTTAAATAGCCGCTCGCCGTTGGACTTGCGTGTGAGCATGAAATAGACTTTCTTGTTTTCCAGCAGACGCATCGTGTTCATCTCCACCACGAGCCCAATGTCGTCCACGTCCGCCAGATAATAAGGCCGGTAGCTGATGACGTCGTCCGCCAGCAGGCTGTTGTCCCAGTTGCAGTGGCCGTTGTCCGCATGGATTTCAAACAGGCAGTCGTCGGGATCCAGTGCCAGGCCGGGGCCCAGGTTTTGCAGGATGAAGCGGAATTTGTTCGTGTCTTTCACCAGACGGACGGTTTCCGTCTGTTCCCCGCGTCCGGTAAAGTTCACCGTTATCGGTTCTCCGTACCAGAGGGGATGCAGTTCCTTGTCGTATATCAAGGTCGCTTCCCGATTCATCTTCACGGTCAGATCCTCCGGTGTGGACTGCCCCACTACGAGACGGGGCATTTCAAAATCGTCACTCATTCCTCCCCAAGCGGATATCCGGTATTCTCCCAAAGGGAGATCCAGAGGCATCCGGTAGTTGCCTGCCGCGAGACGTTCGCCCTGTTCGTTTTTCTGCAGGATGAATTTGCCGTCCTTATCGAATATGAATACGTCAATCCGGTCTACCCGACCGGCGAAGACGTCGGCAAACTCCATGTTGTAGTCATACCGGAAGTCGACATACAGCCGACATTCGGGCAACGTCTCATGAATGGAATCGCAGGAGAAGTGCGTCAGCAGCAGTGCAAGGCAGATGCCGCATCCCAACCTCCGGGCAATATCCTTTATTTTCATTATCTGTTTCATATTAATGGTTCTTATTTATTTTCTTACCTTTTTATATATAGTGTGGAAAAACAGTCCTTGTTTTTCTCCGGATAATCTATTTTAGTGGACAAGCCCGAAGCCTGTCGGTGTTTACAGCCACCAGTCCTCAAAAGGTGGTCGCCGCTCACGGATGTATGCCTCCGCAGGCAGGTTCTTACCGGTTGTATGTTACCAAGTTGTAAGTAGCATGTTGTCAAGTTATCAGTTTCAGGTCAAAGCTAATGATGCGGCAGGTCGCAAGTTATTAGAAAGAAGAAGGCACTGCCTCATGCCCTACGCCTTAATCAGCGCCTTCTTCCATTATCTAATTTTACTAGTCAACTTTCAGTTCATTAAAGATCTACGCCCTGACTCCAAGTTGTCCACGAGTTGACAGTGATACCTACTGCAAGGAATGCTTCGGCTTCGTCATTGTCTTCACCCGGATCAGTCGGGTCAATAGGATTAGTAGGATCAGGAATCCACGGAGTACCCGGTTGCTTAACACTTTTGATTGTCAAGGTATACCAGTTGTTGCGTACCACACCGTACTTACCCAGTTCCATTGTTCCGGTAACAGCGTCGTCGTGACGAATCAGGATGCTGTAATAGCAGGTTCCTTCTTTGAAATACTCAACACCCAGGTCTTGTACAATGTCAGGGTTATTAACAGGATCAATAGGATCAGGTACTACAGCAGGCTTGGAAGCCTCACCGCCATTAACGATAGCATCCATCTCATCAATATCAAGAGAAGCGAAATCGGAAGCATTCCAAGTTTTACTTTGGGCAGTAGCCATAGCGGCTATACGTACATAAAACTCGTCGCAAAGGGTTTTCTGCTGTTTTTGCAAATCTGATGCCGATCCGTCGGTAACAGCAGTCTTCGCTGTTGTATATACAGCCTGTAAATCAGTCAATGCTTCGTAACTGGTACCCAGAAGGCGGAACCAGCTCTTACCTGCAGTATAACCAGCCGGAGTGTACACTGCGGAAACCACTGCAGAAGTAGTCTGTGCCATTTTCTGTTCGGTAGCATCCATTGTATTCTCCAGACAGTATTTATCTACGCCCATGGTGGTGAAATCAGCTGGAAGAGCACCGTTACTGTCAAGTGTCAGATAATTGAATTTTGACTTGTTGAACTCTCCTGCGGCGTAGTTATTGTCTTTTCTATAATTGGCGCTCATGCTACCGATAGGTGTCACAATTTCAGAGAAAGGGAACATATCCTTGTTGGTGACATTCAATGCCCAATCATCGAACGTACAGGTTGCACCCGGAGCCATAACCATTACACCGCCAGAAGCCTCTTCCAAAGAAACCTTTGCCACTACGCGTTCTACGTAAATAACCGCAGGGTCAGCTACAGCAGCAACCTTCGCATTAGTAGCGTCAACATAACCATCTCCAACCTTCTTTATATATCCGGAAACGTCTATTAATGCTTTATGAGTTGTAGCATCGCCGGCATTAATCATCATAAAGTTGTCCTCTGCCGTTCCAATCACGTCCTTTACAGACGTTGCCAAGGCAGCGTTAATTGCCGCCCAACCGGCGGAAACTACACAACGATTCTGGAAATCGGTATTCGGGTTGATAACCGCCAATACTGTTTTAGTAGTGGCAGGAACCTGAATAGCTGATCCGACAGTACCTGGAGTACCGCCCACCGTCAACTGATATTCACCAGCCGACAATGTTTTTGTTCCCACACAGATGTCGCTGGCATCGAACAACGCAAGCAGCACCGTGCCCACTTTCTGTTCAGCCGTTGAACCGTGGTCTAGTCCCGAAGTACGAGTGCCTCCTGTGCTTTTCGGCATGTTCAAGGATACGGACATATATGCCGTTCCGCCTGTTACCGGAGACTGGTCTTGTACGCCTGTCGTCATCTCATCATCATTACTACATGCTGCCATCGCCAAACCGACAAACAGCGCTGTAAAGATCTTGTCTAATTTCATAATTCTAAAAATTTAATTAATACTAAAATGTTAATTACCAAATATAAGTTTCAGGTTGTATCATTCAGCCTTCAAATCTTCCAAACGTTTCAGGTACATCCGCATCGCACCGTAATCCCCCATTTCCCATGCCACGATAGCGGCGTTGTTGATAGCTATCCTGTCGTCGGGGAAGCGCTCCGCTATCATGCGGATAATCCGGTAGTACTCTTCCGAGCCTTTGCCGTAGCTTTCCGCCACGCGGTACATTTCGTTATGGTTCATCTTGTCGGGACGCGTACGGATGATTTCACGCCCCTGCTCCACAGTGAAGGGGATGATCACATAGTTGACCGTATATTTCACCTGACGCAGGCCGGGATATACTTCGCTCAATAGGGCATTGTAGATTTTACCGCCGTCGATAGCCCTTATCTTCGCGTCGCGGGCATCGGGATTGGGGGTTTGTTCGATAATGTCGAGCACCCGTTGCATATAGGAAGGACGGTATTCTTCCAGCCAGGCGGCAAGCCCTTCCCAATTTTCCGCCACCGAACTGCAGCGGAGCGTGCGGTCGTCCAGTTTATAGGCCTGTTTCAGGTTGCGCTCCAATGCCCGGGCACGCTGTTCGGAAAGACGCGCATTGGACACGTAGCTGCCTTCGGGCGAAGAATAACCCACAATGCTGATTTCATCAATGCGGTAGATTTCGTCATTGCGGATAGAGTCTATCGAAGAATAGATCCTCGCTAGTTCGGACGGGTTGTTCATGTAGTCGGCAAGCAATACGGACTGTCCCGCCTTAAAGTTCAGGTAAGCGCTTCGAGTGAAGGAACGGTGTTTCTCTACTGCTTCCGCCACCATGAGTTCCAGGTGGGGACGTTCCACCGTATCTTTTTCTTCCTTGAATAGAGGAACATCGGCCAGAAAGACATCGGCCAGCACCTCACCACATCCGGCACATCCCTGCCATTCGCGGCGTACCTCGACACATGCCCCGGACATCCATTTCTCCGTGGGAACCGTCTCGCTGTACTCAATCATCGGGCGGCGCTTTTTGCTGAAGCGGAACATATAAGGAGTCTCACCGGTCATACTGCCGTACAGTTTTTTACGACGTTCGTTCATTCGGTAGCGGTTTTTGCCCGCAATGCGGACGGACGGAAGTGCCAGTGAACGGGGCATGCCGGATAGGGAATCGGAATCCGCGTAGTTGACGATGATCGGAGTGACGGTAAGCTGCCGGCGGGTGGAAAGCTGTAACCCGCTGCAATCCATACGGAAAGAGACTTCTACCTTGTCGTCACTCACTTTCCGGGCGGTGGTGTTTGCTATGCTTATTTCCTGCGCCCGGGCAGAGACTGTGGCAAACGCCACCATCACCATATATAATATATAATTCTTCCTCATCGTTCTCTTATTTTATAATGTATATGATATTGATTGCAGCCTTTGTTGGGCCGAAATAGTTCTTCTTCTCGCTCTTCTGCAGGCTCCCGCATGTGGCGCAGGGATATTTAGAATGATCCAGCCGCGCATATCCGACTCCAAGTACAGCCTCCATACTCCAGCGGTTACCGAGCAGCCACTGATAACCGTAGGATATTCCGCCGCCCCACAAATGCCCCTGATAGCGGTGACGTTCCATATTATCACTTAGAAATGACATTCCGCCCACATTGTATTTGGCGTAGTGTCCGTGCATACCCAGAAAATGACCGTTGAATTTCTCACAAAGCCAGTAGCGAAGTTCCGGCTGTACGCCCCAGTGGCGCAGGCGCGTTTCATCATCAAACTTCCAGGGATTATAATTTCCGGATAAATCGAGAGACCATTTCTTGCCCAAACCTATTTCCAGCCCCAAGTTCATTGTAGTAGTAGCGTCATAAAGCAAATTAGTCTTTACTGCAACCTTTTGGGCGTAAGAGTTGCCCGTATTACAAAGTAGTATTCCCAAGACTCCGATTAAACATAGATATTTCTTCATGTCGTCTTATTATTTATTATTGCTTTTGTTTCATCTCTATTCTGTAATAGAGATAAAACAAAAGAATACAAACAATAAAAACCTAATTACCAATGATTTATATCACATAAATCACCTATATAACGTTTCAGTATCATGATAAAATGAATCATAGCAAACAAAACAGAAAATAATATTCTGATATATAATTCATTAAAAATACAGATACTGAAACAATTGTGAAACAAACAGATAGGTAACAGACCAAACAATCAAAACAGTTATTGCCATGGAAACAAAACTTATGAAAAGCGAATTGCTGTACATCGAAGAACACCTGTCATGCCAAAACTACATGACAACGATTGAAACCGGATTCAAGTATTTGGAGTTCGATAAGAACACAGAATTTGAGGAAGACACTACAAGTAAGAATTATCTTCTATTCTTCCTGAAAGGTGATTTCACCATAACTTGCAACCAGTTCCACAACAGATCGTTTCATGCCGGAGAGATGATACTCATCCCCCGTTCTTCCCGGCTGAAGGGAATTGGAGAAAACGGTTCAAGCCTGCTCTCCATGTTTTTCGATATGCCCGAAGGAAACTGTGACAAGCTCATATTGCAATCTTTATCAGAGCTATGCAACAACATTGAATATGACTTCTCACCGATTAGAATACACTACCCACTGACACCATTCCTCGAAGTGTTAACCCACTGTATCAAGAACGGGATGAGTTGTGCACACCTGCACACCCTGATGCAACGGGAATTCTTCTTTCTCCTGCGCGGATTTTATGAGAAGCGGGAGATTGCAACCCTGCTTCACCCTATCATCGGAAAAGAAATAGACTTCAAGGATTTTGTCATGCGTAACCATACCAAAGTGGATAATATAGAACAGCTCATCTCACTATCGAACCTGGGAAGAAGCCGCTTCTTTTCCAAATTCAACGAGGTGTTCGGAATGACTGCCAAACAATGGATGCTGAAACAAAAGAACCAAAGGATACTCGAAAAAATGACCGAACCGGGAGTATGTATAAAAGACGCCGTTGAAGAATTGGGATTTGATTCGCAGAGTAACTTCAACCGTCACTGCAAACTATATTTCGGATGTACCGCCAAACAGTTAATGGAACGCTGCCAGACTGAAAACAGCCCTATTAATGAGGATAACCACGCAACGTGTACAAAATGAATAAAAAAATGTACTTTATGACAATTTATATTATAAAAAAATAAGCTTACTTTGCAGCGTGAAATAGTTCAAAACAACAAAGAAATTTTAATATAATCTCTATTACAGAATAGATTACAATATCGCAAAGATAAATAAAAATATTATATCTTCTAATTTTCAACGGATTATATTACAAATTTTCATTTCACTTGGATAAATTTGTAACCATGCTGTTCACCTGATTAAGCATGGATACATCGAAATCTTTCAAATAGACGCGTGTCATTTCTTCCGAAGTGTGCCCTAGTCCGGCACTAATCACAGAAATTGGTGCTCCATAGTCACGGGCAAGGGTAGCCCAGGTATGGCGGGCGGTGTACGTCGTCAACGCAACTTTTATATCAGCTGCAACAGCGATTTTCTTCAAATGGCGGTTGATACGCCCTAACGCCAGGCGGTATTGTTTGTATCCCGAAGCGTATTCACCGCTGATTATCGGAAAGAGATACTCATTTTCCGTCTTGTATTTATCCATCAAGCCCTGCATCTGCGGAGTCACCGCTATGCGAATCAACTGTTTCGACTTATGACGGGAATAAGTCAGCACACCATTGCAAATATCGCTCTTCCTCAAAAGGACAATATCGACAAAAGCCATTCCCTGCGCATAAAAGCTGAACAGATACAAATCGCGGGCAAACTCCAGTTCAGGTTCATTCTCCAAATTCAAGTCCGCCAGATTCTGCATATCCGTCCGTGACAAAGCACGTTTCACCGTTTTCGCCGGGCGGGTCTGTGCCTTCGCAAACGGATATTCGCCACGAGGATGATAACCGTCCGCTACCGCCTGGTTGTACAGGGAACGCAAGTTGCGCAGATAATAGCTTACCGTATTTCCGGAAGAGCCGTTACTATACAGGAAATCCTCGTATCTCCTGACGAACGCCGAATCGACCTCCGACATCCGGACATCGGGGCGGCTTATAAATTTTGCCAACGACGAGCGGGTGCTCTTGTAGGCCGCAGCCATCCCCACTTTCTTCAGTTCCTGCTTACGCTCAATCTGCGCATTGATATATCGCAATAAATAAAACTGTGGTTTTCCTGTACCAAAAGCACTTTGAGCCAGAATATCCTCCACTGTAAATTCTTCCCTTGTCCGCTCAAGCTGCCTGATCCGTGTATCAATCCGATTCCGCATCTTCCGCAGCTCGCGGTTCATTTTCACGACCTCTGTAGCCGTAAAAGTAGAACCTACGCCATTCATAATCTTCCCTTCCAGCTCGTCAAACACCTCCTCTTTCACCCGGTAGCCTGTATACAGTAACTTTTTTCTCCGATTGTGGATCACCTGAAATACTAAAGGATAACTGCCATTATTCAATATCCTGCTCTTATTCAGCATAAGTTTCACTGATGTTATCATATCTTGCTTTTTTTGTTTGAAACGTAAAAGTACGAAGTTCACCTTACTTATCAGAACTATTTTTCCGCCTGTTACGCAAGAAACAAGAAATGGAATAAAAAGTTTTTCCACTTTAAGAATAGTTATCTGATAAATATAGTTAAAATACACGTTCTAGCAATCAGTATATTTTTATTACATATTTCCAATATGCATACGCATAAATTAGAGATGTATACTATTTATGATATTTCATTACATAATATAAATATTTCCGCTATTATTCCTTTTGAAAAATTAGAATATTAGGCATAGCTTTGCACTATGGATTTTAGGGAGCCGTCCGTTCCTTTAAAAGGAAGAGGTCCTTCCTCGGTGTGCAACGGGTCGTTCCTTTTAAAGGAACGGCCCGTTGGTTTTAAAGGAAAAACCGGCATTTGTAACCATTTGAATTTCAACTTCTTACTGAATTAAAATTCCGTCTCCGTAACCCATGGGATTTTTTCCAACAAACACGACAGAATCTGCCGCACGAAGCGGCAATCAGTATACAACAAATTTCAACAATCCAAAATTCAATTCCCATGGTTACAGTCACGTTTGCCATCAAGCCATATCTGGCGAGGTATATGCATGTCCGGTACGGACAAAGTTTAGAACTTCTATCGCACAACAATCCACCTTCAAGGCTCCCCATTCCAATCCACCTCTCCCACCTCACTCCCATTTATCACTTCCTGCATCAATTATCTGTTCCTCATCCGCAAGGCGTTTCCTGGAAAGAGACTGGAAATATCTGTTTTGTTCTTCCTAGCCCAAGGCAAGGGAAAAATCCGGAAGTTTATAATTATTTCGGGCAGGACAGTATCTTTATTATCGAAAAGGAAATTGAGGTGGAAATGAAAGCGGAGCTTTATTCGTTCCTGTTGGAAAATAAGTTCAAAAATGGAGTGATGTATATAAAGTCAATGCATGAGTTTGTGGTAAAGTATGATATGGCGGAGTCTGTGGAAGAGGAAAGTTTGATGAGAGGGTTTCAGAGGTGGAGAAAGAAAATGAAAAAAGATATAACGTTACAGAATTCATCATATCCTAATTAGAGACCTTTTAAATAGAATCCGTCCTACCATACAAAATCTGTCCCACAAATGGTGAAATAGGACATCTTCATAAATGACATTACTTTTTTAAAACATAACTTTTCCAAAAATACAATTGGTTTATATATAAAAACTATCATCAAATATTTCATATTACTAATTTTCTTCTTACACTGTCAATACATTTTCCAGAAATATAATGATGTAAAAGAATAAATTAATATTATATTTGCATATTCGACATACATTATCACATAACTCAAAATATTATTATGGAAAGCGCAAAAGACATTCTGTTTGAATTAAGACATAAAGAAAAAAAAATATCAGATTTAGTTAGATTCTTAAGTATTAGATGTGATGAAACTCCCAATTACTCTTTACTTATGGGCGCAGGTTGCTCCATAACTTCAGGTATAAAATCAGGAACCCAATTAATAAATGATTGGAAAAAAGAAATCATTGAATATGCTGATGACTATGATACAAGTATCACTTCTGATGAATATTTCGAAAAACAAAACTGGTTTGATGAAAGAAATCCCTACTCTTCTCTTTTCGAAAAACGATATGATTTACAGCGACAAAGAAGAGCATTTGTTGAAAATGAAGTAGCAAACAAGAATCCTTCAATCGGGTATGCTTATTTAGTAAAACTTATAGAAAACAACTATTTTAATGCAATATTCACAACAAATTTTGACGATTTACTGAATGAAGCTTTTTATAGATTTTCTAATGTCCGTCCAGTTGTATGTGCTCACGACTCTGCTATTACAAGTATTACAGTTACTTCTAAACGTCCCAAAATAATCAAACTTCATGGAGATTATTTATTCGAAGACATAAAAAGTACTTTAAGAGAAACTGAATCATTAGAAGGAAATATGAAAAATAAATTCATTGAATTTTCTAAAGATTATGGACTTATTGTAGTTGGATATGCAGGAAATGATAGATCAATTATGGACATTTTATCTTTTCTATTGAAAAAAGAAGAATTCTTTAAAAATGGTATTTATTGGTGCATTAGAAAAGGAGATGAAAATATTTCAGATGATCTCAAAAAATTACTCTGGAAAGATAAGGTTTTTTTCATACAAATTGAAGGTTTTGACGAATTAATGGCTGAACTTAACAAACGTTTAAACAAAGGTGTATTGCCCATTGATAATGCAATTCTAAGCAGCGAACATCAAATTAAATTAATTAAAAGCTTAACATCGAATGAATATGTAGAAAAATCTAATTCTAAAATAATTCAAGAAGATTCCAAAAGATTAAAGAAAATGGTCAATCACAATATTTTTGAGGATTTTTTCAAACACGTAGATGTAAAAAAAGAGAAAAAAGATAATACAACAAGAAAAGATAGTTCACCTAAAATCTCCGAAGAAGAAAAAAAAACTTTAAATAAAGTAAGAATTTTATTTCTAGAAGACGAAACAGAACAGGCCTATAAATTAATCAATGAACAAAAATTAGAAGATTCTGATAATTCAAGTTACAAAGCTGAATTATTAGAAATGAAATTAGCATTACTTCATAACATGAATCTCGAAAACAACATAGAATATAAACAAACAATAGACTCCTTGATTGCAATTAAACCTAATACAGAGATGTATTATATAGAAGCTGTCAATTCGTTCCCTGAAATAAAAGATAAGATAGAATATATAGATAAAGCTATAGCAATATATCCCAATGACTATAGCTTATATAGAAAAAAAGGAGACTTTATGGCTGATTATTACAATTCATTAATTAATAAAGAAGAATCAGACATCGCTCCAAATGCAATAACAACATGTTATCTTACCAGCATAAAACTAGATGGAAGTATATTCAATAAAGCATGGGTTAATTTATGCGACTGGTATAGTCATCTATACAAGAAGGAAAATGAAAAAAAGAAAGAAGAAATATTATCTCTATTAAAAAAGTATAAAGAGCAAAACGAATATCATCCCAATTATCTAAAAGTCTGCCACCGTTATAGTAATATGATTAATGAAAAAATTGATAAGCTTTTGATTAATGGATATAGTTTTGCTAAGCAAACAGATGATCCTACATGGGTAGAATCAACAGTCTTAATTTTACTTGATTATTTTGAAGAAAAAGATCAAAAAAATGAACTAACTAAATTCATGGAAGAATTTGAGAAGGAATACAACCCATCTTATGACTATTTATTGAAAAAAGCAACTATCTTTGCCAAAAAGTTTGACAACATAGCTGAATCTATAAAAATTTTAGAAGATATCGAAAATGGAAACTACTTCAGAAATAATATGCTAATAAAGCTATATGCTATTATACAAGAAAAAGAAAAAGCTCAAATTATTGTAGATAAATATAATAAAATAGACCATGAAATACTCATCTTATACAATCTCGAATTTGAAGAATATGAAACTGTCTGCAATCTTATTGAGAAATATTGGGAAACACATAAGAAAGACGTTAGCACATTTGTGAGTTATTCTTATGCAAAATTAAAATTAAAACAATATAAAGAAATTTATTGGGACTTAAAACAATATTACGATAACCCTCAAACTTGTATACCAGAAATTGCAATTAATTATTTTATAGCAGATATCAAACTCAATAAATTAGATGATAAGAAAATAAAGAATAAAATACTAAATAATAAAGATTTGTATGATAATGATGTCATAGCTGCAGCTTATTCACTCATCGGTGATATACCAAATGCGCTGGATTATTTATCTAAAGCTATAAAAGATGACAATTTACTCAAATATTCTGTGCGAGATTGGCCCGCATTTGAAAATTGTAAAAATGACAATCGGTATCAAAGAATTATAGGTATAGCTTAAAGGGACTCTCCATCATATTGAGAACAAAGAATTCGGAGCTCTCCATACAGTTATGAAGAGCTCCTATTTTTCTACAAGAAATAATGTTTTGGTAAGTGTTCCTGCTTCTCCTTTACCATTAAGATAAATCCTAAAAGATCTTTTATTTCATCTTGATAGTCTCGTGGAAAATTTGAAATATACTTTTGAGGAACAACAAGTGTAAGTCGGGAATCATGCATCTCCTTTAACTGATTCTTTGATATTCCCTGCTGAAGAGTAAATAAGAATTTAACATCCACACGATCCGCCTCCGTCAGTACTTGCCGCCAACGATCTTTGCAAGTAGTCTTAGCACCCAAAACAATAAGGTCCTCGGCTGGAAATTGTATATTACGATAACATTTACCATTTGGAAAAAGGAAATCCGGCTTTTTATTATCTTCAGTTACAGCTTGCTCCTCAAAAACAAGTGCATTATGTACAAATATATCAGATAAATGATGCTCTAATGATTTACCGGCACGAGACTTACGACGATTAAGTACTTCATTAGCTGTTTGTATAAATGTATCAATACTATCAAAAGAATGCGTTATCATATCCGCATAAAATTTTTCTTCCATACATTTAAACAGTCGAAACTCTGTATCGACCCAATTCAACAAGACATCATCAGGATTAGTTTTAAAAACATTTTCACCAATTTTATAAGCCTTATTATAACATTCTCGTGCTCCTAATGCCATTTGTCGAGTGTCTGGGAATTTATCAAAACGACTAACAAAATCACGGAAGAGTTGCAGCATTTTTTCGTCTGGTTTAATAACACCCGCAACATCTATTAGTTGATTTGTTTCGTCTGGAGCAAGATTGAAATAAGCAAAAAATCCATCTATATCTTCATCAGCACTAAGAACATAGCCTAAATAATCTTCTTCAGTATATTTAGCAATAATGAGTAAATCTCCAACATTATCATCTTGAAAAAAAGGAAAGCCTCGACCAAAACGGGTTATACGATACTCATTACGTGTACCTTGTCCATAATATTTCATACAACTTTCCGTTGTAAAATCATCCTGCCATTTTATTTGTACAGTTTTCTCCTTATTTTCTCCTTTCTTTCCCGGTTCATCAAAAAGTAAACTTGATGCACACTTAGGTATATAAAAACCAGCTTGATGACTTCCTGTTGCACCTGTATCATTTCCAGTAATAAACCGGCACCAAGCAGCTTTAGATTGCTGTACACTCTGTATCGCAGAGTCCAGTATGTTGCTCATAATTATTGATTGTTTTAATAATTTGTTCAGAAACTGCAGTTATGAGTGGAACTACTACAGAATTTCCACACTGTCGATACGCTTGTACATCAGAAACTTGATCTAAACGATATTTATCAGGATAGCCCATCAATCGAGCACATTCACGAGGCGACAATCTTCGAGGATTTTTCCCATTTCCTTGCGGAACAAGTATTTCTGAACCATCTTTATAGTAACGGGCACTCAATGTACGAGAGATACCGTTAAGATCAACCATCCCAAACCCAAAACCATTTCCTTTTGCACGATGCTTCTCTGCATAGTTTTGTAAATAACTCCAAAGTTTATCACTCAATGTATATTTATCATCAATATCTGACTCTAAAATCTCCCGTATGCCCCGTGTAGATTGTTTTTGTTCAGGAAAACAGAATTGTTCTTCCCCATGAAAAATTTCACGATTAAATCCAACAATCATAATACGCTCCCGATGCTGAGGTACATAAGCCTGCCCATCCATAACCTGAAAATGAATTGAATAATTCAATTCTTCCAGTGTACCTTTTATAATCTTAAAGGTATTACCCTTATCATGTGACATCAAATTCTTCACATTTTCCAAATAAAATGCTTTAGGACGATGACGACTAATAATATCCGCTACATCAAAAAAAAGTGTACCTTGAGTTTTGTCCTTAAAGCCCGTTTCCCGTCCTAAACTTTTCTTTTTAGAAACACCGGCAATAGAAAAAGGTTGACAAGGGAAACCTGCACATAAAATATCAAAATATTGAGGTATATAACTTTTAGTAACTTCTTTCGTTATATCTCCAAATGGCATTTCACCAAAGTTCGCCAAATAAGTTTTTTGAGCATATTTATTCCATTCCGAAGAAAAAACACATTTTCCTCCTTGTGCTTGCATCGCCAAACGAAAACCTCCCATACCCGCAAACAAATCAATAAAAGTAAATTGGGGGGATTGAGGACTTGGGAAAGGAACCCTAAAAAAGTCAGAAAAGAGACTATACTCAACTGGATTTTCAGCAACCTTCATTACATACTCTTCAGTTATCGTCTCTTCCTTATTATCTTTTTTTCGCTCCAAAAATTCCCGGATTGTATATAATATTTCTTTCTTGTTTTGTTCATTACCAATGCAATCATTATTATGCAGGTAATGACTTAACACTGCCAATTGGTTCTCCCAACTAGTTTCGCCATATATCTTGATGCCATTTTGTACATCAACCTCTTCCGGAAAGTCAACGAGTTTTATATCTTGTATGATGAGTTGCTTAGCTGTCATTCAATTATTGATTTGGATACAAAAATATAGTTTTTTATCGAGAATAACGAATACCATCTTCACTAATAGTATTAATAACCAAAATAAGAGAGAACAAAGCTGGTACATCATTGCCCTGAGAAACATTCCATTCTATTTTTTTATGATTAGCAGAACTAATACAGTCAGTCTATATGTTTTACATTATAATTTTCTAATACTATCTTATTCAAAGTATATACTAACCCTTTCAAATTTTGTTCCCGGACTTTACTTTTCAATTGACATTCCCATAATAAGATAACATGCCATCCCATATTTCGGAGTTGCATTCGTTCTTTTAAATCTCGTTCTTTATTCCTTTCTATTTTTTCTTTCCAAAATTCTGTATTGGTCTTCGGCAAAACATAATATTTACACCCTTCATGTCCATGCCAGAAACAGCCATTTACAAAAATCACTGTTCTATACTTTCTTAACACAATATCAGGAGTTCCTGGCAACTTTTTCACATTAACACGAAAACGAATACCTTGGGAAAATAGATATTTTCGCACAAGAATCTCCGGCCTCGTATTTTTACTACGAATATTCGACATACACTTCCGCCGTTGCTCTTTTGTTAAAACATCTACCATACCTCAACAAAATTTGAATACAAAAAATAAATGAATCCTAATGCAAAGATAAAAATTATCATCCATGAATTACAATATTAAACACAAAGAATGCACTCATTATCTCTTCAATTTCCCACCCTCCAAAAGCAAATACTGAAGTATTCACGGATACCTCTAACTAGATTCGAGATATTTTTATAAAATTTCCAATATCTTATAAGATTTCATTCAAATTCCAAACCTGAATATGTCGTATTCCCTCTTTAGAGGGGAGCTGTATCTCATCTAAAGAAACAACATATTTCTCATAATTATCATTTATTGATAGTAAAGGTGAATATTCACGTTCTATTGTTTGTTCCGTTTCCAACATATAAGTGGTCTGAAGATATATAACTCTATCGTCCTTCATCGCAACAAAGTCAACTTCTTTATCACGAATAGAACCCACATATACAGAATATCCCGACTGACGAAGCTCCAAATATACTGCATTCTCCACCAAATACCCCACACCATAAGAAAATCCCGGATAGAGAAAATTCTTAAAGGACAAATCATTCAGATAATACTTACAATTACCGGCTACTACATCTTTCCCTTTTATATTATACCGTTCTGTTCTATATGCTAAAAAAGCCTCTTCTATATAACCTAAATAATTAGATAATGTGTCATAACTTACTCTCCGATTTTTAGACTTAAAGAAATTAATCAGATTTTGGACAGAAAATAAGTTTGATGCATTATTAACCAAATAAATAAAAGTATCATCCAGCAGTTTCACATCACGGACAGGTTTGCGTTTAACGATATCACGCAATAAAACAGTATCTTTCACTGAAGCAACATATTGTTTCTGAGATTCTATCGTAGGCAGATTATACAATTCGGGCAAACCACCTTTCTGCAAATAAGCCAGATAAGACAAACGTCCCGCATCTTGTTTTGTCAACTGCAAATATTCAGAATAACTATAAGGGAAAATATGAAATTCAACATATCGCCCTGACAAAAGAGTAGCAAGCTCACTAGAAAGCATTTTAGAATTCGAACCGCTAATAAACAACTCACATTCTTCAATAAAATCCTGCGAATGAGAATTCACAAACTTTTCCCATCCTTCCACATTTTGAATTTCATCGAAAAACAAATAGACCTTTCCTTGAGGAGCCAGCCTTTCTCGATAAATACGATATAGATTCTCTAGCTCCTTATAATTTTCGATGAAATCAAACTCTAAATACTCCTTATTTATATATAGAATATTATTAGGATTTATCCCCCGTTCTGTAATCAACTTTGAAGCTATTTGTCTGAGAATATAGCTTTTTCCAGAACGTCGTTGCCCTACAAGTACCTTTACCAAACTATTTTCTACAAAAGTATAAATCTTATCTATATAAGGTTTCCTTTCTAATCCTAATTGATAGGTATTTCCCTTCCAAAGATTATACTTTTCTAAAGCCTTCCATTTTTCATCCATAACCGAATCTTTCCCGCAAAGATAGCATTTTTTCGATTATAATCGAAAAAAGCTAAAGTAAAAACGTTTTTTTCGATTATAACCAAAAATTCTGATTCTATCAGGCCATGCATTAAATCTCCCCATTCACCCCCAAGCCAAACAGGGCAAAATCGCCCAGGCAAGGATCATCAGGAAATACTTTGCCCAATGCCACCGTTATCTGACGGGCATTTTTCAAAGAAAAAGTTTCCGTATCCGTCAACTTGAAA
>ERZ838118.1853-NODE-1853-length-24430-cov-7.281518_pt1 | contig 24430 bp, 18 predicted proteins | sample MGYA00519863_ERZ838118 | MGnify/ENA primary metagenome ERZ838118 (study PRJEB31850, sample SAMEA3708827) | human gut metagenome | biome: human gut; feature: human-associated habitat; material: faeces | place: China | collected 2014 ...
TGTTTTGCGAAGTCAAAACACAGATTGTCGGAAAAACGAAGTTTTTCGACAGTCTTTTAAAACGCGAAATTCGTCTTGACGCGCCAGATGTTCTGCGCATATTCTGCGATGGAACGGTCTGCCGCGAAGCGGCCGGAGTTTGCAATGTTCATCAGAGCCATGCGGTTCCACTTCTCCTGATCGCGATAGGCCTCGCTTACGCGCTGCTGCGCCTCTGCGTAGGACGAGAAATCCTTGAGGCTCATGTAGCGGTCAGCCGGGCCGCCGTTGCCGCCGTGGAGCAGCAGGTTTGCGATGTCGGTATAGTCTACGCCGTCGCCGAAGCCGCGGATCAGCTGATCAAGCACACGGTGGATGACCGGGTCATTCTGATAAATGAGCATCGGCTCGTAGTTGCCGGAGGCGGCGAGCGCCTCAGCCTCGGGCGTCTCCATGCCGAAGATGAAGATGTTGTCACGGCCGACAGCCTCGCAGATCTCGACGTTTGCACCGTCCATGGTGCCGATGGTCAGCGCGCCGTTCATCATGAACTTCATGTTGCCGGTGCCGGATGCTTCCTTGCCTGCGATGGATATCTGCTCGGAGACCTCAGCCGCCGGCATGATCATCTCAGCGAGCGATACCTTGTAGTCCTCGATGAATACGACCTTGAGCTTGTCGCGGACAGCCGGATCGTTCTCGATCATGTTGGAGATCGAGTTAATGAGCTGAATGGTCTTTTTCGCGACGGCATAGCCCGGTGCAGCCTTGGAGCCGAAGATATAGGTGCGCGGAACGAAAGCCATATCCGGATTGTCCTTCAGCTTGTGGTACAGGCTAATGATGTGCAGGATATTGAGCATCTGGCGCTTGTACTCGTGCAGACGCTTGACCTGTACGTCGAAGATCGAGTCCATGCTGACCTCGATGCCGTTGTGCGCCTTGATATAGTCGGCGAGGCGCTGCTTGTTGCGGCGCTTGATCTCGCCGAGCCTGCTGAGCAGCTCCTTGTCGTCCTTGTAGTTCGCGAGAACCTGAAGCTCGGACGGATGGGTGCGGTAGCCGGTGCCGATCTTGCTCTCGATCAGCTCAGCCAGCTCCGGGTTTGCCTCGCACAGCCAGCGGCGGTGTGCGATGCCGTTGGTAACGTTGCAGAACTTGGAGGAGTAGATCTTGTAGAAGTCGTTGAATACGCGCTCCTTGAGGATCTCAGAGTGCAGCGCGGATACGCCGTTGATGGAGAACGAGCCTGCGATAGCGAGGTGCGCCATGCGGACGCGGCCGTCGGCGACGATCGCGAGCTTGGAGATCTTCTGGAAGTCGCCCGGGAAGTAGTTCCACAGCTCCTTGCAGAAGCGCTCGTTGATCTCATGGATGATCTGCATAACGCGCGGCATGAGCTCCTGAACCAGGCTTTCCGGCCAGCACTCCAGCGCCTCGGGCATAACGGTATGGTTGGTGTAGGCGACAGACTGGCTCGTGATGTTCCACGCCTGCTCCCACGACATATCGTTCTCATCCATCAGGATACGCATCAGCTCGGGGATAACGAGCGTCGGATGGGTATCGTTGATATGGAGCACATGCTTGTGTGCAAAGTTCTCGAGCGTGCCGTACTTTGCCTTGTGCTTCGCGCAGATGTCCTGCAGCGTTGCAGAAACGAGGAAGTACTGCTGCTTGAGGCGGAGAGACTGACCCTCGCGGTGATTATCCTCCGGATAAAGGATCATCGAAATGGTCTCGGCCATTGCGTGCTTTTCGACCGCCTTGAGGTACTCGCCCGAGGAGAACAGCTTCATGTCGAGCGCGATCGGGCTCTTTGCCTCCCACAGACGCAGACGCGCGATATTGTTCGTGTCGTAGCCGGAGATCGGCATATCATACGGCACGGCGAGGACCGGGGTATAGTCGTGATAATCCACGATCAGCTTGCCGTTCTCGTCGAAATGGGTGTCGATGGTGCCGCCGATCTTGACCTCGCGGGTCTCGTCCATCGCCGGAATCTGCCATACATCGCCGGAGGCGAGCCAGGAGTCCGGCAGCTCGACCTGCTTGCCGTCCTCGATCTTCTGCTTGAAGATGCCGTGCTCGTAGCGGATGGAATAGCCGGTGCCGCGCACGCCCGTGGTGGCCATGCCGTCCATGTAGCACGCCGCCAGACGGCCCAGACCGCCGTTGCCGAGGCCCGGGTCAGCCTCCTGCTCGAAGATGTCCGCCATCTCAAAACCCATGTCTTTGAGCGCTGCGGTCAGCGCGTCGAGCATGCCGAGGTTGTAGGCATTGTTGCGCAGGCTGCGGCCTACGAGGAACTCCATGCACAGGTAATGAACCTGACGGTCGCCGTCACGCTCTACCTCGTTCTGGGTCTCGATCATGTTTTCGGTCAGCGCGTCGCGGATGACGAGTGCGCATGCCTCATAGATCTGATCCTTCTTTGCGTCCTTGACTTCGCACGCGAAGTGGCGCTGCAGCTTGCCTGCGATGGCTTCCTTGAGCGCAGCCTTGGTGTACTGTGTCTTTGCCATTGTTTCTCTGTCTCCTCACATATATTTGGCGGCGCCGCGGCCTTTCGCTCCGCGGAACCGCTCTAAAAGCGCCGATTGCGCTTTTACTGGTTGCCCTGCGTTACAGAACCCCTTTCCGTTCTGCTTTTGAGGCAATACCGCGTTCATTGTGCGGTGCTGCCTTTTGCTGTTTACCAGCCCAGTGCGGTGTGGTAAACCTCGATGTAGCGGTCAGCCGAGCTGTCCCAGCTGAAGTCGCTCTCCATGCCCTGCACCATGAGCTTCTTCCACGCCGGCTTGTTGAAGCGGAATACGCCGCAGGCCTCACGGATCACGTGCAGCATGTCGTGCGCATTGTAGCTTGCGAAGCTGAAGCCGTTGCCCGTGCCTGCGTAGTCGACGAAGGCATGGACGGTGTCCTTGAGGCCGCCGGTCTCACGGACGATCGGAATATTGCCGTAGCGCAGCGCGATCATCTGCGCCAGACCGCACGGCTCGAACTTGGACGGCATCAGGAACATATCCGCGCCCGCATAGATGCGGTTGGCCAGATCGCCCGAGAACATGATGGACGCCGAGACCTTGTCCGGCCAGCGGCGCTTTGCCTCGATGAACATCTGCTCATACTTCCAGTCGCCGGTGCCGAGCACGACAAGGCGTACATCGTCCGAAAGAATGTCCGGCAGAACGGCTTCCACGAGGTCGAGGCCCTTCTGGTCGACGAAGCGGGTGACGATGCCGATGACCGGCGTGTTCGCGTCGCCCTCCAGACCGCAGAGCTTCAGCAGCTCGGTCTTGTTGACGAGCTTGTCCTCGGGGGTCTTCGGGCCGTACTGCTTAAAGATTTTGGTATCCGTCTGCGGATTGAAGGCATCCATGTCGATGCCGTTGAGGATGCCGTGCAGCTTGTAGCTGTTCATGCGCAGCACCGAGTCGAGACGGTAGCCATAGTATTCGGTCTGGATCTCCTCGGCATACGAGGGCGATACGGTGGTAACGGCGGTAGACGCGACGATTGCAGCCTTCATGAGGTTGACGTCGCCGTCCATTGCCATAAAGCCGGAGCGGAAGTGCGCGTCATCGATGCCGAGCACGTACTCCAGGATCTCGCGGCCGTAGCGGCCCTGATACTGGATATTATGGATGGTGAAAACGGTCTTGATGTTCTCATAGAACGGACGGGACGCGAACATCAGATTGTAGTAGACCGGCACCAGAGCGGTCTGCCAGTCGTTGCAGTTGATGACGTCCGGCTTCCAGTCGAGGTCGGGCAGCACCTCGAGCACCGCCTTGGAGTAGTACGCGAAGCGCTCTGCGTCGTCGTACTCGCCGTAGATCTGACCGCGCGCGAAATAGTACTCATTATCAATGAAGTAATAGGTCACGCCGTCCTTTTCGTAGCGGAAAATGCCGCAGTACTGGTTGCGCCAGCCGAGACGGACATAGGCGTTCTTGATGTAGAAGAACTTTTCCCGCATCTCCTCGCTGATCGCGGAGTACAGCGGACAGAACACGCGCACGTCATGTCCCTTTGCCGCGAGGGCCTTGGGCAGAGAGCCTGCCACGTCGCCCAGACCGCCGGTCTTGATGAACGGAGCGCATTCGCTGGTTACATACATGATTTTCATAAATGCCGAGCCTCCCCTCAGGCTGAGGCATGGGGACCGAGTGTCCCCGTCCTCATCAGCAAGTGCGCCGGGACAGCGTTCACCGCCCGGCGCACTGCTTATATCTTTATTATACTCGTTTCCTGTATCCTGCAATATAGGGATTTTTCACGAACATTTCTCCTGCCGGAGCCGTTTTTTCGCCCGTCCCCTGTACATTTTACAGAAAACACTCAGATTGTGGAGTTTTTGGCGATCGTGATGGGATAGTTCTCGTGACCCATCATCGTGCGGCCGTTGCGTACCACGACGTTGCGGTCAGTCACGACGTGCTTGAGCGAAGCCTCGCTCAGGATGCGGCCGCCCTCCATAATGATGCAGTCCTTGAGCACGGCGCCCTTTTCGACCTCAACATCGCGGAACAGCACGCAGTTTTCAACATGACCCTCGATGCGGCAGCCGTCAGCGATCAGGCAGTCGTCCACCTCAGCCTCATCGCCGTAGTAGGTCGGCGCTTCATCCTTGATGCGCGTCAGGATCGGACGGGTGCGCTTGAATACCTCGTCGCGAACGTCCTTGTCGAGCATATCCATGTTGGAGCAGAAGTAATCCGCGGTATCCTCGATCTTGACCGCATATTCGTTGAACAGATAGCCTGCTACCGTGCCGTCGATCAGTGCACGGGACAGGAACTCGCGCTCGAAGTGGATGCAGTTATGGGTCACGCAGTCGGACAGCATATGGATGAGGTACTGGCGGTTCATGACGTAGACGCCGAGCGAAACATGCTTGCACTTGCCTTCGTTCGAGTCGCCGACGCGGATGTCGACCGCTTCCTTCTTGCGATTGAGCTCAACATAGGTGGTGAACGGCGAATCCTTCTGCTTCTTGGTGCAGACCATGGTCAGATCCGCACCCGATTTCTCGTGGCGCTCGATGACCTCGTCGAGCGGAATATTGGCAACGATGTCGCCGTCCGCGATGACAACGTAGTCCGCCTTGTTCTTCTGGAGGAAGTCGACCGCGCCGGCCAGCGCGTCGATCTTGCCGCGGTACTCGCCGGTCACGAGCGGAGACGCCTTCTTGGAATAGGAATACGGCGGAAGGATGGTGACACCCGAGTTCTTGCGGGACAGATCCCAGTCCTTTGCGTTGCCGACGTGGTCGATGAGGGACTGATACTTGTCCTTCATCAGGATGCCGACGCGGTAGATGCCGGAGTTCACCATGTTGGACAGCATGAAGTCCACGATGCGGTAGCGGCCGCCCCACTGGACTGCGGCGACCGTGCGGTGCTCGGTCAGCTCGCGCAGATCGTTATCGTTATCAAATGCAATAATAATGCCTAAAACACTTTTCATCCTGCGTTCTCCCCCTTACTCGGCGTCCGGAATATCTTCGTCAGCCATTTCCTTTGCGGCGAGCTTGACGTTCTCGCCGATGCGGACGTTCTCCGCGACAACGGCAACGCCCCACTTGTCTACGTCGCATTCGGACGGGCCTGCGCCGATCGATGCGCCCTTTGCGATGACCGCGCCAGAGGCGACGATGGCATAGCGCACGTTCGCGCCCTCCTCAACGACTGCGCCCGGCATCAGAATGGAGTATTCGACGTTTGCGTTCTTCGCGACCTTGACGTCCGAGAACAGGACCGACTCGGAAACGTTGCCCGCGATCTCGCAGCCCTCGCTCAGCAGAGTATGCTGTACCTTCGCGCCCTTTGCGGTGAAGTGCGGAGGCGAACCGGTGGTGCGGCCGTAGATCTTCCAGCTGTCGTCCGACAGGTTGAGGCCGGAATTCGGAGAGAGCAGATCCATGTTCGCCTCCCACAGGCTCTCGATCGTGCCGACGTCCTTCCAGTAGCCCTCGAAGCGATAGGAGACCATCTTTTCGCCGTTTGCGAGCATCGCCGGGATGATGTCCTTGCCGAAGTCGTTGGAGGACTTCGAGTTTGCCTCATCCTCCTCAAGATACTTGCGCAGCTTCTTCCATGAGAAGATGTAGATGCCCATGGAGGCGAGCGTGGACTTCGGCTCCTTCGGCTTCTCCTCGAACTCGTAGATCGTGCCGTCCGGCTTGCAGTTCATGATGCCGAAGCGGGAAGCCTCGGAGAGCGGAACATCGAGCACCGCGATAGTCGCGTCCGCGCCGGTCTCCTTGTGCTGGCGGAGCATCTTGTTGTAGTCCATCTTGTAGATGTGGTCGCCGGACAGGATGAGAACATATTCCGGATCATAATCCGCGATAAACGGGATATTCTGATAAATTGCGTTCGCCGTACCCTTGTACCACTCCGAAGCCTTGCCGCGCTGATACGGAGGCAGGACGCTGACGCCGCCGCGCAGGCGGTCGAGGTCCCACGTCTGGCCCGAGCCGATGTAGGCGTTGAGCACGTGCGGCTCGTACTGGGTCAGCACGCCGACCGTGTCGATGCCGGAGTTGATGCAGTTGGAAAGCGGAAAATCAATAATGCGGTATTTGCCGCCGAACGGTACAGCCGGCTTTGCAACATTCTTGGTCAGAACATACAGGCGGCTGCCCTGGCCGCCTGCCAGAAGCATAGCGACGCATTCCTTTTTACGGTACATTTTACCTCTCCTTTTTGCCTTTATCTGTATAAATAAATTTTATTTATCCTCTTTTATCGTCGTGACCGCGGTCTCGCTCTTCACGGCAACGGCCTTTTCACCCTTGATCGCGACAGCCTTTTCGCCCTTGACCGCAACGGCCTTTTCGCCCTTGACCGTGACCTCCTTCGGTCCGGTCCGCGCCACCGCCTTTGTACCGGTTTTTACGACCGAGGTCTCGCCCTTGACCGCGACATCGGCTTTCGCCTTCACCGCGACCTCGGCCTTTGCCTTGACCGCAACCTCGGCTTTCGTCTTTTTCGTTACAGCCTTGGTCTTTGCAGCCGTCCTGCGCGCCGGCTTTTTCTCCTGCTTTTCCTGCTCCGCGAGCTTTTTCGCGGCCTCGATCTCAGCTCTGGTGCGGCGCTTTGCTTTGGGCTTGCCCTTGAAGAACAGCACGCCGAAGCGCGGGATTTTAATATTGATGGACTGCTCCTGACCGTGCAGCGGCTTGCTGTCGGTCTTGACCTTGCCGTTTGTGATGCCGCTGCCGCCGAACTCGGACTTGTCCGAGGTGAAGATCTCCTCATAGGTGCCCATGATCGGCACGCCGATGCGGTATTCCGACTGCTCCTCCGGGGAGAAGTTGACAACGACGACAATATCCGAGCCGTCCTTCGCGATGCGGCGGAAGGCGATGATGTTGTTGCGGTTGTCCTCGTGGCTGATCCACTCGAAGCCGTGCCAGTCGGTGTCCTGCTCCCAGAGCTGCGGCGTTTCCAGATAGAAATGGTTGAGCGCCTTGACGTAGGCCTGCATCTGCCGGTGCGCCGGATAATCGAGCAGCATCCAGTCCAGGCCGCGCTGATACGCCCACTCGGAGAACTGCGCGAACTCGCCGCCCATGAACAGCATCTTCTTACCCGGATGCGCGGCCATGTAGCCGTACAGCGCGCGCAGACCGCCGAACTGGTTTTCATACGGGGGCGGCATCTTGCCGATGAGCGAGCACTTGCCGTGCACGACCTCATCATGCGAGAGCGGCAGGATATAGTTTTCGGAGAAGGCATACATGAACGAGAACGTGATCTTGTCGTGCATATCCTTGCGGAAGAACGGGTCGGCCGAGCAGTAGCACAGCATATCGTTCATCCAGCCCATGTTCCACTTGAAGTTGAAGCCCAGGCCGCCGTCATAGCCGGGCTTTGTGACCATCGGCCACGCGGTGGACTCCTCCGCGATCATCATGACGTCCGGATGATCGGTCAGTATGTACTCGTTGAGCAGACGCAGGAAGTCGACCGCTTCGAGGTTCTCGCGTCCGCCGTGGATATTCGGCCGCCATTCATTCTGGCGGTTGTAGTCCAGATACAGCATGGACGCGACCGCGTCTACGCGCAGGCCGTCCATGTGGAACTTCTCGATCCAGAACATTGCGGACGAGAACAGCAGATTTCGCGTCGAAACCTTGCCGTAGTCGAACACGCGCGTACCCCATTCCTTGTGCTCCATCTTGAGCGGATCGGCATACTCGTACAGATGCGAGCCGTCGAACTCGACCAGACCGCAGCCGTCCTTCGGGAAGTGAGCCGGAACCCAGTCCATGATGACGCCGAGGCCGGCCTGATGCGCCTTGTCGATCAGGTACATGAGGTCCTTCGGTGTGCCGTAGCGGCTGGTCGCGGCGAAATAGCCGATGACCTGATAACCCCACGAGCCGTCGAACGGATACTCGGTCAGCGGCATGAACTCGATGTGCGTGTAGCCCATTTCCTTGACGTAGGGCACAAGCTCGTCCGCCATCTGGCGGTAGGAATAAAAGTTGCCGTCCTCGTGCATCTTCCACGAGCCGAGATGGCATTCGTAGATGTTGACCGGACTGGAATACGGCAGGTGGTTCTTTCTCCACTGGAGCCAGCTGTCGTCGCCCCATTCGTAGCCGCCGATGTCATACGCCTTGGTGGCGTTGCCCGGGCGAGTCTCGAAATGGAAGCCGTAGGGGTCGGACTTGTCGAAAACGTCGCCCGACTTGGCCCATACGCTGTACTTGTACGCGGTATATTCCGCGATATTCGGAATGAATTTCTCCCAGATGCCCTGCTCGTCGCGGGTCATGTAATCGGCTTCCCGGTTCCAGCCGTTGAACTCACCCATGACCGACACGTTCGCCGCCTCCGGCGCGTATACGCGGAACAGATATCCCTGCTCGCCGTCCTGCACGAAGGGGTGTGCGCCCATGTAGTCATAAGCTCGGCAATCCCTGCCCGAGTAGAAAAGCTCGCTGCGCTTTTCTACGGCCGGGGATGCGGATTTCTTCCTCATACTGCATCTCTCCCTTATTTTCTCTGCCAGAAACAGTGCATTTCGGAAACATTTTCCGTTTTTTCCATTTTCTCAGCAGTTCCCTTTTCCTCTTTAGACATATCCAGTATAACGCAATAAAAAAGAAAAGTCCAGCAATTTTACACAATCGCCGGACTTTTCTTTTTTATTTTTTGTTCGCTTTACACAGTGTTTGCCGGGAAATGTCGAGAAAACGTACAAATCACCGGCAAAGTGTTTATAAAATATGACGACGGATCAGATCGAGCGCCGTGCTCGCCGCCTGCATTCGGACGCGGTCGCGGCCGAAGGAGGAATTGGTCTTGCGCGTGAAGAACTTTCCGTCGTACCACACGCTGATATAGACCAGACCGGCCGGCTTGTCCTCGGTGCCGCCGCCCGGGCCCGCGATACCCGTGATACCCACGCCGATATCCGCGCCGAGCGCCTTCGCCACGCCCGCCGCCATCTGCTCTGCGGTCTCTGCGGAGACTGCGCCGACCGTGTCGAGCGTTTCCTTCCTGACGCCGAGCACGTTCATCTTGACCTCGTTGGCGTAGGAGCACACGCCGCCCAGATAATAGTCCGAACAGCCGGGAACATCCGTGATGCGCTTGGAGAGCAGGCCGCCCGTGCAGCTTTCCGCGACAGCGAGCTTGAGGCCCTTCTCGCGCAGGCCGTCGCCGACGACCTGTTCGAGCGAGTCGACATCCACGCCGTATACGTCGTCGCCGAGCAGCTCGACGATCTCTCTGACCACCGGCTCGAGCAGCTTCTCGCACTCCTCGGTCGTGTCCGCCTTGGCGGTGACGCGCGCGAAGCACTCGGACGTCTTTGCGTAAGGCGCGATGGTCGGGTTCTTGCTCTTCTCCATCATGTCGTGCAGGATGTGCTCCATGCTGCTCTCGCCCAGACCGAATACGCGGATGTTGTGCGAAACGATGCAGCCGCCCGCCAGCTTGTACAGATACGGCATCGCGCATTCCTTCCACATCGGGTTGCACTCACGCGGAGGACCGGGCAGCATGAGAACGTGCTTGCCGTAGGCCTCAAAGGCGCAGCCGGGCGCCGTGCCCCAGAGATTGGTGAACACGGTGCAGCCCTCGGGCAGCCACGCCTGTTTCTCGTTGTTTTTGGTCATTTCACGGCCGATCTTGTTGAAAAACTCGGTCAGACGGTCGAGCGACGGCTGATGCAGCGCCATTTTCTTGCCGAAAACCGTCGCAAGGGTCTCCTTGGTCAGATCGTCGAGCGTCGGCCCGAGGCCGCCGGTGGTGATGATGATGTCCGCACGGTCGCGCGCGGTCTCAATGACATGACGCAGACGGGCCGGGTTGTCGCCGACGACCGTCTGGTAAAATACGTTGATGCCCAGCTCGGAAAGACCCTGCGAGATCAGCTGCGCATCCGTGTTCACGATGTCACCGAGCAGGATCTCCGTTCCGACTGCGATAAGTTCTGCGTTCAATGTAATTTCTCCTTCGTGGGTATCGGCAGCGCGTGCACGCACTGCCATATGATTCTCGATAAAAGCGCAGCTCTGCCGCGCTTTTATTCCGCTGCCCGCGCCGCGGCGGCGCGGCCTCGTCCGCCGTGCGGACGAGAGGAGGTTATCGTCTCCGGTTTCTTCGGAACCGGAGACGTATCTAAGGGGGACAGCGTCCCCCTTAGACTTTTCTCACGGCAGATGTACGATCTCCACGCCCTTCACCGCTTCGTCCACGAGCGCCTCAACATCCAGATTGCTCTCCGCCTCGAGAATCTTCGGCATCTTGGGCTTGGTGTTCGGGTGCTTGGGCGTAAAGACGGTGCAGCAGTCCTCATACGGCAGGATCGAGGTCTCGAACGTGTCGATCTTGCGCGCGATGCGGACGATCTCCTCCTTGTCCATGCCGATGCAGGGACGGAATACCGGCAGCTCGCATACCGCGCCGGTGACGGCCATCGCCGGCATGGTCTGGCTCGCGACCTGACCGAGCGACTCACCGGTGATGAGCGCGCCGCAGCCGTACTCAACTGCCACCCGCTCGGCAATGCGCATCATGAAGCGGCGCATGATGAGGGTGAACAGCTCCTCGTGGCACTTGTCGCGGATTTCCTCCTGAATTTTGGTGAACGGCACGACCATGACGCTCATGCGGCCGCACCATGCGGTCAGCTTGCGGCCAAGCTCGAGCACCTTTTCCTTGGCGCGCTCCGAGGTGTACGGATAGCTGAAGAAGTGGATGCCGACCAGCTCCAGACCGCGCTTGGCCATCATCCAGCCCGCGACCGGGGAGTCGATGCCGCCGGAGAGCAGCAGCGCTGCACGGCCGTTCGAGCCGATCGGCATGCCGCCTGCGCCCGGGACCGGGCCTGCATGAACGAAGGCATACTTCTCGCGCATCTCGACATTGACGACAAGGTCGGGATGGTGCATATCCGGGCGAACCTCCGGGAACAGGTCGGCAAGCTCGCCGCCGACGTGCTGGCTGATCTCGGTCGAGGTCATCGGGAACTTCTTGTCGCCGCGCTTGGTCTCGACCTTGAAGGTCTTAGCCGCCGCAAAATTGGCCGCGAGGTAGTCCTTTGCGGTCGCAATGACGCTTTCGAGCGTCTTTTCCGGGCAGACCGCCGCGCGGGAAATGGTCGCAAAGCCGAATACACGGCACGCGCATTCCATGACGGCGTCCGCGTCCGCTTCCTCGGGAATTTCCACGTAAACGACCGACTGACGCATGGAAATTTCGCAGTCCGCTACGTGCGCCATGCGGCGCTTGAGGTTCTTGAGCAGACGGTCCTCGAAGGTCTTGCGATTGAGTCCCTTGAGGACGATTTCGCCGCATTTGAGCAGTAATACTTCTTTCATATATGTTCTCCTTGATTTATTTTACGATTTCGCGTTCCTCGGCGGTCATCAGCTCATCGTGAGTGCTGCTTTCCGAGCCGAACTCCAGCTTGGTTTTTACATAGTCATCATCCGGCAGGTTGAACACCTGCGCCAGATAGTTCAGGTAAACGTCGGCCATCATTTCCAGCTTGCCGTAATCGGTCTCCCACGGCACGAGCGACTGCGTGCCGACGCTGACCGTGCCGTCCGCGCGGCGGTCGATTTTGACCGGCAGACTGCACTCCTCCGCACGCTTTTCCGCGGTCTCCGGCAGGCTGTCATAAAGGCCCTCCATCCAGAAGCGGCATTTGCCGTCGTAAACGGCGAGCTGCTGCTCCGAGCCGTCCGGCCGGGTGATGGTTTTGTATTCCATGTTATTCTCCTTGTTTTTCCTGTACTTCAATCTGTCCGCGTGCCGCCGAAACGACCACGCAGTATCTTTCTCCGTCTTTGAAGGCGCGGAAACCGTACCAGCCGAGCGGATCTTTTTCCTCCGGCATGGTGCAGCCGATGCCGGTGCCGTCCGGAAGGGTATCCCAGAATGTGCCGTTAAATTCGACCTTGAAGCGGTACAGGTCAGTGTAACCGGCCTGCTCGACCAGATTGCGTGCCTGCGATACCGTAATCGGGTGTACGACCAGCAGGAACGCGCCGAGTGTGAGCAGCATCCAGAGCATCATGAACGTCGCAGTCCACGGTTCCGCGCCGTTATCTCCTTTGCGCAGGAAGAAAATGACGTAAACCACGCCGTATACCACGCAGAACCAGCACAGAACGTTATACGGTTCCTCGATGGTGGCGAACAGAACGCTGCCGAAAAGGATGCAGTACAGCAGTTGCAGCAGTCGAACGCGCACAGCATTCTGCGGACGAGTCTCCGGCTCCAGCGTGCCGGAATAGCCGGCAGCATGCGCGATCCAGACGGCGCAGAACAGCCCGGCATAGCCCGGACTTTTCAGCAGCAAGCCGCCATACACAATAAAGTGCAGCAGGAAAATCAGTGCGGTGCAGCCACAGCAGATGAGGGTGTTGAAAACATACGATTTCTTCATAACTCGCACCTCCGTCCACGTTTCTAACGGTTAACGTCTGAACATTTTTGCGCCTTTTTAACGGCATTGATAAATGCGTCTACATCTTCCTTGCCGTCCGGTTTGGTGATGGTTTTGTATTCCGTGTAAGATTAAACTCCTTGTTTTTGTTCCTCGTCAATGGTTCCGCGAAAATAAGAGACAAGAACACCGTATTTTTCGCCATCCTTATTGGCGGAAAAGGCGTAATAGTCGGACCGTTCACCCGACTCCGGCGACGGAACATAGATAATCGCTCCGTCCGGTCGTCCATCTTCGTGAGCAAGATTGCCGTCCGCATCCACCTTGTAGTAAACGCAGTCGGTATAGCCTGCCTGCTCGACAATACCCTGTGCCTGCGATACCGTAATCGGGTGTACGACCAGCAGGAACGCGCCGGTAACGCACAGTGCGAGCACCATAGCAATGGAATAGGCCGCCGAGTTGTCCTCTCGATGTACCAGTTCGATAACGGTCACTGCAATCCAGAGCAGGAAAACAATCCAGTTATCGAGGGAATACGGGTCGATACACAGCACATACGGGATGGTGCCGAGAGCGGCGCACCATATCAGCTGACAAAGCCGTGTGACGATATGGTTAGGCGGAAACCAAGGTTCCCGAGACCCGCCGATGCGGCCTGTGGCGGCAGCTATGAAAACAGCGCATATGATACCGATCAGCAAGGGTTTTTCGAGCAGCACACCGCCATACACAATAAAGTGCAGCAGGAAAATCAGTGCAGTGCAGCCGCAGCAGATGAGGGTGTTGAAAACATACGATTTCTTCATAACTCGCACCTCCGTCCACGTTTCTAACGGTTAACGTCTGAACATCTTTGCGCCCTTCTTGACCGCTGCGATGAATGCGTCTACATCTTCCCTTGTGTTGAATGGTGCAAACGAAACGCGCAGTGCGCTGTCCGTGCGCGTTTTCGGCAGACCGAGCGCCTTGAGCACACCGCTCTGCTTGCCCTTGGAGCAGGCCGAACCGCTGGAAATGTAAACCTCGTCCCCCTCGAGTACATGCAGCATGACCTCGCTCTTGCAGCCGGGCATGGAAAGATTGACAACATGCGGAATGTCGCCCTCGCCGTTGATGACCGCGGTCGGCAGCTCCGTCTCTACCTGCTGACGGAGATAGTCGGCCAGCTCCTGCACATGGGCGTAATCCTCGTCAAAATGCGCCATGCGGATTTCGCACGCTTTCGCGAACGCCGCGATATTCGGCACGGCCTCGGTACCGGGACGCATACCCTTTTCCTGTCCTCCGCCGAAGGTCAGCGGCGGCAGGCGCAGGCCCTTTTTCACATACAGCGCACCGATGCCCTTGGGCGCGCCGATCTTGTGGCCGGAAACGCTCATCAGATCGCAGTTCCACTTCTTCGGCGTGAGCCGCACGCGGCAGAGACCCTGTACGGCATCAATATGGAACAGCGCCTTGGGTGCTTTGGCCTTGAGCAGCTTTCCGAGCTGCTCGACCGGCTGCACCGTGCCGATCTCGTTGTTGACCAGCTGGCAGGACAGCAGAACCGTGTCCTCGGTCAGCGCTTCGCTCAGCACCTCGGGCGTGATGTGGCCAGTCGCGTCCGGCGCGAGGAATACCACATCAAAGCCGCTGTCCGCGAGCTGCTTTGCGGTGTTGATGGTCGCGGCGTGCTCGATCTCGGTCACGATGATGCGGCCTTTTTTATGGCGGTTGAGATGCGCCGCGCCGTGCAGGCTGATATTCGTGCTCTCCGTGCCGCAAGCGGTGAAATAGACTTCCTCGGGCAGGCAGCCGAGCGCGGAGGCAACCGTTTTGCGGCTGTCCTCGAGCAGATGTGACGCCTCGAGACCCATGCGGTGCAGGCTCGACGGATTGCCGAATTCCTCGAGCATCGCGTGCACTGCCGCTTCGGCGGCCTCGGGCAGTACGCGGGTCGTCGCCGCGTTATCCAGATAATGCATAATAAAACGAACTCCTTACCGGGTGCGCCGTCCTGTGTCGCAGCACACCTTCTGTTATAGATATTTTACAACGCAGTGCCGTCTTTTACAAGACAAAAACGTGCAAAACAGGTTGAAAACCCTTGTAGTCTATGCTATACTTTATCATGTATGACGTGATAAATCTACGTCCCATATAGAAAGGAAGGAAACCTCATGCCAGGTAAGGTTATTCTCGGCGCTCAGTGGGGCGACGAAGGCAAGGGCAAGTTCATTGATATTTTCGCAGGCAAGGCTGATCTTGTCGTGCGCAGCCAGGGCGGCAACAATGCCGGCCATACCGTCGTTGCAGGCGGCGAAAAGTACAAATTACAGCTCATTCCGTCCGGCATCCTGTATCCGGAGTGCGTAAACGTGATTGGTCCGGGCGTTGTCGTCAACCCGAAGGCAGTCCTCGGCGAGATCGACGGCCTGCACGACAAGGGCGTTTCGACCGACAAGCTGTTCATCGACGCGCGCTGCCACTGCATCATGCCGTGGCATCTGGAGCTTGACGCGCTGAGCGAGGCGGAGAAGGCCAAGGAAGGCACCGCCATCGGCACCACCAAGAAGGGCATCGGCCCCACCTACATGGACAAGTCCGAGCGCAGCGGCATCCGCATGCACGACTTCATCGACGCAGAGCGCTTCGAGGAGGTCATCCGCGAGACCTGCGCGCGCAAGAACCGCGTGATCACCGGCGTTTACGGCGGCGAGCCGCTCGACGCAGACGCGATCATCGAGGAGTACAGGGTCTACGCAGACCGTCTGCGCCCGATGGTGCGCGACACCACCGTTATGACCTATGATGCTATCAAGTCCGGCAAGGAAGTGCTGTTCGAGGGTGCGCAGGGCACGCTGCTCGACCTCGACATGGGCACCTATCCGTATGTTACCTCGTCTCATCCGGTCGCAGGCGGCTGCTGCATCGGTTCCGGTGTCGGCCCGACCGCCATCAACGAGATCATGGGCATCTTCAAGTCCTACACCACCCGTGTCGGCGAAGGCCCGTTCCCGACCGAGCTGTTCGACGAGACCGGCGACTATATCCGCAATGCAGGCGGCGAGTTCGGTACCGTTACCGGCCGTCCGCGCCGTACCGGCTGGTTCGACGCTGTCGTTGCACGCTACGCTGTCCGCGTAAACGGCCTGACCGATGTTGTCATCAACAAGATCGACCCGCTGCGCGGCCTGCCGAAGCTCAAGGTCTGCGTAGCCTACAAGCTGAAGAACGGCGAGACCGTTACCGAGTTCCCGGCGAACTTCATGGATCTCGTTGACTGCGAGCCGGTCTATGAGGAATTCGACGGCTTTACCGAGGACATCACGAACTGCCGCTCCTTCGACGAGCTGCCCGCGACCGTTCAGGCATATATCAAGGAGCTCGAGCGCATCATCGAGTGCCCGATCACCATGCTCGGCGTCGGCCCGGCACGCGATCAGGTCATGGAAATTCATATCTGATTTCCGAGTGAAAAAGCAAGGGACTGCCTGCGGGCAGTCCCTTTTTCTGTGCCCCATTGGGGCTTACTCCTCGGCTTTGGAAGCCTCAGACTTCTTCCCTTTTCTGCCCGGCTTGCCGATCACGCTCTCTATGTACGCCGGAACCTCGTGAAACGGAATCCCCAGCGCCACCGACAGCTCGCCGTGCAGCAGCTCCTCCGCACGCTTGCGGTAGCGCTGATCGACCTGACTCAGCCGGCGGCCGCTGCGCTTGCTCTTTGCGTAGACCGTCTTGATGAGCTGCACCAGATCCCCGCAGTCATGGCTCTGCAGCACCTCCTGATAGTGCTCGCTCGACAGACGCATGCTGTGGCTCGTGAAATGGTCGACCTCGATATTCGGAATATCACGCACAAGCGTCTCAGCCTGCTCCCTCGAGATGACCGGGCGCATGAAAACCGGCGAGTCCACCGGAATATAGATGGTCTCTGTGCCCGTAACGGGCGTCAGCGTGTAGTACTGCCGATCCGCTTCATCCTCGAAGGGCGACGGCTTGACCTCGTCCACGCGGCATACGCCGCTCGTACCGTAAACGATATAGTCCCCCGCTTGATACATGATAAACCTCCTCTGCGCAGCAAAAAAACATTCTATCTGTAATAATTATAGCACATTTCGCAGAAAAATGTAAGTTTTATTTTAGATTTTCATGCGGCAGGTAAAAATGCAGATGGTCGCGCACCTCGCCGTTCCACAGCAGCTCCGCACGGTGCAGCCTGCCCTCATACGCAAAACCGCACTTTTCGAGCACACGGCGCGAACGCGCATTATCCGGGTAGCAGGTCGCGGAAATGAGGTCGAGCGACATCCTTTCAAAGCCGTATTCCGTGACCGCGCGAAGCGCCTCGGTCATATATCCCCTGCCCCAGTACGCCGTGCCGAGCGAATAACCGACCGCGCGCACTGAGCCGTACTGCCGCGCACTGTCCGCAATCAGACCGATCGAGCCCATCACCCGCCCGTCCCCGCGCCGCTCAATCGCCCATACCGTCGGCTGGTCGAGGAACATGAGGTGCAGCACATCATACGACTCCGTCAGGCTCTCATGCGGCTTCCATCCTGCGTTCAGGCCCACCTCGGGCGCGGAGGAATTATCGTAAATTGCCTGCACATCGTCCTCCCGGAACGGGCGAAGGCGCAGTCTTGTCGTTTCAAGCGTCATTGCTGCATCTCTCCTTTGCTTCTTATTCTATCATGTCCGGACGTTATTGAAAAGAGACTGTCGAAAAACTGCATTTTCATTTTTCTCCATAAAATTCATTTCTCCTATTGCTTCTCCACTCCCTTCATATTACAATTAAGACAATACTGCAATCCCTGAACAGAAATGACCCGGGAGCAGATTTTGTGCATCGACGAGATACGGCTTCGCGTGATCCGGGAAGCCGCCGCACGGTCAGAACACAAAATTTCCGCAAAGCGCCGCAGCTCTTATCGTGCGGCGCTGCCTTAAAATATCAAATCAACACAGGAGGCAATGAAAAATGACACTGAAGGAATTCTATGAACAGATCGACGGCAGCTACGAGGATACTCTCCATCGTCTGACGAGTGAGGCGCTGGTGCACCGCTTCGTCCTCAAGTACCCTGCCGACCCGAGCTTTGCGCAGCTGCGCGAGGCCGTCGCAGCCGCAGACTGGGAGAGCGCGTTCCGCGCCGCCCACACCCTCAAGGGTGTCGCACAGAACCTCGGCTTCGACGCACTCTACCGCGCGTCTTCCGCTCTGACCGAGCATCTGCGCGGCGGACAGCCGCTGACCGAACCGCAGCTCCTCGACGCGACCGCCGCCGAGCATGAGCGCGTTATGAGCGCTATCGAAGTGCTCGGTTAAAACCATATAGATACAAAGAGAGCACAGATTTTCATCTGTGCTCTCCTTTTATGCCTTCGCGGCAGTCTCATTCAAATTTCAGCTGATCCTCGGTCAGCAGTGCGCCGATGGACGGGATGCTGCGGCAGCGGTAGCGCGCCTGGTCGAGCAGGTTCGCGTCTTCCGTGCGGCAGGCGCGGGTCACGGTGTGCTTGCCGCGCAGCACCATGGTCTGCACGCCCTGTGTCGAGCGCGTCGCCTTGATGTCGAGCATACCCGCGCGGAAGGTCAGCGCACGGTTTGCGGTCGAGAACATGGTGATCTCGGTCTCGTCATCGACCGGGAAGAAGAAGCCGACCGCAGGCGACTTATCCGAGTAAGCGCCGCTCAGGCGGCGGCGGTTGGTCTTGGTCTCGAACGACTGGAGCGAGAAGCGCGCTGCCTTGCCGTTCTGGAATGCGACGACCATGCTGCCCTTATAGTCGCCCGGGAGCAGCGCGTAGAGCGGCGTTTCTCCCTCATCCATGCCGAGCTTTGCCGGCAGGTAATCGCCCAGAACAGACGCCTTGCTGTCGTCGAAATCATACAGACGCGCCTTGTACGCCTGCTGCATGCTGGTGAAGAAGATGATCTCGCTCTTGTTGGTCGCCTCGATGCTCCAGACGACCTCATCGCCCTCCTTGAGCTTGTGGTCCTGCGACATACGCCACGACTGCGGCGTGATCTTCTTGAAATAGCCCTCGCGCGTCATAAACAGAAGCACCGGATAATCCTCGATGTGGTCCTCTTCCGCGAACTCGGTCACCTTGTCCGCCCGCACGATGCGCGTTCTGCGCTCGGACGGATACTTTTTAATGACCTGCTCAAGCTCCTTTACGATGATATTCCGGATCTTCGTCTTGGATTTTACGATCTCCTCGAGCTTTTTGATCTCGTTCTCGAGCGCCTCGGTCTCCTGCGTGCGCTTCAGGATATATTCCTTGTTGATGTTGCGCAGGCGGATGTCCGCGATGAACTCGGCCTGGATCTGGTCGATGTCGAAGCCTTCCATCAGGTTCGGGATGACCTTCGCGTCCTCCTCGGTGCCGCGGATAATGGCGATCGCCTTGTCGATGTCAAGCAGGATTTTGCGCAGACCGAGCAGCAGATGCAGCTTGTCCTTTTTCTTTCCGAGCTCGAAGAATACACGGCGGCGGACGCATTCCGTGCGCCACGACGTCCACTCCTCTAAAATCTGCTGTACGCCCAGCACGCGCGGCATGCCGCCGATGAGGACGTTGAAGTTGCACGAGAAGCTGTCCTGGAGCGTCGTCAGCTTCATCAGGCGCGCCATCAGCTTTTCCGGGTCGGTGCCGCGCTTGAGGTCGATGGCGATCTTGAGGCCGGAAAGGTCGGTCTCGTCGCGCACATCCGCGATCTCGCGCACCTTGCCGGTCTTGACCAGCTCCGCGATCTTGTCGATGATGGCCTCGATCGTGGTGGTGTACGGGATCTCCGTGACCTCGATGAGGTTTTCCTTCTTGTCGTACTGCCATTTCGCGCGCACCTTGAACGAGCCGCGGCCGCTCTCGTAGATCGCTCGCATCTCGCTCTCGTCATAGATCAGCTCGCCGCCGGTCGTGAAGTCCGGCGCCGGCATGGTCGAGAGGATGTCGTGCTCCGGGTTTTTAATGCACTCGATCGTCGTGCGGCATACCTCATCGAGGTTGAAGCCGCAGAAGTTGGACGCCATGCCGACCGCAATGCCGGTGTTGGCGGAGACGAGGATGTTCGGGAAGGTCGTCGGCAGCAGCGTCGGCTCCTTCATCTCGCCGTCATAGTTATCCACAAAATCCACAGCGTCCGTGTCGATGTCGCGGAACAGCTCGGCGCAGATGCCGTCGAGCTTGGCCTCGGTGTAACGCGGCGCGGCGTAGGCCATGTCGCGCGAATAGACCTTGCCGAAGTTGCCCTTGGAGTCGACAAACGGCGTCAGCAGCGCCTCGTTGCCGCGCGTCAGACGCACCATCGTCTCATAGATCGCCGCGTCGCCGTGCGGATTGAGCTTCATGGTCTGGCCGACGATATTCGCGGATTTCGTGCGGTTGCCGTTCAGCAGACCCATTTTATACATGGTATAGAGCAGCTTGCGGTGGGACGGCTTGAAGCCGTCGATCTCCGGGATGGCGCGCGACACGATAACGCTCATCGCGTAGGGCATATAGTTCTCGCGCAGCGTATCCGTGATGCGCCGGTCTACCGAGGGATGCTCTTTATATACTTTCGGTTCATCATTTTTCTTTTTTGCCATTTATAAATCTCCTGTTCGGGATCGTTTTTTCCGGTGAGCGCCGCCGAGCAGCGTACCGAAAGGCAGGAAGGACAGCAGCACCGCCGCAGCGAGGCCGCCGCCGAACCCCAGCAGATACATCTGCGGCAGGCGCAGGTAAATGACAGGGTCGTGATGGGTCGTCCAGACGTTCCACAGGCGCAGCACCATGGGATGAGCGAGGTACAGGCCGAAGGAATGCCGGGCGATAAAGCGCACGGGCGCCGGAAGTGTCTGGCACCGGCTGCACAGCGTCCACAGCATGAGCCACGTCGCAAAGACGTAGACCAGAAGGTCGGGACGCAGCGAGGATGCGCTGAGCGAGGGGAACATATGGTTTGTCAGCAGCACCCCGAGCGCCGAGAGCAGCCACACCGGTACGCTCACGCAGAGCGGGCAGCGCTGCCATTTCTCGTGCAGGCGCAGCCAGATGCCGCCCGTATAGAACAGCGTCCAGCCGAAAAAGAGGCGGACCAGCGAAAGCGGCGCGTGAAACATCAGCATGCCGTTCGCCTGACACGCGAGCAGCAGCTGCATGCCGAACGTCGCGGCCGCCGCACACAGCATCAACCGCCGCGGATGCCTCTGCATCGCGATACAGAAGAAATCCGCCAGCAGAACAAACTGCACAAGGATGAATATGTAATACAGATGGACATACGCGCCGCCGGTCAGCAGATCGAAGAGCGGATGGGCGTGCGGCGTGCCGCACAGCGCCTCGAGAACGAGATACGCCGCTGACCAGAGAAAATACGCCGGCAGCACGCGCGACAGGCGGCGGCGCACTGCCGTCCGGCCCTGCGGCTCGAATTTTCCCTCCGCGAGCGCACCTGCGTGACCGAAGCCGGTCAGCACGAGGAACATCGGCACCGCAAAGCGCGAAAGCTGATTCCAGACCAGCTCCGCGTCGGTCGTCTGCCCTGCCGAAACGTGTATCATCACGACCGCGAGCGCCGCCGCCGCCCGCAGTCCGTCCATTTGTCGAAACCGCATTGTTTTCCCCCTGTGAAATGCTTAGGGCAACACCGCACAATGAAAGCTGCGGTGGTATTGCCTTAGGAAATATCCGCCAGCTCCAGATAGTCTGCGCCGTGCTCCGCGATGTATTCCTTGCGGCCGGAGAGGTTGTCTCCGAGCAGCAGGTCGAACATCTCGCTCGTTGCGGCGGCTTCATCCGGCGTGATGCGGATGAGGCGGCGCGTTTCAGGGTTCATGGTGGTCTCCCACATCATGTCCGCCTGGTTCTCGCCCAGACCCTTGGAGCGCTGGATGAGGATCTTCTTGCCCTCGAGCTTTTTGAGGATAGCCGCCTTTTCGGTCTCGTCGAAGGCGAAATAGCTCTTGTCACGATAGGTGATCTCGTAGAGCGGAGACTCCGCGATATAGACATAGCCCTGCTCGATGAGCGTCGGGACGAGGCGGTAGATCATGGTCAGGATCAGCGTGCGGATCTGGAAGCCGTCCACATCGGCATCGGTGCAGATGATAACGCGGTGCCAGCGCAGGCTGTCGAGGTCGAACGCCGACAGATCCTTCGCCGCCTTGCCGCGCACCTCGACGCCGCAGCCGAGGACCTTGAGCAGGTCGGTAATGATGTCGTTCTTGAAGATCTTGTCGTAATCCGCCTTCAGGCAGTTCAGGATCTTGCCGCGCACGGGCATGATCGCCTGAAATTCGCTGTCGCGGCCCTGCTTGACCGAGCCGAGCGCGGAGTCGCCCTCCACGATGTACAGCTCGCGGCGCGTAACGTCCTTCGTGCGGCAGTCAACGAACTTCTGCACGCGGTTTGCCAGATCGATGTTGCCGGACAGCTTCTTTTTGATGTTGAGACGCGCCTTTTCCGCCTGCTCGCGGCTGCGCTTGTTGATCAGGATCTGCTCAGCGATCTTGTCCGCCTCAGACTTGTTCTCGATGAAGTAGATCTCGAGTCCCTCCTTGAGGAACTCGGTCATCGCCTCCTGAATGAACCTGTTCGTGATGGCCTTCTTGGTCTGGTTCTCGTAAGAGGTCTGGGTCGAGAAGCAGTTGGTCACGAGCACAAGGCTGTCGAAAATGTCCTGATAGGTGACCTTGCTCTCGCTCTTGTTGTACTTGTTGTTCTGCTTGAGGTAGGCGTCGATGGCGGAGACGAACGCCGAGCGCACCGCCTTGTCCGGCGCGCCGCCGTGCTCGAGCCACGACGAGTTGTGGTAGTATTCGATGCGCGAGACCGCCGAGGAGAAGCAGAACGCACAGGACAGCTTGACCTTGTATTCCGCCTTGTCCGCGCGGTCGCGGCCGCGCCGCTCGCCCTCAAGAAACTGCACCGAGGTCAGCGGCGTTTCGCCTGCCAGCTCGCCGACATAGTCCACGATGCCGTTCTGGTACAGGAATTCGGTGGTGTCGAATTTACTGCCGCTCACCTGATTTTTCAGCACGAATTTGATGTGGCTGTTGACGACTGCCTGACGCTTGAGCGTATCGAGGTAGTAATCCACAGGGATGTTGATGTCGGTGAAAACCTCAAGGTCGGGCTTCCATCGGATCGTCGTGCCGGTCTTTCTGGCGTTCGTCGGCTTTTTCGTGAAGCCTTCCTTTGTGCCGGTCCTGTTTTCGCCTTTTTCGAAGTGCAGGCCGTACTCGAACCCGTCGCGCACGATGGTGACGTCCATATATTCCGAGGAATACTGCGTCGCGCAGGTGCCGAGACCGTTCAGACCGAGCGAAAACTCATAGTTTTCGCCGGTGTCGTTCTTGTACTTGCCGCCTGCGTACAGCTCGCAGAACACGAGCTCCCAGTTGTAGCGCTGTTCCTTTTCGTTCCATTCGACCGGGATGCCGCGGCCGTGGTCGGACACCTCGATCGAGCCGTCCGCATAGCGGACAGTCGTGATGTCGGTGCCGTAGCCCTCGCGCGCCTCGTCGATGGAGTTGGAGAGGATTTCGAACACTGCGTGCTCGCAGCCCTCCAGACCGTCCGAGCCGAAAATGACGCCCGGGCGCTTGCGCACGCGGTCCGCGCCCTTCAGCGAGGATATACTGTCGTTGCCGTAAGACGGCTTTGCTTTACTCATATACTCTAACCCCTATTTGAAGTTCTGAAATCCATAACTTATATATTATACGCTATTCCTGCGTTTTTTGCAACATTCATTCCGCTGCTGCGCGGGATGCCGCCGTCCTTGCCGAAAAATCCGACGCCGGCGCCGCAGGAAACGCCCCTTTTAGTATAGCACAAATGTTCGTCTTTTCAAGACAAAAAAATGCACATCTCTCGATGCGCACCGGCCTGCCGAACCTTACGGAGACTTCGGCAGGCCCATCTATCTGAAAGGAAGCGAAAGGGGGAGAAAACGCTTCTTATGTTTGGACTGTCCGGGAGCCTGCGCGGTATTCCGTCCCACAGGGCCGAACAGATTTTAATGGTCGGCGCTCTAAAAGCACCTCAGAAAAGAATTTCCCATGAAATATCTATTTTCAAAGGGGATTGTTTCATTCCCTTGCTGTGATTCTATGATACCGGTTTTTCATGTCTAAAGTATGATAGAATTTTGAAGAAATCGTAAACACTCCATGTCTGTTCCGTGAACTATGCTGTCGCCGGACTTCGTCCGGCCGACAAGCAGTGTTTTGACAGCGCTACGCGCCGCAAAACGCAAACGTCCGAAAGTTCCCATACGGAAACTTTCTCCCTCTCAGAGTATAAAAACCGAGGTACACGCCCCCGGTTTTTACGGTTTTGCAAAGCAAAACCTATTTCAAGCAGTCATGCCGCAGGCATGACTGTTGCGCACACTCTGTGTGCGCCATTTCCGCCCAATCTTGCCTTCGGCAAGGAGGGCGGACAGGCCTGCCGCAGCAGGCCGCATTAAATTCCCCGTAAAAGTCGGGGCGTGTACCTGACTTTTACTCCGCTGCCCGCGCCGCCGCGGCGCGGCCTCGTC